>RCNE010001046.1_pt1 | contig 15061 bp, 14 predicted proteins | sample 2041361 | NCBI WGS metagenome assembly RCNE01 (sample SAMN09708229, study PRJNA481090) | Marine sediment metagenome, whole genome shotgun sequencing project.
AGAGCAGCAACGATAGTATGACCGGACAGTAGGTCGCAGCGTTGACCACGTAGGCCCAACCCATGCCCCAACCCGCTATCACGAACCCCGCGAGTCCGGGGCCAGCAAATCTACACAAATTGAATACGATAGCGGAAATCGCGAAAGCGCTCGGAAAAAGCCGTGTCGGTACGAGGTCAGGAATCAGCGCCATCCGGGTTGGCGTCCAGAAGCTGACAATCACACCGTGTAGCAGCGCGAGACCACCCAGTAACTCGATGGTCATTTGCCCTTGCACGGTAATGACACCAAGCAGCACAGCAATGATTCCCATCAGAATATTCATTAAGACAGACCCGGACTGGGCCTTGATACGATCGACCAGGACACCAAAGAATGGAGTCAGAAATACGACCGGCAAAAACTGGACCGCTGAGACAAGCCCAACGATAAACGCAGACTCACTCAGCAACCACGCGTGCCAACCGATTGTTAGGCGCTGTACCCAAATACCCAGTAGGGAAAAGATACTCCCGTACACATAAGTCCGGAAGTTCTTGCTTGATAATGCAGATGTTGCGTCGTCTCTAACGATGCCCTTTGCCTGTGCTAGCCGGTACCGACGTACGGTATCAGACGCCCACAAACCAACACTCCAGTCCACGTCGCCAACGATGCATAGGCCACCAGCTTCGCGATTGGAGGAGACTCGGCTTTCGCATCCCATGTATGCATAACCGGATTGATCTTCCAGTAATAGAGTAAGGCGTTTAGCCCGGCAAGGACCACCAGCACCATCTTGATTTGAAAGCCGATGTTGACTGAATAGCGCATCGGGTCACCGTAAAAGAACAGCACACCGGTCATCAGATTCAAGCCAAAACCAATAAAAACCAACGGCAGGAGCTTATGCGTTGCAGCCGGATTCAGCGCCTTGAAATGGCCTGCCATACGCAAGTCGATGACAATAAGGCCACCCAGCAACAGCGATAACCCAATGAAATGGATAATTTCCATAAACGGCCACAGCCAAACAATAGAATGCACCCACTGATTCAGCGGACCGTCGACTATGGACATTGCAAAAGATTCCAACATGATTGCCTCCGGTTAGATGTAGGCGATTAGGCGGCCAGTAACAATGGCAGCCAACCAGAATGATAAGGACGCCAACGCAAGCGCTTTGGTCGAGCCGCTAATCACAGCCTCCCCGCCACTGTCGGCCAATTCACCGCGCAATCTCGACTGAATCACCGATGCCAGCACCATGCCTGCAACAACACAGCCTATTTTCAACAGAAACGGCGTGCTGCTAACGAACGTCGTTGCCTGTGAGGTAAACAGGAATGCTCCGGAAATTGCGTTTGCAATAAACCCGATCCAGGCCAATTTGCTAAGCGACAAAAACGCCGCAGGTTTCAGGCCTCGGAACAAGCCAAGTAGTCGCAGGTCGCGCATTGAAAAAATACCGACAACAATTGCAAGACCGACACCATGCAGGCTCAACCAAAATGGGTAAGCCCAAAGTGACTCACCAACCCAGATGGCGACCGAGGTATTTTCGAGCCATTCAAACATGCGTCCTCTCCTACGTTTTGTTATCGCACACGTAGTTTAGATGACAGAGTGACGAGTTGCGCGCCACCGATCCGCAGGGCGCAACCACAATAGAGAATGTGCGTATATGTACTTATGCTGGCTCGCTCAGAGCGAAGAAACCACATGTTACAGTGCCGAATGAAGGTAAAAAATACAGTCGCGATAGTGCTTGTTCTCACCCTCACGGGTTGTGCCAATGATGCTCCGCCCGAAATGACCATTATGGAACTCATGGTAAGCCAGGTTGTTCCGGCGACAGACACAATTTGGGGGATCGAAGACCCGCAAACGGATGAAGAATGGCAGGTATTTGTCGACGCAGCCGACGTAACTATTGCGGCTTTCAAGCAAGCCAAGATCGGCGGCTCAGGACCAAATGACTCAACATGGGCGGCTGATCCTAAATGGCAAATCTATTCAGACCAGGTCATCGCGGCCGCTGAAAGCGCTAAGTCCGCCGTCGCCGCACGCGATGTCGAGGCGATGTGGGATGCCGGTGGCGAGCTATACACGCCTTGCGAGCAGTGCCATATTGATTTCAATCCCGGGGTCCAGAGCGACCAGTAACTTACAACCGCTCTAGAGTGCGATCAGGACTGACTTGGTTTGAAGGTAAAGATCCAGACCTTCCCGACCAAGCTCACGACCCCAGCCGCTTTGTTTGAAACCACCAAACGGAATATTCGGATCAGGCGGTGTACCACCGTTGATATGCACGTTACCTGCTTTGAAACGCGCGGCCAATGAGTGCGCCAGCGAAACATCCTGCGTCCAGGCCCGTGCGAACAATCCGTATTGACTGTCGTTAGCCCTCGCAATCGCCTCGTCTGTATCCGAAAATTTCTGCGCAACTAGTACAGGACCGAAAATTTCCTCACGTGTCACGCGCATAGAATCGTTGGCGTCTACAAGTACCGTCGGTGCGTAGTAGTAGCCCGTGTCGTACGGACGACTTCCGCCGATCGCAACTTCGACGCCTTCCTCTCTGCCGATGTCGACGTAGCCCGATACTGTATCCAACTGCGTTTGATTCACCAGCGGACCCATGACCGAATCCGGATCGTCGCCCGGCCCCACTTTCAGCTTGCTGGCAAACTCTACAATACCGCCTACAACCTCATCGAACACTTTTTCGTGCACGTAAAGTCGTGAACCGGCAGCACAAATCTGACCCGAGTTCATGAAAATTCCCATCGAACAAGCGGCTATCGCTTTCTTGAGATTTGCGTCTGGAAACACGAGTGTTGGAGATTTTCCGCCCAGCTCAAGCGACACTTTTTTCAAATTCCCCGTCGCCGCCTGAACGATTAACTTGCCGACTTTTGTTGAACCCGTAAAAGCGACTTTATCGACGTCATCATGTGCCGTAATTGCGGCGCCCGAAATCGTCCCATCGCCGGTGACAATATTGACCGCCCCCGGCGGGAATCCTGCTTCAATAATTAGCTCGCCAAGCTTGAGCGCAGATAAAGAAGTCTCCTCGGCGGGCTTCAAAACACAGGTACATCCAGCAGCAAGCGCAGGCGCTAGTTTCCACGCCGCCATCGCAATCGGTACATTCCATGCCGTAATCATGCCAGCTACGCCGACAGGTTCCTGCCGAGTGTAGACATGGTGATCGGAGCTGTATGAGCTCTCCGCAGTTTGACCGTAAATCTTCGTCGCCCAACCCGCGTAGTAACGAAAAGTCCTGGCAGCACTCGGCACATCGCCGCCGAGGAAGAACTTGCGAGGCTTGCCGTTATCGAGATATTCGAGCTCCGCCAACTCTTCCTTATTCTCGAGAATAAGGTCTGCGAGCTTGTGCAGTAATGCCTCTCTTTGACCAGCAGACAACTGACTCCACTCACCGCCATCGAACGCTGCTTTAGCAGCGGCGACTGCATTCGCAACATCGTCTGCGGTGGAATTTACAATTTCAGAAATTTTTTCTTCGGTAGCGGGATTGATAACATCAATCAAACCGCCTTTCGACGGAACCCACTCATTATTGATTAAAATGGTCGGTTTGCGGCTCAGAAACCGCGCCGCATTTTCGTTGGTCGTGACGGTCATATTATTTCCAGTACATGAACGCGGCGGAACTACCGGTACCTGCCGGAGTTCGATATAACGCGTAATAGTCGACAATGTTTCCAGCGAGGTTCGACCCTTCTATCGCGCCGCCCATCGCTATCCAGGACTTGATCTCGGACGATCCGGCCTGATAATAGCCCTCATTATACTTCAGCAGATCTTCGAATTGACTCTTGCGCATAGACTCCATGATATCGCGGTCGAAGTCTTCGTCGACAACAAAGTGGCTAAGCCCGCCGGACGCGATCACAGCGACTCTGGCCGAACTGTCCCAGGCACGAATCGCCTCTCCGACTGCCTTGCCTAATGCAAAACAACGCGGCGCCTTGGGCTGATTGGGTGGAAAAAACGTGTTGTTGTCGATCGGTACATGCGGCACAACGTGGTCGCGAAAGATTTGTTTGTAGATAAAGCCATAGGCATGCGGCATACCACTCAACTGAGCTTTGCTCGGATCGGCGCGGTGCTGCTCGTGTGAATACGAAATATCAAAACCCGAGTCGATAGCGGACTCGCAAAGATATTGCGCAAGTTCCGGGTGGCCGGGGAACGTATTTAGCTCGTCCGGTAGATGGCCTGGATCTGCAATCGCGATTCCTGGCGGCAAACGCGTCTTCTGATCGTCTGTGCGCGGCATGTTCTCAAATTGCTCGCAGCCCATGATGGTAAACGCAGGCTTGATATCACGCAGGAACATCTCGCCCTGATCGTTGCCAAAGATTACGACGACATCAGGTTTCGCGGCTGCGAAAATTTCACTGAGTTGATCGATTGCCGCGTAAGAACTCTCGAGCCGATGCTGGCGCGTCGCCATATCAGTTTGCTCGCTGAAATTGTGCTGTTTGCGCTTCTCAAGTACGTCGGCGTACGGCATACGCACGCCCTTGTACCACATGGGTACGCCGTCGGTCATGTCACGTTGCGCACGTATTTCCCACTTATCTGCAGGAGTGTGAAGTTGGGGGGTGTGGGCACAGCCGAGGCCCAGGACTATCTCAGCCATCTCGATTCATTCCGCTTTTATTGGGACCGAAAGGATTGCTCAAAACGAACCCAAAGTCGACCGCTCGGTGATAACACCGTTTCGCTCTGCGACGCTACAGATTGAATAACCGCATAGCATTGCCGTCCCGTACCTTGGCTGCCGTATTCGCATCAAGCCCGTTAACTCGACCCAGACAACCTTTCATGTCGCCAATATTGTGCGGGTAATCCGAGCCGAACATGACGTTGTCGGTGCCGCCCACTTTGATACACAAATCGAGAGCGTCCGGAGAATACACGACACTGTCGTAGTAGATACGCTGCAGATACTCGCTGGGTTTGTCTTTGATCACTTCCGAGCAGGCGGGAATCATCTCGTGGCACCGATCCATACGGCCGACGAGATACGGCAACGTTCCGCCACCATGTGAAGCAATTATCTTGAGGTTCGGGTAGCGGTCGAAGAAACCGTTCAGAATCATGCGTGCAACTGACAGAGTCGTGTCCATCATGAAACCAATCGGCGGTACCAGCCCGTATTCGTTCAGAAACATATCCGGTGTTCCCTGTGGCGCGGTTGGATGCACCAATACCGGCAGCGCCTTGTCATCGATTGCCTGCCAAACCGGAGCAAATAAAGGGTCCGTCAGATTCTTGCCATCAATGTTGGCGATGACCATCACGCCTACAGCGCCCGCTGTTACCGTACGTTCGAGCTCGGCTATTGCCGCCTCGGGAAATTGAAATGGCAACGAAGTAAACCAGCCAATTCGGTCCGGCCTGGCGCGCTGCTGCTCGGCCATGTTGTCGTTTACCATTTGCGCAGCGTGCACACTTGCGGCCTCGTCACCAAAGTACGCGTTCGGACATGTCAGCGAGACGATAGCGAGATCGACACCTGCCTTATCCATATCTTTAATGCGCGCATCGTAGTCCCACATCTCCGGCATTAAAGTCATAAACGGTGCACCGCTCATCCAGATACTCTCCTGCCCCGCCTTGGTCGGCTTGCATTCGTACTTCGGTCCGCCCTTCTCGGTCAGGAAATCCAGGTACTCACGAGTGAGCATATGTGTATGTACGTCAATGACTGCCATAACTTAACCTCTTACTTTATCGCGAAAATGAAGTGGCCAAGGCGACGGGAATTCCGGCGCCTGAAATTCGATCAATGCTGGACCAGGCTCTTTGATCGATTCTGCAATGGCCGTGCGTAAACCGGCTGCATCGTTAGCGAGGCGACCCGGCATGCCGAAACTCTCGGCCAGTTTGACGAAATCAGGGTTCTGCAAATCGGCGCAGATCGCGCGATTGTCATAGTTCTCGTTAAGCATGCGCTTCACGTTGCCGTAGGCGCCATCATTCATAACCAGAAACGTCGCCGGAATATTGTACTGCACTGCAGTGATTAGCTCCTGCACGGTAAACATGAAGCCGCCGTCACCCGCAAGACCGATTACGGGTCTATCACCGGCGGCAACCTGTGCACCAATGCAGGTAGCCGCAGCGTGTCCGAGCGTGCCCTGATAGCTCGGATGGATGTAAGTACGAGGTTTGTAGACCGGATACGCATCCTGCGCTGCGAAATACAATTGCGTGAGATCGGATACTAATACACCGTCTTCGCCCAGCTCTTCACGAATGACATTGAGTAATTCGCGCTGCGGTGCAACCTGCTGCAATTCATCTTCAACCGATGCACGAATCGCTGCGAATTCATCACTGCGATCTGGCGCCGCCTTGCTAAGCTGCTTATCCAATGACAGAGCAATGGCTACGGCAACTTCAGCCGCTTCACCATGAATACCGTTTATGTCTCCGGGAAGACGATTCAGTTCACTGTGGTCAACATCCACTTTGAAAAGTTGCAGACTATCATCGCGACCCCATGCAAACGCCGTAGGGAAGAGGCGCGTGCCGATAGCCAGAACGACGTCCGCCTTGGCCCACCATTTGTGCGCTCCTAACTGAGTGAAAGCGTGCGGATCGCGGCTGTCGATGGTTCCCAATGCATTTTGCGTCATGCATACCGGCGCACCCAACAGTTTAGCGATGCGCAGAATTTCCTTACCAGCGAGACGCCCACCGCCACCAACCATTATTATGGGGCACTTGGCACCTGCCAACGCCTTGGCCGCGGCATCGATCACATCATCATCCAACGTCGGAGTGATGTGCTCGCGCGAAGCGACGATAGAGTCCGGGATCTCTGCAACATCATGCGAAAAATCGAACGGTAATTCCAAATACGTCGGACGCGGTCGATGGTCATAGAGCGCCTCGATAGCGCTGCTCATTTTGCTCGGAATCTGTTCCGGTGCGGCGACCTTATCGGCCCACTTCACCAGTCCGCGAGCGGTTTCCAGCTGATTCGGAATTTCATGCAGCACGCCAAAACCCTTGCCCTCAAGGAATGACTTACCTTGACCGACCAGGCACAACATGCGCGTGTTGCACGCATAGCCGGTCACCATGCCGGCGCCGGCATTTAGCAAGCCGGGCCCCGGGACCACCAGCATCGTACCGACGTCGCCACTCACTTCACTGTAGCCAAAGGCGTTATAGGCACTGCCTTGCTCATGGCGCGAATGAATGACATTTATCTTGTCTTTGCGATCATGCATCGCGACGAAAATGGGATCCAACTGCGCGCCGGGCAGCCCGAATACGGTCGTGATGCCATTAGCAATAAGAGATTCGACGACTGCCTCGCCGCCAGTAATTTTTTGCATGGTTCTAAGTTCCTGTTACTTGCGCACGATGCGATTACGCAGTACGCCGATGCCTTCAATTTCCAGTTCGACGACGTCGCCGTCTTCGAGCCAGGTTAGTGATTCAAATCCGCAGCCACCCTCGATCGTTCCGAGCCCGATCACTTCGCCGGGATACAGTGTTTCTGAACGGCTAACTTGAGCAATACACGCTTCGAAATTGTGTTGCGATCCGCCAGAAGTTCCTGCGCCGCGCACTTCACCATTCACCTTCACTGACATAGCTAGCGAATACGGATCAGGTATTTCATCGCGGGTCACGATCCAGGGTCCGAAGGAATTGCTGGTGTCAAAGTCCTTACCTTTTGCGGGCCCCATTCGAAACTGACCTTCCCATCGCGCTTGAATATCACGCGCGCTAAAATCGTTAAAAATGGTGTAACCGAAGATATGCTCGCGCGCGTTTTCTTTCGCAACATCTTTAGCCGATTTTCCGATGATAGCGGCGAGCTCAAGTTCGTAGTCCATATTCTCGGCGAATGGCGGCCATTCGACGTCCCCTTCGTGACCGTTAACCGCAAAGCGGTTGCCCTTGTAGTAAAGCGGGATCTCGTACCAGACGGCGGGCAGACGATACGCACCACTATCCTGCATTCGTTTCAAAGCCGCTTCGGGGTCCGCTTCGTTCGCCGCGCGCAGGCGCATCGATGCAGCCATCGCCTTCTCACAATGACCCTCGTAATTGGCAAAGTCCCGAATTTGTTCCGGCACCGGCAGCGGCGAGGTCAGACTCAAGTCTGACAAAGGGACGATCGCTTCTTCGGGAGCCGTTTTGAGCAACTGGCCAATGTTGTCGATACCGGCGTCGCCTGCCTGAATGACGGCGAGCACTGAATTTAGGCCACGCGCATCGTTACTGCCCGTCACCTCCGTTGCGCGTCGAATATCCAGCACTTCATGCTGTGAAATTAGAACGCCCGGTCGCGGACCAGCGTCCGTAAGAAAAGACAAGAAACGCAATTTGGATGCTCATTAGAAGAATGGTTTGGAGAGAACGAGTATAGACAAATGACGCGCCCAATGACTTCTTGTCCTGCATAGCGTAACGTTCGGAAAACTTAGCGAGTGCCTACCTTGTCTATAGTCCTTCGCGAGTTGTTGCGGAGAGCGAAAAAGGCCGACAACGATACCTTGTAATTTTGATGCTAGCGACTAAGTATGGGGACATTATTCCCGCTACCGAATTCAACCTACCGATTGGAGATATTTAATGAGAACCACTATTAAAACCGCATTGGGAGCCCTATTGCTCGCAATAGCGGCAAACGCGTCAGCGGACTTGTCCGCTGTGCCATCCGGCGACTACAGCAGCGATCCGTCGCACAGCTACATTTCGTTCAGCTATAGCCATCTTGGCTTTTCAACACCGGAAATCGGCTTCAGAACCTTTACTGCCGATCTCGCTCTGGACAGCGCCAACCCCGAGAACAGTTCGGTTAAGGTAAATATCGACGCCACCAGCATCGATAGCCGTGTCGAGGCTTTCAATGGCCATTTGAATGGTGCGAATTTCTTCGATACGGAAAACAATCCAACAATTACCTTCACCTCGACCAGCGTCAGCAGTACTGGCGAAGATACGTTCGACGTTGTTGGCGACCTGACGATTAAAGGTGTAACAAAGCCGGTAACCCTGAAAGCAACGATCAACAAGGCGGCCGATCATCCGATGCGTAAAATTCCAACCGTTGGTATGTCGGCAGAAGGAAAAATTAGTCGTTCTGAGTGGGGTCTGGACCGCGCAGTGCCTAATGTTGGTGACGAAGTTTCTCTCCACATCACCGCAGAGTTTCCACAAAAGAAAGCTGAATAAGCCGTAACCAGATTCAGAATAAAAACGGGCCGCCTAGCGGCCCGTTTTTTTTGCCTAGATAGAGTCGGCCATCTGAGCTGCCATTGTGACCGACCCGAGCGCTTTCGATATATCGACAACCGTTTCCTTAAGTTGACGAAGGTAACGAACATTGTAAGTGTCATCATTCTGGCGTCGGTTCATGACGATAGTCAGCACCGCTTCCAGCTTTTCCGCATGGTTAAAAATCGGTGCAGATAGTACAGAGAACCCGGCATCGTGCGGATCCAGATGAAACTCGTAGTAACGATGGCGAATTTTCTCGCAGCGACCACGAACTTCAGCCGGATCCAAAGCATCTTCGCGTAGCGGCTCTCGGTCCGTCCTGCGCGACAACACTCGCTCACGCACAAACTCCTCAGAGAACGCCAGTATTAGCCAGGCGCTTGGCGACACCGGGATAGAAAAGCGCGAACCTCGCGACAGCTTCGGAGTCAACGGCTTGCCACTACCGATGGTCGACACGATCAAGGCATCACCGCCTGCCGGAATTGCCAGCAGCAGTGCTTCAGAAATCTTGTTTCGCAATGCCAACATGAAGCGATAGGCGATATTGGTTATCTCGTACTGCTCGGAGGCCGCGTTCGCCAAGCGGAACAAAGTAGAGCCGAGCCGGTAGCCACTGTTGTCCGGCATCTTTGCGACCAGGTTGAGTTCCGACAGCGTACTGAGGTGTCTGGATATTCGTGCCTTAGTCATGCCCAGGTGTCCTGCAATGTCCGTTACGCGCTGCGCCCGGCCGCTCTCCGCCAGATACTCCAGCACTTGCGCTGCCACCACCACGCTGTGAACCGTGGCGGATTTGGCTCTTGATTCAGTTTCGTTGGAAATGAGTTCGTTGTCAGTCACTGGCATGTTTCTCATCATCATTAAAGGAAGGTGTGCTTTAGATAATATCATATGGCGCAACAACTGATTGCAGACCACGACATCTCCAGACAAACTCAATGCACATTTCGTTTAACCACAGCCAGCGTTTAGAGGCAGGAGCACCTTCATGAAATTGGGAACCATACGTGTAGATGGCAAAGAAACCGTAATCGGTCGGGTAGACGACGACAATGCTGTCGCGCTGGAATTCGCAACAATGGAGGACCTTATCGCCGGTGGTGATGCTGCTTTGGAGTCGGCACAAAAATCGATCGATGCTGGCACCTCGGGCTCCGCAGCTCTTATTGGTCTGGCAGATGCGGACTGGATGGCACCCAATCCTAGAGCATCAAAAATACTTGGCTGTGCGGTCAACAATAACAATCTGAACAAAGTCGCTTATCGACCAATGAAGAGCCCAATGTTCTTCACGAAGGGACGATCTGCATTAACCGGCCACAACAAAAACATCGAAATTCTGGGTCGCCATGGACGCACCATCCCTGAGCCGGAACCTGTTGTTATATTTAAGAAGAACGCCAAGAATGTCGACCCTGAGAATATTCTCGACTACGTTTTCGGCTACACGCTGACCAACGATTGTACGGCCAGCGGTATTAAATTCGGCGAGGACTCAATCGCATTGAATCAAAAACCGGAACTCGTTTTTCCACACCACATGGAGTGGCGGCATCGTTTCGACGACGACAATTACGTCTACTTTATCTACCACTCACGCTCCAAGGCAGCCGATACCTTTGCCGCAATGGGCCCGTGGATTACGACAATTGATGAAGTGAGCGATCCCAACAATATGCGCGTGCGTGGTTACGTCGACGGCGAACTGTACGCAGACGATTCGACATCGAACTACTTCTTCCCGGTCGAAAAAGTACTTTCCGAAGCCAGCATATGGTTCACGATGGAACTTGGCGACTGTGTCCACTGCGGTACTGCCGTGAAGGGTACCGAGAAGTTTCCGAAGGGCAATCTGGGCGTCGATTTACGCCAGTTTGCTCAGACTGATGTTGTCATCGACGGCCTCGGAACGCTATCGAACTACATCAAGGCGGAGCCTGCCGAACGCTAGAACTACTTCTTGCGTCGCAGAAAACCTGCGAGTAAGACCACTACGACACCGGCGAGCAGAACGTATAACCACGGAAAGTTCTGCTCGTCTTCGTCGATCGGCGCATCGACGGGACCCGCCGGCATTGCGGCGACGTCATCAGCCTCCGCTACTTTGTACGCTCGCGCATTTTCCAATGAGCAGGGCGCTTTGTTCAGCTCACGGTCCGGAACACGCTTCCATTGATGCGTGTAGGTGTAAGGCGTCGTCAGTACGCCAGGGTCAGTTACGGTAAATTCAACATTAAGCCGCAGACCGCCCTCGGACAGCCAGTAGCGCTCATACAGAGACTTCTGTTCCGTGGAGTCGATGCCCGTATACATACCCCATGTTTCTGCGATGAAGTTGTCTGTCTCAACGATCAGCTCTTCGCCTTCAAAATGCCCTACCGAATGGCCGAATCCGGACCGCTCACCCTTCGCCGCATCGGTGTTCAAGTGTACTACTCGTGCTTCAAACCACATATCACGATCAATAATGATAGTGCTCTCGTCAGGCCGCGACCACATGAAATTTGAAAGACTCACGATACTTCTCGGCGGACCACCATAGACGCAGTTGTTCAACGGATTGTCATGCTCCGACCAATTCGCGACTGCCTCAGCTGCTGCGGCAGTGAGCGGCCAGTCTGTCGCCGGAGTACGGATCGCCGGATGTCGACTGCCGTCATCCGCAATACGTGTCCAACTGCCAGTACCGATTGCTGCAACAGGTTCGACAACCTGCTCCGCCAGCGCGGCGGCCAATGCGGCCTGAGCTTTCCGATAATCTGTTGGATTTGCGTGCAGACGCGTCCCGTCTTCGAGTTCCGCCCAGTTTATTCCGGCGTACGGTCGATTCACATCTTTGTCATGCGCACCTTCCCAAATTATTCGGTCGCCAGGCTCGAAGGAGTCTTTCTTCCACCCCAGTGCTGTCATTGCCGGTGGATTGAGTGCCTCGACTTTGTATTCGCGGACCTCTCCGTCTTCACCCATCACATTCGCCTGGATATAAACGTGAGGAGCACGCCAACTGTACTTCGTGACTACACCTTCAAAGCGCCGGATGTCGTCAGTATTCAAGCTGGCGTGCGAGTGATGCGCGCTGGCGTTGACACAACAGGCCAGCAGCAAGACCGAAACCACAATCCGAAGTACGTTTGAATTCATTGTTATTACATCCTTAGGCTTTATTGCGCCGTTTCATTTTTCATAGCGGCTTTCAGATTCAACCAGTACACCGGTTTAAGCGGTAACAAGATAACGGCCGCAAACACGGAAACCAATATGCACAGGATGAACGCACTATTGTACGAACCACTCATGTCGCGCATTCGTGCAACGACCCAGGGGCCAGCCATAAAGCCGAGATTGACAGCACCGGTGAAGATACCGAGCAACAGACCCAGGTTATCGACACCGAATGTGTGCTTGGCCAGGACTGTCGTATCGAGCAAGACCGCAGAGTGCGCAAACGCTCGTAGTACGACGAAAAACATGAATACAACCGGATTCAGGACGAACAACGCCAGGCCCGATGCGATGACGAGACTGAGATAGGAAATAGACACACCACGACTCGATAGGTAATCGTAAAAACCGCCAATCATCGGTCTGGCTGCGAAACCGATCAGCCCCATGATCGAAAGCGCGTTTGCTACGAAATTCGGATCGAATTCGAGATCGACCTCGAGAAAAAGAACCTGATGTTGAATGAATGCCTGATCGACAAACGCTGCAGAAAATACTGCGAGGAAAATTAACCAGAAGGACCTGCCGCGCATCATCTCGCGGATAGCTCGTCCGCCTTTGTCGCGCTTTTCTTTCAGGCGTTGCTTTCTTTCATCGCTGGTTTCAGCACTGTTAGCCTCATTCTCAATGTCCTGCGTGGCCGATCGCCCTCTGTAGAAGAATATGAGCAATGGTAGAGCAACGACCCAGATGCCGGTGCTCATCAACGCGGTTCCTGCGCGCCACCCATAGTTGTCAATCAGGAATCTAATCGTTATTGGCACGAGTGCAGAACCAAGCGCCGTGCCGAGCATCGCGACGCCCATAGCGGTCCCTTGTGAAGCATGGAAAGAGCGCGAAATCATGACCTTGATCGAGACGATCGTTCCCGGGGCTGCGATTCCCAACAAGAACCCGGCAAAGTAGTACTGCGGCAAACTTGCGATCCACAGAAAACTGACCATTGCGAAACCGCCCAGTGCGGACAGGCCAATCAGTGCGATACGCACGCCGATCCTGTCAATCGCGCGACCAATGATGATCGCTACAACGGCGCCAGTTGCGTACTTGGCCGATGCAAGCAAGGTCGCCTGTTCACGCGTCCAGCCGAATTCATCAATTACCGATGAGTACAAAAATGGCATTGAAAACCCTGGAGCGCTGAATGCGAACAGCATGCACACAAATCCAGTGGCCAGAATCGGCCAGTTTTCACGCATTTCGCGAACGAACACAGTGTCATTTAGACCCACAGAATTCCCCATATAGCAGAATCCAAATCTTAACCGATCAGGGGCTCTTCACTGAGACGATGTATCGATTAGCGATACAGCTGCGAGATCGCTCACCACCTTGTCGCTCAACGGGATCCCGTTCTTCGAGCGGTCTGCGAATGCTTCCCATTCCGGGTCACCGGCAACACGTACCGCTTGACCGTCGACTGCCGCATCACAGCCGTGCAATGCATCGATGAGTTCATCCATTGCAGCGCCGAAATCGTTCTCGCCAACAACGTCGGGATCAATAACAATCATCGAATGACCGATGTTGAAATAGTGGCAACTGCGGCCGAAGTGATTTTCCACCGCGGGAATGTCAGCGCCAGACAAAGTACTGGCAAGAATGTCGATCATCACAGCAAGGCCGTAACCTTTGTGGCCACCGTGTTCCCTGTCACCTCCTAACGGTGTCAGTAGCCTCGCCTGACGCGCGATGCTCGCGTCGGTTGTTGGCAAGCCGTCCGCATCAAGAGCCCAGCCTTCCGGAATTTTTTTTCCAGAGCGATCAGCGATCGCCAACTTGCCAATCGCAACTGTCGCCGTCGCCATATCGAGTACAAATGGTTTGTTGTTTTTCGCAGGCGCTGCGAATGCTATTGGGTTTGTGCCAAACATCGCCTTACGACCGAAGGTCGGCGCGACGGCCGCGCCGGGCGTTCCGGTCGTCGAGATGCCAATATAACCTTGGGCCGCTGCCATGCGCGCGTAGTAACCGGCTGCACCATAGTGATTTGAGTTGCGAACATTCACGAGTGCGATACCCGTTTTACGACACTTCTCGATCGCCAACTGCATCGCGTATTTGGCTGCGGAATGACCGAGTCCATGACCTGCGTCGAGCAACGCGATCGCCGGCATATCTCTAACGACCTCAATAGCAGCATCGAACTGAAACGCCTGTCTTTCCTTTTGCCACTTCGAGTACGTCACCAGCATCGCAACACCATGTGAATCGATACCGTGGAGATCGGTATCGACCAGAATTTCTGCCGTGGTAGCTGCGTATTCCTCGGGCACGCCCCAGGACTGCAGGATTTCGATGACCTGTTGATGCAGGTCAGTAGCCGATATGCGAAAAGTCATAGCGTGATAATGCACCGCTCGGCCCTAAACGTGCGGCCGATATATCACGATACGCAACAACACATTCGAATCCGGTACAGTTGCGACATCTGATGCCAATCCTTTCGCTATGATGATCAACCATGAATACTGAATCCCGCTATCACCCCGTTTCGCAGTGGCTGCACTGGATCGTAGCCGGCCTGATCATCTTGCAGTTTGTGCTTGCCAAGTTGGCGGATATTGCC
>RCNE010001048.1_pt1 | contig 15052 bp, 12 predicted proteins | sample 2041361 | NCBI WGS metagenome assembly RCNE01 (sample SAMN09708229, study PRJNA481090) | Marine sediment metagenome, whole genome shotgun sequencing project.
ATTTTTTAGCAGCTTATTGGGCTATACATTTTGGCAACTTTTCATCATACTTTTTGCAACTAAATTTACAGTTGACTTGCTATTATTATTTAAAACAGCCGCTTTTTTTAAGCAGCAAAAAACATTGAAACATTACCTATTAAGTAGTCTAGTATATCCTGTTTTTATTATGTTTGTAGTTATTGTATCCTTAAAATCAGGTTATTCTTGGAAAGGAAGGCAATTCAAAAAATAACCCATAGCCAATCAATGTCAATCTTAAATTACAATACTTCAAATCCAGCTTTTAGTAATGCAATCTGGAAAAGCAACCAATCTAAAACGGCTAGAATGAGTATGACTGGCATCTTTTTTAAATCGATGCTATCGCTCATTTTATTAGGAATTACCACTTGGTATGTTTGGGATTTGGTTGAAAAAGGTGTTGATGTAAAATGGTATACTTCTGGCGGAATGCTAGCGGCCATTGTATTTAGTTTATTAACTTCTTTCAAACGCACTTGGGCACCAATTACAACACCATTATATGCGTTATCGAAAGGCTTATTTCTTGGCGGAATATCTTCTTATGCCGAAATTCGTTTTCCAGGCATGCCTATGAAAGCTGTAAGCATTACAATTCTTACTTTTTTCGTAATGCTATTATTGTATCAATTACGTATCATAAAAGTTACCAAGCGTTTTAGAAGTGTTATTATTAGCGCAGCTATTACCATTATGTTTATCTACATAATTAATTGGATTCTAAGCATTTTTGGCTTAAGCCTACCGTTTGTTTGGGGCACTTCTTGGTTCGCTATTGGCTTTAATATTGTTGCAGCTATCATTGCTTCATTTTCGTTGTTACTCGACTTCGATTTTATTGATAGAAAAGTAGGTCGCGCACCTAAATACTATGAATGGGTTGCAACTTGGGGCTTATTAGTAACGCTCGTTTGGTTATATATTGAAGTATTACGTCTAATAAAGAAATTGGCGATTCGGTTTTGACATTTACGTCACCATGAATTTATTTCAGGGTCTCACTTTATAAAATTATGTGATTCTGAAACAAGTTCAGAATGACGAGAATCTAAATCGTCTCCACAATAATTACCAATCTGTATTGCGATTTTACAAACATTCCGCGTTTAAGCGCAGGTTTCATCGTTGGTAATTGATTGATTCCTTCTCTAATGACACTTTCTAAATTAGGTAGTTCTTGTACAATAGACGCTGGCGAATTGATTGTCATTAAAGATGCTTTACCAGTACTATCAATTAATATATCTATAGATGTTGTATCGTTAACTTCGTTATTTACTATCAACTCGTTTTCCGATAATATTTCGGCTAATTTCTCGGTAATAGATGTTTCAAAACACCTCTTTTGACTATCAGTTTCGGCATAATTCTCACAATCAGAAAAAATAGGGTATACATCCACAGAAGTATAATCAATCACCGTATCTAGTACTTGCAAGTTACTAGTAGACGTAGCACTATTTTGCGAAAAATAATCACAAGAAGTACAAGAAATAAATAATAAAAGGAGTGCGCTAATTTGCCTCAACATTGTTATTTGATTGACAATGTGAAAGTACAATTTTTTGTTAAAAGGTTTCAGTCTACTTTTTCACCTTTTATGAACAGCTCTTTTTTAATTTCTTTGATACGTCTTTGTGCGTAAGCAGTTTCTTCTGCATCCCGCAACTCGAAACGTCTCAAATAGCGCTCATATTGCTTGAGTACCATTTTCTTATCTTTATAATAACTGTCAGAAGTTAGGGCTATTTGAAATAACAAATTATTATTTCTTGAGTTGGAAGCCAGCCCTTTTTCAAAAATTTCTATTGCTTTCTTGTGCTTATTTTGTTCTAATTGCAACATACCAAGCTGATAATAATGTCTATCTAAAAGAGGTTTCTGAAGATATATTGACATCAGAAAACTCATTTCAGCTTTCTTATATTCTTCCAAATTAGCGTACACCAAACCCAAATTGTAAAGCACCTCATCATCTCTTGAATCTTTTTCTTTTGCCTTTAAAAAATAGGTTTCAGCTTGTTTAAAATCTTCTAATTTTAAATAGGTAAGTCCAAATAATTTATACGTAAAAATCGTTTTATAACCCAATACGGTATCTAGCTTCTCTAAATGTATTAAAGCTGTTTTATACTCTTTATTATAATAAGCGTCTTTTGCTTTTAACTGATTAAAATTAATGCTTTTTGGGTTTATTTCTAAGCCTTTATCTATAAATAAGGTGGTAGAATCTTTAATATCTAGATCTTCATAAAACTTCGCTAATTGATAGATACTTTTTAAATGCATCGAGTCAAGTTTAAATGCTTTTAAATAGCCAACTGTAGAATCCTTATTCAATTTATCATAGGCCAGCCCCAAGTAGTAGTGGTAATTTGGATTTGTAGGGTCTTGCTGAATGAGTTCTTTAAATAATTTGACTGCTTTCTTAACTTTATGCTCATTCATATAGAGTTTTGCCAACCTATATTTAAGCAACAAATTATCGGGACTTGTCATTAAAACCGTCTCATAGATTTCTATAGCTTTATCAGCATTTCCTAAAAATTGATAACTCTTACCTATCTCTTCTTGTACCTTATCGGAAGGCTTCATTGTATAGACTTTATTGTAAAACTCAATTGCTTTTGAGTGATTCCCAACTTTCTGATAAGTATCTGCAATTTTCTTTAAAATTTGAGCATCAGGATTATCAACATCAAGCATTGTTTTCAATGCTTTTTGATAATTACCTGTGTTTGAAATACTATCTGCAACACTTAAAACCGAAGGTTGTGCTTCGGTTTTAAAGAGGACAAATAAAAGCGCAAGGATGAAAAGTTCTTTTTTCATATAATTAATATAATCTATCTAACCAGTGTGTGATATTAAGTAACAATTTATAATTCTCTGAAGCTTCTTCGGCATTCATACCAACTTTAAAACGATCTCTACCTGCTAATTGCGCAGTAAACATTGCTGCCTCTCCAAATATAGCCACTCTACCTTTGCCATATTCTAATACGGCACCTTGTGATAATCTCTCAGCACTAAATTTTCTTATTTTATCATTAAAAACCCACATGGTATCTGGTAGATGAACAGTGAATTCTTTTTTAAGTGTTAAAATAGAAGTTGCTCTTTGAGGGGTTTCAAATGCCTGCCCTGTAAACGTTCTGATTTTATCTACTGATTCTGATGCACTTCTGCCGTTTGTAATAAAATTAGAATTGAGCATTTCGTTCTCCCGAGAAAAATCGATTGAACCTCTTTGTGTGCTATCTAATAAAAAGCTATCATAAAATTTGAAGTCGAATGCTTTACCTAATTCAGAAGCAGCTCCAGCAAATGGCATATGGTCAGCAATTAAAAATAAAGAACCTCCTTTTTTAACCCATTTTTTCAGTTCTTTTATTTCCAATGCAGAAAAAGCACTTTTCGTTGGACTTGTAAATGGTGCTCTGCTACCAGCGGCAAGCGCATTCGAAATAACCAATATTTTTGTCTTTTCTAAATCACTCTTCGTAAATGAAGTGTCAAAACCTTTAACAACATATCCGTCTTGCCTCAGTAATCTGGCAAATGGTAAAAATCGATTGTCTTTAGTATGAAAGTTACTATGTGCTTGATCAATATAAACGACGGAGCCTTTTCCCTTTTTATAGGCGCTTTTTTTAATCATAGGATTAAACAATGTATCCGGAACTTGTTGACTAAAAACAACTATACTCACCAAGAAAAACAATAAACTTACTTTTTTCATCTTATTGAATATTAAAACTAATTGGCTGCATATAAGTTACTTCTACTTTTTTACCGTTATGTTCTCCTGGAACCATATTAGGTAAATCATATAAGAGGTCAAAAACTGCATCTTCAAGTTTAACATTTGGTGCTCTAACTTTAACATAAGTTATCCTACCATCATCAGCCACAGAAAATTTAGCATAGATTTTCTTCTTACCAGATTCTAAACCTAAATTTTCAGCAATAGAAATATCAAAATTTTCAACAATGAACTCATTCATTTTTTCTATAAAACATTTCTTTTTATCTATCGCATCTTCACAACCCGGAAAAATGGGCGATTTATCTATTACAGCGAAAGGCACTTCATTTGCATTGGCATAATTATCTTTAGTACTATTACTTTTTATCACATCCCAATGTATAATTTCTTTTAACGATTTTTTACCACTTGCATCTTCGTAAATTTTATGCGTATACGCTCCTTTACCCATTCTAACTTCAAAAGCATTTATAAGATTATCCAATTCTAGCTTTTCATCAACTGTTAAATCATCATAGGATATTTCTTTTCCACTTGGCTTAGCACCAAGCATATACATATCAAAATAACTTTCTTTTTTTGATTGTATCTCTTTTGTTTCACTTCCATCTAGAGATCCTAAAAAAAGTGTTGTCAATCTCTTTTCGTTGTTCTTTAAAGATTGTTGAGATTCAGCATCTTTATCACAAGAACTATAGAGTAGCATACTTACCAATAATGGTAACATTAGCAGATACTTAAATTTCAAAAACTGTTTTGATTTGTTTTTGTTCAACATAACTATTCGTTTTTTGATTAATGAAAATTTTAAAAATGGATTAATGAATGAAATTTTATATGTACCAAAAGTTTGTGCTAGTAAGTTTTGGAAATAATCTTTTCTATCAATCTCTTTAATAGCTTTAGAATCAGCAATAAATTCATGGATTTCAGCGATACGCTTCTGAAATAAATAACTAAACGGATTGAACCAAAACAGAATCTTTTGCACCTCGAATAGTAATAAGTCTACACTATGCTTTTGCCTAACATGTACTAATTCATGTGTTATAATTTGTTGCTTATTTTCTTCCGATAAAGTTTTTCCTAAAAAAATATAATTGAAGAATGAAAAGGCATTATTATCTTCTAATTTCACTAGATTGTAGCTTGGTTTCTGTTCCTTTTCGTTTTTATATATCAAACTAACAACCTTATACAATCTTCTCACAAACAACAAACTAGCACTTATTACACCTATCCAAAACAAGTATGTTAGCCCAGTAAATAATAAAGTGGACCAATTAACACTTTCTTCAATTACGGTACTCGGGGACAATAGTACTTCTGGTAATAACACCACATACTCTTGTGGTATCACTTCATATATTTTATCAATTTTTAACAATGGAATCACATAGGCAACCATGGAAGTCACTATTAAATAGGCTCTGTTCCATTGAAAAAAAGTTTCACGTTTTAATATCAAGTCATACACTGCTAAAAACAGTGTTTGAAATAGTAATACTTTAATGGTATAATCTAACATAATATTTTGTTTATGAGATGCTGAATCTCCCGAAGCTTCGGGACAACATGACGTTAACTTATGATCATTTTTTATTCACTTCTTTTAAAATTTCTTCTAATTCCTCTAAATCAACATCATTCTTCTCTACAAAAAATGACACCATACTTTTAAAAGAACCTCCAAAATACCCATCCATAAGTTTGTGTAGACTTTGATTGCTGTATGCTTCTTTTTTTACCAGCGAGAAATACTTATACCCTTTCCCAAAAGGTTCATGATCTACAAATTTTTTATCTTCTAAAATCCGTACAATAGTAGAAACGGTATTGTATGCAGGTTTGGGTATGGGTAGTTCAGCAATTATTTCTTTAACAGTACAGTTCTCTAATTGCCACAATACTTGCATTATCTGCTCTTCTGCTTTCGTTAATTGCTTTGCCATAATTTAACTAAGTTTTTAGTTCAATGACGCAAATATAACTAAATGTTTAGTTTAAACTAATTTTTTAGTTGAATAAATTTGTAACAAACTTTTAGTAATTTCGTCAAACAATTAAAAAAACATGGATATATTTTTAGTAATACTAGGCTTTTGCCTAGCTGGCTTAGGACTTATAGGTTCCTTTATACCTGTTTTACCGGGCCCTTTAACAGGATGGCTAGGTTTATTAGTATTACACCTTACAAAAGCTGTTGAATTGACTTGGTCTTTTTTAGGCATTACTTTAGGTATTGCAATACTCATATGGATCTTAGATTATGTCATTCCTGCTATGGGAACCAAAAAATTTGGAGGTACCAGATCGGGTGTTATAGGTACTACTATCGGTTTGATTATTGGTTTAATTTCTCCTATCCCTTTTGGATTTATCATTGGTGCATTTGTTGGTGCTTTAATTGGCGAATTGATGCATGATAGTAAAGATACATCTCGAGCAGTAAGAGCGGCTTTTGGCTCTTTTGTTGGATTTATCTTTTCAAGCACTATAAAGTTTATGGTTAGTCTAGTTTTTTTGGTGCTTTTTTGTCAAAGAGTGTACGATAATTGGAGTGCTATTATAAGTTAGTTGTCCATTATTATGACATTACGTTAAATAGTTGAAGTGAGTACTATATTTTTTATATATTTAGTCATCATTATAATATGATATATAAAAATATGTTGAAAAAATTAATTAAAACCCTACATACTCCCTCATTAATTTTTACTTTTCTATGTATGATTCATACTATTATTTTGCACAGTCAAAATGATAATACGAACCCTTTTGCCTTATTTGATCTAGTTATTGGAAAAACAAATTCTGGAATTTATAACGGCACTCAGTATTTTGAAAAATTTCAAGTAAAAAACGATAAGCATAAATTTTTCAGACATAAATTTTTTATCTGGGGCTCTGTCACCTACAACAATCAGCCTTATTTTGAAACAGCCCTAAAGTATGATGTCTATAGCGATGAGCTTCTCATAAAAAATTCAGAAATTTTAGATGCTCCAATAACTCAATTAGATAAAAAAAAGGTAAGCGAATTTGAACTAAATGGTCATTTATTTAAGAATCTTACATTTAGTATTAAACAAGAAGACAATATTTCTGGATTTTTTGAAATTCTAATAGAAAATGATGCTATTTCAATTTTCAAAAAACATCAAAAACAAATCTCTAGAATTGTAGAAGAAGAAGTTTATTACGAATTTAAAGATCAACATCGATACTATATTTCTTATAAAAACAGATATTACTTATTAAATAAAGTTAGTTTGTTAACTACTATTTTTCCTGAACATAAGGCGCACCTAAAAAATAGTTTTAAGCGTTATGAAAACTTGAGAAAAACGGATACAGATGAACATTTAGAATCCATCATTGGCGATTTGAATAAGCTAATTCTAAAGGGAAATTAAGATGAACATCCGAAATATCTTAGTTATTTTACTTTCTCTATCCCTTCATACTTTACTAAGTCAGGAAAATATCGAAAATATTTCTTTAGATGCCCAAAATAAATCTATTAAAGATGTTCTAATTGAACTAGAACAAAAAACAAACTATCACTTTTATTTTGCAGAAGAATGGTTAACAGATAAAACGATTAATAAAACGTTCAATGACCAATCAATAGAAGAAATACTTAAAGATATTTTCTCTGGCTCAGCAATCAACTTTTATGTTGGTTCGGACAAACGTGTTATATTAACTTTAAATAATATTATTTACACTGATTTACCAAAAGGTTTCTTCAATGATATCATTAAAAAAGTACCAGAACAAACTATAGCTACTCCTATTTTTTTAAAGAAAGCGAATAATGGGGTAAAAGAGAGTATTGAAACTGTTAGAATTGGTAGAGAAAATCTTAATATTCGTAAAAAACAGTTTACGCTTTCTGGTATTGTAAAAAACAACAAAACTGGTAAGCCCATACCTAATTTAGCAATTATTGTAAAAAAAATAAGTAGAGGGACTGTTACAAATAATAAGGGCTACTACGAATTGAATTTACCTGTAGGAATAAATTTAGTAGAAGCTAGTTTACTAGGCTTTGAAAATTCAAAAAAAAATGTAATTCTATATAATAGCGGGACCTTAAATTTTAATCTTGACGAGTACTATGAAGAATTAGATGAAGTTGTTTTAGAGGTTGATAGTTTCCAAAATATAGAAGATACTAGTACCGGAAATTCAAAAATTAGCTCCGAAGAATCAAAAAACATCCCGTTGGTTCTTGGGGAACGAGATGTATTAAAAATTGCCACAACACTTCCCGGAGTTACCACAGCGGGTGAAGGCGCGTCAGGTTTTAATGTAAGAGGAGGTAAAACAGATCAAAACTTAATTCTTCTTGATGACGGGGTAGTATACAATCCTTCTCACTTTTTCGGAATCTTTCAAGCTTTAAATCCATTCGCTATTAAAGATGTGAATATCTATAAAGGTAGTATCCCTGCAGAATATGGAGGTCGCTTATCGTCTGTTTTTGATATACGAACAAAAGAAGCTTCTAGTGAAAAATTCAAAACAGAAATTTCTATTGGTCCAGTCACTTCAAATACCGTTGTAGAGATTCCAGTAGTTAAAGATAAAGCTGGGCTACTTTTAGGTGGTCGAGGTGCTTATTCTGATTGGATCTTAAAGTCATTAGATGAAAAGAATCTGAAAAATAGCCAGGCTTCATTTTATGACTTTATTGCCAAATACAATCATAAAATTAACGAGAAAAGTGATATTGAAGCTACCGCATATTATAGCAAAGACATCTTTAGCATCACTTCAGACTCCTTGTATAATTATAGTAATAGGCTCGTTTCTTTAAAATGGAATCGTCAGTTTAATGAGAAAAGTAGTGGTAGTCTCATTGTAAATAATAGCCAGTACAAATTCAATATTGATTTTGACGGTAGTGTGAATTCAAATTTTTCACAAAACTATCAAATTGAAGAAACCGAATTAAAGCTCCGACTACGGTATTTAATGAACGAAACGCACAAATTTAACTATGGAGTTTCGGGTAAATTATATTCGGTATTACCCGGGAAAATTGAACCGAGAAGTGCGACCGATTTAATTACAGCTATCTCTGTCCCCGAAGAAAAAGGCTTAGAAGCAGCCATATTTGTTTCAGACAATATTAAAGTCAATGAAAAATTACAATTGGATGTAGGTTTTCGGTATTCCTTTTTTGCAGGCTTAGGCCCGTCTTCTCAGCGCGTATATCAGGATGGAGTTCCACGATCTGACATTACTGTTGTATCTACTGAAATCTATGATACTAATGAAGTATTTGAGACCTATGGTGGACCTGATGCCAGAATTTCTGCACGGTATTTATTGAACGATGAACTTTCTATAAAAGCAAGTTTTAATAACACCTATCAATTCATTCATACCTTATCAAATAATACGACGGTATCGCCAATCGACACCTGGAAACTATCGGATAGTAATATTCAGCCTCAACAAGCCAGTCAATTTTCATTGGGAGTTTATAAGAACATCAATATTAATGAATATGAATTCAGCCTAGAAGGTTTTTATAAAAAGCAGCAAAATATCTTAGATTTCAAAACAGGAGCTCAACTTTTATTAAATGAAAATGTGGAAACCGAAGTCTTACAAGGAGAAGGAAAATCATATGGAGTCGAATTATTGATTCGAAAAAATAAAGGAAAATTAAATGGGTGGTTAGGTTATACATATTCTCGATCCTTATTTAAGTTAGATAGTGAGTTTAACGAAGAGCGTGTGAATGATGGTGAGTTTTTCCCTTCTAATTTTGACAAACCTCATGATGTTAGTTTGGTAATGAATTATAAATTATCAAGACGGGTAAGTTTTTCCAGTAATTTTATTTATCAAACAGGAAGGCCAGTTACTTTCCCAGTTGGAAATTTTACATTTAACCAAGGAGAATTTGTATTGTATAGCGATCGTAATAAATTTAGAGTTCCCGATTATTATCGCCTAGATCTAGGTATTAATTTTGAAGGAAATCATAAGAAAAAGAAGCTTTTCCATAGCTTTTGGAGCCTATCGGTATATAATGTTTTAGGTAGAAACAATCCATATTCTGTTTTTTTCGTCACAGACAACGGTGAGGTTAAAGCATTACAAAGTTCAATCTTTGCGGTTCCAGTACCATCAATTACCTATAATATTAAATTTTAACAGAATGATCGATATAAATAGAAGTAGTAAATAACATGGATTACAACCATTACATACAGCATTTTTTCAGCGCTCGTGTTCTGCATTATTTATGTAAAATGATCTTGCTCTTAGTCATGATATCTAGCTGTATTGAACCTTTTGAAGGAGCGGTAGATAGTTTTGAAGACGTATTGGTCGTCAATGCCACACTTACGAACGAAAATAAAAGGCAGGAAGTCTTACTATCGCGTTCATTTCGTTTTGAAGAAGATGTGACTCCGGCTGAAGAAAATGCGGAAGTTATAGTTCGAACTGAAGGTGGAGATCAATATACATTTGAAGAAGTGACTCCAGGAAAGTATCTCTCCAATCAAACCTTTGCCGCCGAAATGAACAAAGAGTATACATTGATGATTTCAACTGAAGACGGCAAATCATATGCATCAAGTATCATGCAACTACCAGTGCAAAATACGAGCATCGATAACTTATATGCTGAACGCTCTACTAATAATGATGGTACTGAAGGAATGGGGATTTTTGTAGATAGTTTTGATCCATCACGTGGCTCGAATTATTATCGCCATGAATATATCGAGACTTTCAAAATTATCGCACCGTTTTGGAGTCCTTTTGATATTGTGGTGATAGGAGAAGGAGTAAGCACTATTACTTTAGACGTTATATTACGCGAACGCGAAGAACGTATATGTTATGGCACCAACCCTTCACGAAGTATTCAAGTTGCCAGTACCCTAGCCTTGAGTGAAGACAGATTAAGTAATTATAACATTCGGTTTATTGAACGAGATAATTACATTTTAACACACAGATATAGTGTTTTGGTTCGGCAATATGTGCAAAGCCCTGAGGCATTTTCTTTTTATGAAACTTTAAGGGGTTTATCACAAAGCGCTGGAAATGTTTTTTCAGAAGATCAACCGGGATTTTTGGCAGGTAATATTTTTTCTTTAGACGATTCTAGAGAGAATATTGCTGGTTTTTTTGAGGTTGCTGCGGTCGCTGAAAAGCGCATATTTTTCGATTACGAAGATTTTTTTCCTAACGAGGAACCACCTCCCTATATTGCAGACTGTGTTCCCTTTTCTCCGTCTACAGAAGGAGGTTTAGGAGAACGTGATTTATTAAACCTCATCTATGCTGATGCCGTACGATATTATGCTCCAGGACTTGTAGTACAAAAACGATGTGGTGACTGCACGGTGTTAGGAAGTAATGTGGTTCCTGATTTTTGGATAGAATAAATATAATGATAATGAAACGTTTTTTAATACTTATACTGCTCTCCACACTGACCATTAATTGGGCTAATGCACAGGTTTTATTAAAAAATGAGGATCAAGTAGCGCGTTATAAAACCATTCCGCAAGAGCGTATTATTGCACATATAAATACTTCCTTATTTCTCACGGGTGAATATCTCTATTATAAAGTTTATTGTACAAATAATAAAACCGCTCATCTTAGTGATTTAAGCAAAATAGGGTATGTAGAACTCATCGGAGAAAAAGGAGAGCAATTATTCAAACAAAAGATTAAACTTGACAATGGATTGGGTAATGGCGATTTTTTCATTCCGGTCACCACACAAACTGGTAGCTATAAATTACTGGCTTATACTAATTGGATGAAGAATGAAGGGGTAGACCTTTTCTTTCAAGCAGATATACATATTATAAACCCATATCAGGCACCAATAACCACCGATCAAACAACGATATCGAAATCTAACGATACCATAACGAGTTCAAATCGTATAACAAAAGAAGTTGATCATACGAATAGCAACACAGGTCCCTTAGAATTGGTTTTAAGTGATCAAACTTCCAGTACGAGATCGAAGCTATCACTCATACTTAAGAGTAAAAACGAATCTACCTTACCTTTTGGAGAATATTCTATATCGGTACGCAAAAGAACTCAAATACCTCAACCGTTAAAACAACGTACAGCAACACCTCTCCAAAATGTTATAGATAAAGTGGTAGACAATGCTGCATCGAACAATGAATCAATTTATTTACCTGAACTTAGAGGAGAGCTACTACGAGGAACAGTCAGTGCTTCAAATAATACTACTCTTAAAGATTTAAAAATTGCTGCCTCGATTCCTGGTGAAAATTTTTATATAGCGATCGCAACAACAGATAGAGATGGAAATTTTTATATCAATATTGACAAGGATTATGAAGGTAAACGTATTTTTTTAGAAATCCTAGACACTTCTCAACAAGAGTATAAAATAGCACTTAAAGAACATGCTTCACTTGACTATTCTAAGTTAGTATTCGAAGAGCTAGTACTGGATTCTTTGATGAAGGAGGAAATTTTACAAAGAAGTATTCATAACCAAATTGACAATGCCTATTTCAAGTATAAGCCTGACTCAATTGTTGCTACAGTTTCAGATCAATTATTTGATGGCAAAAAAATACAGTCTTATAAACTCGATGATTTTACACGATTTAAAACAGTACGCGAAACTGTTTATGAAATCGTAAAAGATGCCTCTATTTCAAACCTAAACAAATCAATATCTCTCATAAGAGTTCAGGGGTATAATTATGGCACCAATTCAGGAATCTTACCCTTAGTTCTTATCGATGGTTTGCAAATTTCAAATCATACAGCACTGTTAGATCGCAATGCTTTTACCATCGATGAAATCAAGGTCTTTCGTGATCGCTTTGTTCTAGGCACAAAAGTCTATCAAGGAGCCTTAGTATTTAAAACAAAAAATAACAATATTGAAGAATTTCATAATGATCCTTCGTTGTTTTCTTTTAATCTACTAAAACCGCAAATGAGCAAGAATTATTTTACACAACGCTATTACGAAAATACAGCTTCTCGTATACCAGATGATCGTTTACAATTATTATGGGTTCCTCGTTTAAAAGTCACGAAAAAGATGTCAACACTTGATTTTTTCACTTCTGATGTCACAGGTGAATTTGAGATCTGTATTGAAGGCTTTACTTCAAATCATGAACCAGTTTCCATTCAAGCCTATTTCTTTGTAAAAAAGTAATTAAAATTCAATTGTCCAACCAGTTGCCCAACTCGGGAGTTCGGCTGCGTTACCGGCTCCTATATTGTTGGCTTCAGTATAAAATGTAGTGTTTGTACCAGTATGATTTGTTGGACTAAAACCAACACTAGGGTTTGCAAATTGAATAGTGTTAATGGTTAAATTATTCAAGTCAATTTGTGATGCTGCGGCCTGACCGCTCACATTTATTCCCAAATTTAGTCCAAAAGTATATATAGTGTTAAAAGTAGTTATAGCGCCGCCATTGGTATAGTGAATAGCTCCTTCGGTGAGCGGACCTATGATCGATATGTTTTGTAGAGTACCCATAGTTATTGGACTCAAATCTTCAATAGTTGGGTTATTGCCAATTTTAATTCCTGCTTTATCGGTACTTGCAATATACCACGAATCACCTTCACCATTCCAACCATCGGTGATATGAAAGCCATTTTCATTGGTATCTGTCGATACTATCCATTTAGGGTTTATTGTGCCTCCAATAAATTTAAAATTATTTCCTAGCGAATGTATAACTTGTATATAGGTAAACGTGGTGAAGGCTCCAACACCATAAAAAGAAATTGCGCTAAACTTTTTGGATGCATCAAACTGCGCCCCCGCATATTCAATTCTAAGGTATTTTAACAGCCCTGAGCTATCGTTAACTTCGGTACCTCCATAAAAAATATCAATGATTTCTGTTCTATCAACCGTACTTGTATTTATCGGTGCTTTTCCGGCAAAAATGATCCCTCCCCAATCGCCCGGAGCAGGATTCGCCGCATTCGAAGTGATTACAATCGGATTATCGGATTGCCCATTGGCAAATATCTGACCTCCCTGAGCCACTGCAATATAGGCATTGATACCACTTTGTACTTTAATCACAGTTCCTGCCTGAATTATTAAATTTGCCCTATCTCTAATTAAAAGTGGCCCTGTCAATAGATATTCGACAGATGGATTTAGTTCTAAAGTACCCACTATTTCTCCTTCTAATTTATCACTGGGCGGACATACAATCACACAAGTACCCCCACAATCAATACCCTCTTCAGCCCCGTTCATAATACCATCAAAACAAGAAGTTATAGGGCCTTCAATACCCATATTTTCTTCTTTTGAGCAGGTTAAGACAATGCTTGAGATAAGTAAGAAAATAATTGTATTGAAAAAAGCATCTTTCATTTTACACGTAATTAATTTACTCTAAAAATATGAAAACTATTACTAAAGGGCTATTTGAATTCTATAAATTATTTTGGCCTTAGTTTAAAAGTATATACAACAGAAAAAAGGCTTTGGTAACCAACCAAAGCCTTTTAATTTATCATGAAATTTTTAGTGTCTTGTTTTCTTAGCAATTTTCCCATTTCTGCGAAAATCTTTGTAAATGTTTCTTTTTAGAGGCTTAACGCTTATTTTATGTTTCACTTACACTAATAGAACAACTATACTTTACATATTCCTACCTAGTTAAATTATTTTTTTCAATAATTTAACTTAACAATCTGAAATACAACTAATTAATTTTGTTTCCGAATGTTGATTTGTGATCCAAAAAATAGCGCATTAAAGAATAATTTGTTAGTTCCATACCACGAACCTCTAAAATTTGGATTGTCGGCAAATAATACAACTCGACCACGACCTACCGGACTCACTAGTATTGACGCTGATTTTTTTAAATAGTTGTTCATATTATCTTTACTAATGAATCCGTCTATATGTGGATTCTTAGTATACTTTGCAACTGTAGCATACGGATTTTTACTCGGCGCAAGCCAAACATTACTATTTCTATAAATTGGTAAATTCTTTCTATGATAACCAAACCCTATTGGATTTGTAAGATCTAAATCAAGTTCAAATATGGCTCCTCCGACGCGTTCTCTACCAATGTGTTCGCTTGCATCTCCGTAAGGCAATCTATTGACAACTTTAGTGCTATCTTTTGATTTTTTAATAAGAGATTCTTTAACCAACTTTTTCTTGATAACCCATTCACTAGCTTGTCTTGTAGTAATTAAGGTATTGCCTTGGGC
>RCNE010001049.1_pt1 | contig 15038 bp, 15 predicted proteins | sample 2041361 | NCBI WGS metagenome assembly RCNE01 (sample SAMN09708229, study PRJNA481090) | Marine sediment metagenome, whole genome shotgun sequencing project.
TTAGCGGAGTCGAAGTACAGAATCTAATTTTATGGCTGATGATTAGATTATTTGTTTTTAGTTACCAGATTTGTTGCACTTCTTAATTCATCCCAAGTACTGTCTAATTCCTTTAGAAATAGCTTGCCCGTTTCTGTTAAGGTATAGTATTTTCTTGGAGGTCCTGATGTAGACTCTTCCCAACGGTAATTGAGTAGACCTGCATTTTTTAATCTTGTTAATAGAGGGTAAATAGTACCTTCTACCACAAGCATTTTTGCGTCTTTCAGGGTGGAGAGAATCTGAGAGGTATATTTGTCATGTCCATTAAGGATAGACAGGATGCAATACTCCAACACTCCCTTGCGCATTTGTGCTTTTGTGTTTTCTACGTTCATAATTTCTTTTTGCTTTTTATGCCGAGTCTTCTTTGTTGTATTTGAAATGATTGTCTGCATAGATTAACTGTTCGTTTTTTGAATGATAAATAAACATCCTTTTTGATTTGATTGATTGATGATGAAAAGCTCTTGTTTTTGACTAATGATTAAATTCTTTTTTTTAAGGTGTGATTAATACCTTTTATGTTACTGTTATTTGATAAACTTTATAGTGATGGGGTACTCAAAGGTTTGCCCTTCGTTAGTTCTTATAGTTGCTAGAATGGTATATACAATGTTAACGATGAACAAAGCACCGTGCAGCAAACCAGCTATTCCGAAAGGCACTAACCATGAACCGAACCGAAAATCATGACTATCAAAATTGAAGTCAAAATTGTTGTAATGATTCAAACGATTAAAACCAAAAAGGTCTACATCAAAAATATCAGGAAAGAAACCGATAAAAAACGGAATACTAATAATACCTAAAACAATAGAGTAGAGGAGCATGCTTATTTGAAAGTTTAGTGCTTGTTTGCCATTATATTCAACAAATGCATATTCCTTTTTATTGGCAGTCCATAATACCAACGGAATGAGGAAATTACCGAAGGGGATAAAAAATTTCGAAAACGTTGAAGCATGAATCACCGCCGATAATGTTTTCTCATGTTTGGTCAAAGTATCTGTCATGGCTTAGAATTTTCTTAGTGAGATGCGGGTTTGAAAATGACGAAAATAGTCTCTAGAATTGATTTTTACGAAGCCTCCTTCGGTGGATAATTGTAGTCCGCCGAAGGAAAATTCGAGTTGATTGAAATGATTGATTGATGAATTTTTCATGATATATTTATAGATTACCTAATATCTTCTTATGCAAATATATATCTAAAAGAAGGTACTATGCAAGACATAGTACTATAATTTAACATAAGTTTAACAAATGTGATACTAATTATTTTCACTACTTTTAACCAAAATATAGTTTACAATGGCAGTATCTACGGGCAAAGTCAACACTTTTATGTTCTTCAAATTACCTTCAGCTTGGTGGTCTGGTGTTCGACTTAATTATATGGATGATACGAAGGCAGTAGCCTCCGTAAAGCATAGATGGGTGAATCAAAACCCGTTTAAATCGATGTTTTGGGCAATACAAGGCATGGCGGCAGAGCTTGCTACGGGCGCCATGGTCAGCAGTCAAATTGCAGAAAGTGACCAACGAATTTCGATGCTTGTACAAAACAATACCGCTAACTTTTCAAAAAAAGCGACAGGGCGAATTACTTTTACTTGTGAAGACGGCCATTTAATTAAAGAGGCTTTGGCGAAAACTATCGCAAATGGTGAGGGACAAACAATTTGGATGAAGTCCGTCGGAGTGAATACCGATGGGGTAGTGGTCTCTACTTTTAATTTTGAGTGGACGGTACGGTTGAAAAGTTAGGAACAAAATATATTTTGAGTTCGACTGTAACAAAATTGGTATTTGGGGCAACTAACAAGTATCAACAAAAAATTATAAAAAATATGAACGCACACGAAATAGATTACGAGATTTACGGAGAAGAAATGCAATACGTCGAAATAGAGTTAGATCCGCAAGAAGCTGTAGTGGCGGAAGCTGGTAGCTTTATGATGATGGATACCGATATTAAGATGGATACCATTTTTGGCGATGGTTCAAATCAAGAAAAAGGGGTTTTAGGTAAGATTTTTTCTGCAGGAAAACGAATGCTTACTGGAGAAAGCCTGTTTATGACGGCTTTCTTGAATATTGGCCAAGGAAAGAAGAAAGTTAGTTTTGCCTCTCCGTATCCCGGTAAGATTCTCCCCATTGATTTATCAGAAAACCAAGGAAAATTCATTTGCCAAAAAGATGCTTTTCTGTGCGCCGCTCAAGGAGTTTCAGTAGGAATCGAATTCTCAAAAAAGCTAGGCCGTGGACTCTTCGGAGGAGAAGGTTTTATTATGCAAAAGTTAGAAGGCGATGGAATGGCCTTCGTACATGCTGGTGGTACTTTAGCCAAAAAAGAACTTGCCGCAGGCGAAGTTTTGAAAGTTGACACGGGCTGTATTGTTGGTTTCAGTCAAACAGTTGACTACGATATCGAATTTGTAGGTGGTATTAAAAACACCGTATTCGGGGGTGAAGGTTTGTTTTTTGCAACTTTGAGAGGTCCTGGTTCTGTTTATATTCAGTCTTTGCCTTTTAGTAGATTAGCTGGTCGGGTTCTGGCTTCTATTCCGAGAGGAGGAAAAGACAAAGGCGAAGGCAGTATACTAGGTACGCTTGGAGATATTGTTGGGGGAGATAGAGGATTTTAATTTTCTTAAAACCCGCTTCTTTAGATTTCTAACTACCCGTTTCTTATTATCATTTTATGGATTTCAAAAATCAAATCAAATTCCTTAAAGAGCTCCAAAAGAATAACAACAAAGAATGGATGGATGCCAATCGCAAATGGTATAAAAAAGTCCGTGATGATTATATTACTTGGTTAGATGTCATGAACGCCCAGCTTGCTGCAATTGACAATAAATATTATGATACCCCTGGGAAGAAAGGGATTAATCGTATCAATAATAATCTAATGTTTCATCCCAATAAACCGATCTACAAAGATCATTTTGGAGCAGGATTTGACAAACGCCCGAATACAGGAGACTTCTATATCGAAATAGGCATTGAGCGCTGCATGTTTGCCGGTGGATTATGGCGACCAGACCCAAAACGACTGCGAAGTATTAGAGATGCCATTGATTATGATGGCGAAGAACTTCAAAAAATATTAATTAAGAAATCCTTCAAGCAAACTTTTGGTAGACTTTACGCAGATGTCAAATTAACCAATGCGCCCAAAGGGTTTTCCAAAGATCATACACATATTGATTTGCTCAGAAACAAAACATTTGCTGTAGTTCACGAGTTTTCTACTAGAGAAATTTTTTCAGATAATTTTGAAAAAAAAGTTATTAAAGTGTATAAAGAGATGTTACCTTTTCGGAGGTATTTAAATCAAGCAGTGACGGTTTAACTTTTATGTAAATCACTATCACATCAGAACATCATTAATAGGCTGAATAGCCTCTGGTAAATCAGTTTCACCTAGCATTTCTCTTAAATCAATTTCAATGGTTCTGCATAACGAGAGCATAGGAATATCATTACCCATTCCTTCAAAAGGGTTCTCTGAATAATCACCTACCAATTCCATCATCACATATACCCAGCCTACTAAAACTGTGAAAGGAATGGAAATCCAAACACCAAACTCACCTAATTTGGCAAATTCTGAAACCATGCCCAAGGGTAGTAAGAATATAAAAATACCCACAAAAACAAAGCTCATACTGCCATACTGCCGGGGTAAAGGAAATTTTTTGATACGTTCACATTGCCCTTGAAAGGTGTAAAAATCAGCTAATAATTTTTGCAACTCCATATGACGAAAATCATCAATGAGATCGAGTTCGCGTAACTGTTTTAAATCTTGACTTTGTTGATCGATGATTTGGGTAGCCGTATTTTTGTAATTAATTAAACGCTCATATTCATCAGCTGGTAAAAATTGGCGTAACTGTTTCTCGGTTATATCGTCTCCATGTAAACCAACCCCAAAACTTGCCATTCTTTTTTTTGCGGTTCTACTTACATGCTTGCCTTGATTGATATGCTCCCATTGGGTCGGAATCAACAATTGATTACGCAAAGTGTATAGCCAACCTATATGGCGGTAAATCATTTTCTTTCGATATGAATTTAGCTCCGATTCACTAACTACATCTGATCTAAATTGATTACTGATATAAGCTTTTGACGAAATAGCCCAACTCCGACTACCATTAACAATGGCGCCCCATATTTTTCGTGCTTCCCAGAGGCGGTCATAAGCACTATTATTTTTGAAACCGACATAAAAGGCTACAGCAGTACCAATCACAGATAGCGGCAACCACGGAATAACCAACCATTCTTTTAAAGGAGTAAACTCATAGACCAAAGCCACAAGCATTGCCCACATGGCGATCCATATAAAATGCCCACCACTAAATTTTAAAATTGATTTTAAACCAAAGTTCTTTTTTACGTACATAGCATCTTATTTCAATTTATCAGAGGCGTTTAGCAATCTGGCGCTTAAATCAGGGTCTTCCATGGTTGCATCTAAAGGAAACATGGGACGTTTAATATTCTTGTAGCCCAAACGCTCTAAATCTTGATCAACTCCACCGGGAGTTAAAGCCATAATCCAGCCTTTTCTCATATCGTACAACTCAGGTACTAGATACCCTATTTTCACCACCACAATAGCTGAATCTCTTGGGTTTAATCCTAAATTGGTGAAGTCCTCTTCTTGATGATAAGGTTTCCTTTTTTTGGTGACGATAACATGGACACTTCCTACTTTTACTACAACTTCAATTTCGGCATCACGATCTCCTTTTTTAATGGCTTTTATGATACCAGATAATTTCAAAGGAGGGGCAAAACGATTGTCAACAGCGGCACCAGCTAGTGCATTAATTTTTCCGCCTACACCAATCTTTACTGCCTCATTAACAAATTCAGGTCCCGGAATGGAAGCGTAAATTAAAGAGGGTCCGTTTGCTTTTTTAAATTCAGGTCGAGCTAAAATTTGTTGTAAAGTCCAAGTTACATCACCAGCGCCTCCTGCGGTTGGATTGTCACCCATATCGCTGATAATAAAGGGTTGATCTTTACTGGCAATGGCCATGTCTAAACTTTCTTCTAGTGTTGCTACAGCTGCTACAAATTCGAATTCATTTCGGACATCCCAAAAAGCATTAGCTAATTTTTCAGCTCCCGCAGTCACTTGTTCTTTGTCATCTCCGGTCACCATTACTACCGCATGATTCCGCGATTCATCTGCCCATGCATAACCGATCCAGATGGCAGCGTCGATGACTCCTTCTTGTTCAGTTATAGCTGGTATTTTGGCATAGAGACTTTTTCCCGGTTCAATACGTGTGCTGGTTTTTTCGCCGGGTAGTAAAATGGGAACCGGAACCCATGCTTTGAATTTCGGTTTGCCTTTTCCATTTTCTAATCGATCTAATAAATTAGTTATCGCACGTTCTTTTGATTCTAAAGCATCTTCATGAGGCGCCATGCGGTAACAAGTAATCAAATCGCTATGTTCGGCAAGGGCCTCAGAAACATTGCCATGTAAATCCATAGAAGTAGATACCAATACTTCTGTACCGATGACTTCTCGAATACGTTTGATTAAATCGCCTTCGGCATCTTCAAGCCCAACAACACTCATGGCGCCATGAATATCAAAAAAGAGCCCGTCGTATGGGCCATTTTCTTTTAGCATCTTCAAAGTTTTAGCGACCATCGACTCATAGGCTTCACGAGTAGTTGTGCCGCCAGGTAATGACTTACCTAATAACGTGGGTATCCATTCTGCTCGTTTTCGTACGTCAGAATCTGCGTCGAAAAATGGATATCGGCCGAAAATTGAATCGCCAATTCGTGCATGAAAAGCTTCTTCATGCGTAAGGGCAGGGGAGAAGGTGCTCGACTCAATACCTATGCCCGCAATTGCAATACGAGGCAGTTTTTTAATTTCTTTAGATTCGGTTTGTTCTTTGCAATTTACCCCTAGCAAAAGGGTGAAAAATAAGGCGAATACTAGTTTTTTCGTTAGCATCTGTTAAATTTAATTTTGATTAATCAGTTGATATATTTCTAAATCTTCGTAGAAACCACAACTGAATCATTTTCTTTTAAGGGCACTACACAGAAAGAAATTAATCCTTCATTAGTCTTGATTTGTTGTGTTTTAGTTTTGTTTCCATTTACAATAAGAAATTCATAATTGCCTAGAAATTGAGCAGACCATTGTACGGTTGCACCTGAAAGATTCGAGGCTTTACTTTCAGCAATGCCTTTATGGATTACTGAAATCGTGTTGGAAAGTAGAGGTATCTGTTTCATTTCAACCCAATCTTCTTGATTCTCTACACGCGATAGGGTAGCAAAGGTGTTTGATGCAGCATCCACATTAACACCCATAAGACCTCGAGTCACGTGCTCAATAATGGTGAATGAATTCTCAGGATAGTCTCTTCGTTTATTTTCAATACTACATAAATCTATAACCATCTGATTGGCGATTGCCGTTTGGCCATTTTCATAAAAAATTATAGGCAAATAAGACTTTAGTTCTACAATTAATTTATCGTAATCATTGGTATAAGCATCTACTACTCCTTTAACTTTTTCGGCCTCTGATAAGACATCAAAATAAAGAAGGTAGTGCAGAAAGGCTTGATCTTTTCCTACCATGAAATAATCGAATTCTCCATTTTCGTAAAGTATAGAACGATAGGAATCTTGCTCAGCATCCCACCAGAAATCATCAAGAAATTTTTGCTCTTTTTGTGCTTTGTCCATGTAAAGCTTAAAATAAGACAAATCACCTCTCAACTTTGACATCTCTGCAGCAGCCTTGTAGGCGGCAATTAGAGAAGCGGTCATATCAATACCCAATGTCGTTTCACTTCTTCCACCTTCATTATATGTTGGAATACCGCGTTTATTACCAAATCGCGAACTGTCTTTTGCAACATGTAAGTCTCGCGTTCTGTTTTGTACTTCTTGAAAACCTAAATCCCAATGATCTACATATTCATCCATACTGAGACTGTAAAAATTTTGTAATGCTGGGTCTTCGATATATGCTTTGTTACCTGTCCACTTGTAAAGTCGATATGCATTATAGATCACATCGAAGTTTGCAGGAAGATTATACCAAAAATCTTTATCATTTTCATAATCTACGGGAGCAGGAAGATTATGACGATTAATTTCCCAATAGGAACAGTAGTCCATTTCGGTACTAATATTCTGTCCAAATTTCAAGAATATATTGAAGTTGTGTTTACTTAGACCTAAAAGTTCTGCACCAATAGCCTGATGCGAAACATCGCGCATGCAAAAAGCTTCTCGGTTTGGTAAGGCGGCCTCGTACCATAATCCTACGGGGTCATCACCATCATGGGCAAATGAAAGTGCTTTTGCTTTTGCCCAAGCAAATGCCACATTGAGTTTTTTGTTGGAGGAATTAAAAGTTATCCCTTTAGAATCAGCCGTAACGGGTTCCTTTTGTATGTCTTGATTATTCGTGTTTTGTTTGCAGCTCAAAAGAGTTACAAGGGTAAGAACAATTGTAGCGAGTACGATTTTTTTCATAGGTTTGTTAAAGCAATATTTGAAATATGGTTTGGTGTTGTTGATGTTGGTTGGTTTTCTATTGAATTGATGCTGTAATATATGCAAATCAATCCATAATTTTTGAACCACTTTCATGATTTATCATATTTTAGATGATGATTGTTTAGATCATTAATTCTTACCTTTAAAACAAAAATTCAATTCAAATGGCCAATTTTAATATTGATGCAAAGAAAGACATGACCTATGACGCCATTGTTGTCGGTTCAGGCATTAGCGGTGGATGGGCGGCGAAAGAGCTTAGCGAAAAGGGACTAAAAACTTTGGTGTTAGAACGCGGTAGAATAGTGGAACATGTCAAGGATTACCCTACGATGAATTTAGACCCTTGGGATTCTGAACTTAGAGGCGGCCTGACTCCTGAACAGAAAAAGAAGCACCAAGTGAGCATTAGGTCTAATTGGGTAGGAACGGATACGGCTCATTTCTGGGCAGATGACGAAGCAAATCCTTATACCGAAGTGAAACCATTTCTTTGGTTGCGAGGGCATCAAATGGGAGGTCGGTCGCTATTATGGGGTAAGCAAACCTATCGATGGAGTGATTTAGATTTCGAAGCAAATGCTAAAGATGGCCATGGGGTCGATTGGCCCATGAGATATAAAGACATTGAATCTTGGTATACCTATGTAGAAAAATTTGCAGGGATTAGTGGAGAGCCCCTCGGACTCCCACAATTACCAGACAGTCATTTTCTGCCTCCGATGGAACTTAATTGTGTGGAGAAACATGTCAAAGCTAGAATTGAAAAAGAATTTGAAGGAAGACATTTGATTATAGGAAGATGTGCTCATTTAACGGTGCCACATAACGGAAGGGGACAATGTCAAAACCGTAATCGTTGTAGCAGAGGTTGCCCTTACGGAGCTTATTTTAGTAGCAACTCGGTTACGCTTCCAGCAGCACATGCCACGGGTAATTTGACTATTCGGCCCTATTCGATAGTACAATCAATTGTTTATGATGATGATAAAGGAAAAGCTACAGGAGTACGCATTATCGATGCTGAGACTAATGAAACGATTGAATATCATGCGAAAATTATTTTTTGCAATGCCTCTACCTTAAGCACAACACAGATTTTATTAAACTCAAAATCGAAACGGTTTGAGAATGGGTTGGGTAATGATAGTGGTGAATTAGGTCACAACCTAATGGATCATACCTATAGGGTAGGAGCCGTTGGAAAAATAGAAGGTTTTGATGACAAGTATTATAAAGGAAGACGACCCAACGGCATTTATATTCCTAGATATTGGAATGTTGATGAAAAGTCAAAGTCTGATAAATTTTTACGCGGGTTTGGCTATCAAGGAGGAGGTTATCGAGGAGGTAACCCTGCTAATATCGAATCGTTTGGAGCTGATTTTAAGGATAGTATTTCAAAACCCGGACCGTGGGAATTCTTTATTACTGGTTTTGCGGAGTGTTTGCCCTATCATGATAATCAGGTAAGCTTGAATACCAATGTATTAGATAAATGGGGACAACCTACACTTTCGATAGATGCTGAATTTAAGGCCAACGAAAAAGCAGCAAATAAGCAGATTCAGGAGGATGCAGTAGAGATGCTTCAAAAATCTGGATTAAAAGACATAATTGGTTTTGACAATGAGCACCCACCAGGATATGGCGTTCACGAAATGGGAACTGCCAGAATGGGTATGGATCCGAAAACTTCAGTATTGAATGGTTTTAACCAAGTACATGCGGCCAAAAATGTATTTGTTACTGATGGGGCTTGCATGACATCATCTTCATGTGTAAATCCGTCACTTACATATATGGCTATAACAGCAAGAGCTGCAAATCATGCGGTATCTGAATTAAAAAAATTAAATATTTAGGAGATGGACAGAAGAAAAGCTTTAAAAAAGGCAGGTTTATTGGCAGGAGTAACTATCGCAATGCCAACGATGATTTCTTTGCTTCAATCCTGCAAAACAGAACCGAGATTGACTTGGAAACCCCTTTTCTTTACGGAAGATGAGGCTAAAACTATTTCAAAACTTGTTGACATGATTTTACCACGAACGAATACACCAGGGGCTTTAGATGTCAAGGTAGATTTGTTTATTGATAAGGTCATTGCAAAAACCTATGATGAAAGTGGACAAGAAAACATGCGTTCTGAAATCAATAAATTCAATTCCGATTGCGAAACCAATTTTGGTGACGTTTTTATAAAATTAAATGAGACGGATAAAATTGAAGTATTGAAAATTGCTGAAACAACATCAGGGAAATTCAACCCCGGTGTTTGGGGAACAACAATTGGCAATCAAGAACCAATAAGTTTTTACAGGTCTATAAAATCAACGGCCATTTGGGCTTATTTTACTTCAGAAGAAATAGGGGAGAACGTACTTAGTTATGATCCCATACCTGGGGATTACGACGGTTGCAAGCCGCTTTCTGAAATCGGGAATAGATGGAGTTTATAATACTTGTTAGAAACACATTCTTTATAAAACATACTTTTCAAAAATAGTTCCCAATTCTTTTTCGGGATTAGCACACAATCCGGGATGCGTATTTGAGCTTTGAATAATAGTACTTCTAGCGGCAGTAAGCCATCGAAAGCGATCAGATAATTCTAGTTTTCCGATAGCGCCACCGGAAGGTTTGCCATCACAAATTAACTTCCAAGCTTCTAAATAATCATTCAAGGCATCAAGTTCCATTTCATTGGAGAAGGCTTCAAAACGTTTTTTGTCGATATGATATTTAATACCAAGAAATTTTTTCCGTTTAGAAAAAAGTATCACCCCAATATTAAAGAATTCTTCACGCTCCACTTTAGGCACCAATCTAATTACAGCATATTCGAAAGTACATTTATTTTGCATCTTTTGCTTCTTTAACCAATGCATCTAGCATTGCAAGTTTGGCATTGATATAATCTTGGTAAGCTGTTCTTAGTTGATCGGGTGTAGCAGTATCTGTTTCATTTATCAACCACTCCTCTGGTATTTTTGATATAATTTCTTTGATAATATTCTGATTCAAATGCTCTTGAATCTCTTCGGTTGCTTCAGTTAACAATGTTGCTTTTTCTAATAACACATGATCTTTTATTAACGGGAAAGTACGGGTTAGGTGATCTTTCCAGGTATCCCAATTGTGATGAAAATAGAAGCTTGCACCATTATCAATGACCCACAGCTCATCATTCCATTGTAATAAGTTCGTGTTTTTTGCGGTGCGGTCAATATTACTAATAATACTATCTAGGAGCACGACTTTAGAAGCAGTCATAGCATCTACTTTTGAAACCAAGGGATCAAAAGTGATTGCACTTGATAAAAAATGTAAACCAAGATTTAAGCCTACACTAAATTTAAGCAAATCTTGAATTTCTTCATCGGGCTCCGTTTTGCTAAAAGAATCATCAAGATTCATAAATACCAATTCAGGAACTTTTAAACCAATTGCCCTAGCTAGTTCACCACCAAGTAGTTCTGCGATCAGCGCTTTTTTACCCTGACCAGCTCCCCTAAACTTTAGCACATATAAAAAGTCGTCATCTGCTTTGACAATGGCCGGCAAAGAACCACCCTCTCGAAGAGGTTTTATATACTGAACAACATCAACGGTACGAATATCTATCGAATTCATTAGGTCTAAGGTACTAAAAGTTATATGTGATTAGTTCAATTTTTCGGTCCATAGATTTTTATAGTTTAAGTTATCCGGCCGATTTTGATATTTTAATATTTACTATGTTTTCTAGAATTGAATTACCGTTTTTCCGATGGTCTTACCAGATTCTTGCATCTGATGTGCCTTTTTGAGATTTTCTACGGTAAAGCCTTCCAAAGTGGTTGTTAGAGTAGGTTTTAAAGTTCCGTTGTCCATCAGTTCGGCTATTTCATTTAAGATTTGATGTTGCTTCTCCATATCATCCGTAGTAAACATAGAACGCGTGTACATGAACTCGTATGAAAAAGTAACGCTTTTCTCTTTGAGAAGGTTTAGATGTAATGGGTCTGCGCTTCCGGTGATGGTAACTATATGGCCTTGTGGTTTGATAATTTCGGCAGCGGTTTCCCAATATCCTTTGAGATCAACAAAATCTAGGATATAGTTTACTTCAGTATGGCCTATTTTTTCTAGTTCAGCCTTAAGGTCGTAATGATTTACCACGTAATCGGCACCCAAATCTTTGCACCATTGTATAGAATCTGGTCTCGACGCTGTTGCAATTACGGTGAGGTTTGCCAGTTTTTTAGCTATTTGTATGGTTATAGATCCAACACCACCAGCACCTGCTAAAATCAAAACGGTTTTTCCTTTATCTTTTTCAGGATTAATTTTTATCCGATCAAAAAGCGATTCATAAGCGGTCAAAGCTGTTAAAGGTAGGGCTGCAGACTCTGCCAAACTTAAGCTTTTTGGTTTGTGACCTACAATTCGTTCATCAATAAGTTGGTATTCTGCATTGCATCCGTCTTTAGTAAGGTCTCCGGCGTAATAGACCTGATCACCCACTTTGAATTTTGAAGTTTTATCGCCTACCGCTTCCACAGTTCCAACGGCATCCCATCCAATAATTTTGGGCGTGTCGAGTACAACATCAATTGCCGCATTCATTCGGACTTTAAAATCTACAGGATTTACTGATATAGCCGCAATTTTCACCAACAAGTCATATCCGTCAGGACTCGGTTTCTTGGTTTCAAAAGCTATAAAGCTATCCTTGTTTGTAATAGGTAATGATTGTTTAAATCCTATGGCTTTCATCATTTTTACAATGCTATAATTTTTAATGTAGCAAAACTATACATAGTTTTGGTTCAAAACAACAAGCTTGTAAAGCTTAGGTTTTATTCCATTGAAAATAGGTATTTCTTAATTGGAAAGAAATCCAACTTCATTTAAAAGAGCGACACATTTGAAAAACGGTAGCATAAAAAATATCAGCAAGAAAGTGCTTTCAGACAATTGGTATATCCTTAATAAATATACCTATGACTATCACCGCGAAGATGGTACGTGGGAGACTCACGAACGCGAAGCTTACGACAGAGGAAACGGTGCGACAATTTTATTGTTCAACAAAGATAAAGGTACTGTGGTTTTAACGAGGCAGTTTCGGATGACCACTTATGTTAACGGAAACGAAGATGGTATGATGATAGAAGCCTGTGCCGGACTTTTAGATGGCGATAACCCTGAAGACTGTATTCGCAAAGAAGTAGAAGAAGAGACGGGTTATAAGGTGACGGACGTTCGTAAAGTATTTGAATGTTATATGTCGCCGGGCTCGGTGACCGAAATTCTTTATTTTTTTGTTGGAGCTTATGAGGAGTATATGAAAATAAGCGAAGGTGGTGGTGCTGATGACGAAACCGAAAATATTGAGGTTTTAGAATATTCTTTTGATAAGGCCTTAGCCATGATGAAATCAGGAGAAATCAAGGATTCAAAAACGATAATGCTGCTGCAATATGCGCAAATTAACGGCTTAGTTTCTTAACTTATTTTTTAATTTAGCTTCATACTTCCGAAGTGATTTCACCTTGCTTCTTTGAAGCGATTATATAGATTCTATCTACTTGAACTTCGTTATCATAGGGTTTTCGGGTGTCCATGAATTCAACTAAAAAACCATTTTCATTTAGGTTCTGCTCTAATTCCTTTTCCATGTATTTAGCAAAATAGACTTGATTTCCTTCATACCATTCATCATCAAGCAGTCCATCTTGATTTCCTTTTTTTACAACTAATAATAGCTTTCCTGTCTTTTTTAAGATTCTATGAAACTCCAAAAGAATTTTAGACAATTCTCGTTTTGGGGTGAAAATGATGGAATAAAATGAAACTAATCCATCGAATAATTGATCGTCAAACTCAGTATGCATCATATCCATAATTTTGAATTCAATTTCTGGAATATGCTGCTTGGCTATCTCAATACATTTTGGAGAGATATCGATTCCTATTATGGTATGATTCTTAGCTAATAAATACTCCCCAATTTGTGCAGAAGGTCCGCAGCCAATATCACAAATCAATCCGTTCTTTAAAATTGATTTTGAAAATTTATCAAGTATTGCTTTATCATAATCATGCTGCCTCAATTCATTTTTGAAGTGTTGATGATATTTTTTAGCGGTTTGATCATAGGCCTGAATAATAAGTGAGTTGCGATCTTGATGTTTCATAGTATTTTAGGACACGACGTTATTATTAGAAACCATGTTTTAAGAGCTTCTTTTTGCAATAGATAGCTCTACTTTTTAATAGGTGTCACGAATTTCTTCAAAAATTCGTTCCATTTGTTTTTTAACTTCATCTGTTGGTCGTCGAAAATGATTGTTCATGAAGCTAAAAATCAAGGTTTTGCCTGATTTAGTCAATAGGTATCCACTTAGGCAATAGTTGTTTCCTAAACTTCCTGATTTGGCATATATAAACGGAGTCGGATTACCTGCGTACCAATCCTCTAAGGTGCCTGCAATTCCTCCCGCCGGGAAAAAACTAAGAAGTCGATCTCTAGGTACAGTTGTATACAATTTGCTTAGAACGGCCACCATAGATTCAGGAGTGAATAGGTTATATCTTGAAAGTCCTGAACCATCAACCCATCTTGGTGGTTGTCTTAGGTTGGCCAATTGATTTTCTAAAATATACTCACGAGTTGTTTCACTTCTTAGCGTGTCAGATAGGCTAGAGGCACCTAGAATGAGTAGTTGCTCGGCAATAAAATTATCACTTTCATGCATCATTCGTTTATAAACTGTATCAGAGGGAACGCCATATAAAACCTTTTTTTCTTCCAGAGGCATTTGCGATACTAAGGATATTTTTTTCTGAAGTGCTTTTTCTAGGAGAATCTTAGTTAAGCTGCTATCTGTACGAAAAGGAATCTCAAGCGTATCTTTTCGAACTCTTGAAAAATAGAAGCGATTCTGATCCAAATCTCGATTTTGATGATAATCAATGGGTACTAAAGCATCATTAAAATGATCAGGAGTAACCTCGGCTCCTTTTTTATTATAAATGGCAGTGACATTGCCATATAAGGGCAAGCCGCTTTTTTCGGGCTGGTAGTAATAGCCATAATCATCCCAAGACCAACCGGGACCATATTTTTCATCTTGAAAATTATTTAGATGAAGGGCTATGTTGTCGTACTGTTTTATAAAGTCAAGAGTCTTGTTTTGAGCAAATGAAGTATGTAATAGTGTAGGGTCTCCTGTACCCTCTATGTAAAGCGTATCATTACGTTCTAGGTATTTTATGGTAGGAATACTATCTGATAGTAATTGTAACGCAGTAAAAAGGGTGAAGATTTTAGTATTACTAGCAGGTGTAAAGTACTTTTCATCGTTAAAACTCAACAATCTATCTTGATTTTGTGCATTAACTACTAAAAATCCTGTAAATTGATTCTTATAGAATGG
>RCNE010001051.1_pt1 | contig 15033 bp, 14 predicted proteins | sample 2041361 | NCBI WGS metagenome assembly RCNE01 (sample SAMN09708229, study PRJNA481090) | Marine sediment metagenome, whole genome shotgun sequencing project.
CCCGGCCACCCGATTGCTCGTCTAGAACTGGAAGCAAGCTTCCTGGAAGTCGAAGCTCTCGGCGGTCGGACCAACGAAGTCCGTACCGAAGATCTCCGAACCAGAGCCACCGGCTTCAAGGTTGGCGACCGACGGACGCCACAGCGTGACAGAACGCTGAATCTGATCGGCTGTGCTTCCCGTGTAGTTCTCCGCGGGCGCTGCGCCCTGGAAGTCCACGCTGTCGAGCGTCCTGATCGCTGCCAGGACACCAGCGCGGGTCATGTCGCCGCTCGCGTATGCCGCCTCGAGGGCAGCGTGGACGATCATCGCTTCGATGACACCAAGACCGACGTAGTCGTTCGGCGGAATGTCGGCACCGGAGGCCTCGACGAGCTGCATGGTCAACGCCATGCCGGCCGACTCGCCGCCCCACGGCTGCATGTAGTACGTGCCGTACCAATCGCGCTGGATCGCATCGGCAATCGGAGACACCAGGAACGCCGGATTGTACGTCGGGCCCGAACCGGACCACTTCGCCTCGAATCCCTGCTGGAGCGCAGCGCCGTAGACCTCGGAGAAGGTGCTCGGCGTTGTCGTGATGTACACGAGATCGGCGCCGGAGGCGACGATCGCGTCTGCGACTGGCTTCTGGTCCTGACCGGGGATGATGGTCCCTGAACCGTCGTGGACAATCTCGATGCCATTGATCTCGGCCCATATCTTGGCACCAGCCATCGGGTCGAGGCCGAAGTCGCCCGGGATGGATGCGATGGCAAGCGTTGGAGCGTCGTTGCCCTCCTCGGCTTCGACAGACGCCATCCAGTCGAGACCGCTCATCGCCTCGAGGCAGTATGGGGCCCCGGTGTGGAGAACGGTCGGTGCGATATTCGTGTCGGTCCAACCCGAGTACCAGGTGGCCGGTACGGCGATCATGCTGTCCTCTTCGAGGGCATCGGAGATGGCCAGGGTCTGAGGTGATCCGGTCGTGTGGCTGATCGCCACGACCAGGTCGCGGATCTCGTCGTATGCCGCAATGTGCTGCTCGACCTGATAGGCCGTGTCACGAGTCTCCATCAGGACTTCCATGCCACCGACTCCGCCGTTGGCGTTGACCCATGCCCAGTACAGCTGCTGTCCGGCAAGGATCGGGGCAACGAGGGGTGCGAACGGTCCGGTGAGGTCCGCTGTCTGCCCGACGCTGATCGTTCCGGCTTCGACGTCGACGCCGAAGTCGGTCTTGAGCTCCGCGGGCGCTGCGGCGGTCGTCGTCGTCTCTCCGGCCGCGGTCGTCGTCGTTTCCGCCGCAGCCGTGGTCGTCGTTTCGTCGCCACCGCTCCCGGCTGCCGTTGTCGTTGTATCGTCGCTGTCGCTCGAGCATGCCGCCGCAATGAGCGCCAATGTCAGCACCAGGACGAAGATTCTCAGCTTCTTCACAGTTTCCTCCTCGGGTCCGATCTCATGCCCTGGCCAAGGACGATCGGACGGTTGCTAGTAGGTGAATGGCCACGATTTCCAGTAGTTTCGTATGCGGATCCAAATCCCGTAGAGACCGAGTGGCTCGAAGATCAGGAAACCGATCAGGAGCAACCCGTAGAGCAGCAGGTTGAACTGTCCGATGTTGAGACCTGGAGACGTACCGGGAAGCGTCGAAACGATCCCCGGGTCCCCTTCTGCGGTCGAGACGAAGATGCCGGCTATCCCGGCGAACACGCCACTTCCCGACTCCGCTGTCGAGGCGAGAAGTCCGGTCAGGTCTTGCACGAGGCGCGGAAGCACGACCACGAACATCGATCCGAGGAGCGTGCCTGCGACGGTTCCGATCCCGCCAATGAGGAGAATCGCCACGAACTGGATCGACATGAACAGGGAGAATCCCTCGGGAACGAGCCGACCGACGAAGGCGCCGAGAATCGCGCCCGTAACGCCTGCGAACGCAGACGAGAGGGCGAACGCCATCAACTTGCTCTTTGCTTCTGCAACGCCCATGACCTCTGCTGCGATGTCCCGGTCCCGGATCGACATGAACGCTCGTCCGATCCGCGTTCGTTGGAGGTTCTTCGCGATGACAACCGCGACAATGACCATGGCAAGAAGAAGGAAGTAGGTCTTGGCCTCGCTTGTCATCTCGACGCCGAACCAGGAGCCGTCCGAGGTGAAATCCAGGAGCGGAACCTCTTCCTTCCAGAGACGGAGCTCGAATCCGGGGAACTTCCGTCCTGCCTGGGCTCCGCCGGTGATGAACGGCAGACTCCGGAACATCCACTCACCGACGAAGACGAGTCCGAGCGTGACAATCGCCAGGTAGATGCCGCGCACCCGCACCGCCGTGGGAGCGATGAGTGCACCGATCGCCGCCGCAACGATCCCCGCCGCCGGGATCCAGATCCAGATGGGGAGGCCGAGCCCCCACGTTCCCTTCCCCACCTCCCCGCCGAGGATTGCTGCCGTGTAGGCGCCGATGCCGACGAAGAAGGCATGACCCAGCGAGACCTGGCCGGCAAGGCCGGAAAGAACATGGAGACCGAGCGCCCCTATTGCGAAGATCGCCACCTTGCTGAGAATCTTCAACCAGTCGTTGTCGGCTAGGAATCCGAGACCGGGGATCACGCCGAATGGGATCACGATCAGTACGCCGAGGAACACGAACGCGGCGATCTTCTGCGTCCACGTCGGCAGGAGCGACATCTCCGACGAGTACGAGACGTAGAGGCGGGGCCGTGTCCTCATACGCGACGGATCTCTTCAGTTCCGAACAATCCGGAGGGCCGCACGAGCAGCACCACGAGCATGACGAGGTATGGCATCACACCGGCGAAACCGAGGCCGAGGAACGACCAACTGGGACCTACCAGATAGGCGCCGGCGTACGATTCCGCGAGACCCACGATGAACCCGCCGACGACGGCCCCGGTGATGGAATCGAGTCCTCCGATGACGATCGCAGGCAAAGCGCGGAACGCGAAGAACGCCGTGGTGTTGCTGACGCCAATCGACGAGCGCGGGAACAGCGACGAGAAGATCCCCGCCGTCGCCGCGAGACCCGCACCGATCGCCCACGCGAGAGCGAAGATGCGGCCGGCGCTGATGCCCTGGGCCATCGCAGCTTCCTGATCGAAGGCCGTGGCGCGCATCGCGATGCCGTAGCGGGAGCGGAAGAACAGGGCGATTCCGACCAGCGCGATGATCGTCACGACGACCGTGGCGATCTCCGATTTGGCGATGATCGCAGGACCGATGTTGACGACGTCCGCTCCCCAGGGATCGCCGAGGGGGCGAGGGTTGGTCCCGATGAGATCGTTGGTGACGGTTCGGATCACGATGTCGAGTGCGATGGTGATCATCACAACCGAGAAGAGGGGTTCGCCGATCATGGGGCGGATCGCGAGCCGCTCGAGTACGAGACCCACGACCGCGGTGATCAGAACCGCAACCAGCGCCGAAAGAATCCACTGCACCGTGGTCGGCAAGAACGTGACGTAGCGACCCGGGAAGTTGAGGACGGTCGCAACGTACGCAGCGAAGAACGCTCCCAACGCTGCGAGCGCTCCGTGTGCGAAGTTGAGGACCTGCGTTGCCTTGTAGATGAGGACGAGACCGAGAGCGAGGAGTGCGTAGATCGCTCCGAGAGCGATACCGCTGCTGGTCGCGTTGGCGAACTTGTCGACGGCCTCCTGGCCGCCTGCCTGAGCGAATACGAGGAGATCGAGCATCACGATCAGTACATGTCCGCGACGAGATCGGAGAACATGGCCTCCATCGTCTTGCGCTTGATCTTCTGCGTGGCAGTCAACTCGCCGTCCTCATGATCGAGCTCCTTTGGGATCATCCGGAACTTCTTGATCTGCTCGACGCGAGCGAATTTCTCGTTGGTCTCGTTGACGAATCCCTGTACCAATTCGATGACTTCCGGCTTCTCCGACAGATCCCGGTAGGTCGTGTACGGGATCCGCTTTGACAGTGCCCAGTTCCCGACGACGTCGTACTCAATGGCGATCAGCGCCGTGAGGTACTTCCGCCCATCGCCGATGACCATCGCTTCTTTGATGAACGGCGACGTCTTGAGACTGTTCTCGATCTCGGACGGTGAGATGTTCTTCCCACCGGACGTGATGATGATGTGCTTGATCCGATCGATGATCTTCAAGTGGGTTCCGTCGACCCACACGCCGACGTCGCCCGTCATCAACCACCCGTCGTCGGTGAAGGTCTCGGTTGTTGCCTCTGGCTTGTTCCAATAGCCGAGGAAGTTGCCGTCATGCTTCGTCTGGATCTCGCCGGTGTGCTCATCGAGGCGGAGTCCGACGCCCGGGTACGGTTCTCCGACGGTCCCAACCTTGTTCCTGCCGTGGAAGTTGAGCGTTGCGACAGCCGCGTTCTCAGTCATCCCGTACAGCTCGACCATCGGTACGCCAAAACCCATGAAGAACTCGATGACCTCCGGGGCGATCGGGGCGGCGCTCGTTCCCGCCCATCGACAGCGCCGGAGCCCGACACGTTCTTTGAGAGCTCGGAACATCAGCGGATTGCCAACCCAGTAGGCAAGGCGTGCGCCGAACGTGAAATTGCCGTCGTTCTTGACACGGCTCCGCCCGATGTAGGCAGCGAGCTTGTAGCCGAATCCGTTCACAAGACGCTTGATGAACGACGCGTCATTCAGCTTGATGAGGATCGTGGCGTGAATCTTCTCCCAGATGCGTGGCACGGCGAAGAAGAGAGTCGGCTGGATCTCCTGGAGGTTCATCTGAACCGTCTCGATCGACTCAGCGAAGTTGAGGACAACGCCGGAAGAGCACATCGTCCATGTCGACATGATGCGTTCCGCCACGTGTCCGAGCGGGAGGTAGGTGAGGACCATGTCGTGGGGGCCGGGCATCTTGCCATCGGCTGTGCGGTCCGATGCGAGGATGATGTTCTCGATCGCGAACGTGGCGTTCGCGTTGGAGAGCATCGCCCCCTTGGGCGGGCCGGTCGTGCCGGACGTGTAGACCAGTGTGACGATGTCATCAGGCCGTGCCTCGGCCATCGTTGCTGCGACCGTGCCGGGATGCTCGGCGCGGTGGGCCCTTCCGAGATCCATGAACTCTTCCCAGAACATGAGGCGGTCGTCGTCGTATGACCGGAGGCCGCGCGGTTCAAGGTAGATGATCGTCTTGACATTGGGGAAGGCGTCGGGCCCCGCATCGACCACCTTGTCGACCTGTTCTTGATCCTCGGCGAGGTGGATCTTCGAGCCTGAGTCGTTGACGAGATACTGAACCTCGGACATCGGGTTCGTGGGATACAGCCCCGTTGACATCGCTCGGATGGCTACAGCAGCGAGGTCGACGATCACCCATTCGGGACGATCCTCGGAGTGGATCGAAACGACGTCGCCCCGCTCCATCCCGAGAGCAAGAAGCCCATGCGCGGTGGTGACAATCTCGTCCCACAGGTCTGCCCAGGATCGTTCCTGCCAGATCCCGAAATCCTTGTCGCGCATTGCGACGGCATCCGGGGTCGCGTGGGATCGCTCTCGCACCATGAGAGACACCGTGCGATACGCATCGGAGAGATCCGGCCCCCCAACGCGCTTGAGCGTCGTTGTCACCTCTCCGCTTCCTCCCGCTAGCCCAACGTCGAGGTACCTTAGAGGCTTGGAAAGGGCCCTGCGCTTTTGGCGAACCCGAGGTCAGTCCGGTTGGCGACCGACGACCATCTCGGCGGCCTCGCGAACCGACGGATTCCGGTCCCGCGCCGCGGTCCGAATCGCCGGTTCCACGGCCGGATCGTCGAACACCGTCAACGCCACCACTGCTCTCCGTCTGACCTGTGGAGGAGCGGATGCAACAAGCTCGAGAAGCGTCGGCAGGGCGGACTCGTCTCCAATTGCGCCGAGCGCAGCGACCGCGGCTTCTCTGCCCGACCTGTCACCGGTGGTCGATGCCAGATCGATCAGCCATGGAACCGCCGACAAGTCACGCAACTCCCCGTACGCCGTTGCGACCGCTTCGACGACGCGGGGATCGCCGTCGTCGCGACCGCGTGTGAGCGCATCAGCGCACCCCTCGCCGGCACCGCCGAGCGCCTCAGCTGCCATGGACCGGACCGCAGCATCGTCGTCGTCTGTGACGATGAGGCAGAACTCCGTGATCGAGTCGTCGCTGAGACCGGACGCGACACACGTCGAGATCGCCAGTCGCCGGACCGCAGCGTCCTCGTGGTTGAGGAACGGGAGCGGATCGTCGAGCAATTGAACCAGGGCGTCGCGATCGGCGTCGCGAGTTGCGTCACGAATGATGGAGGTCCTCTCTCACCCATTCGGCGCCGCCCGGCCAGTGTTCCTTCTTCCAGATCGGCGCTCGGGCCTTGATCTCGTCGATCAGGTATCTCCCGGCTTCGAACGCGTCACTTCGGTGAGGCGAGGAGACCGCTACCGCGATCGAGATCTCGCCGACTCCCAATTCACCAATACGGTGGATTGCAGCCACTTTGCGGACCGGCCAGCGATCCCGGACTTCAGCCACCACTTCGGCGATCTTGTCGACGACTTGCTCGTCGTAGGCCTCGTATTCGAGATGGGTCACAGCGGTTCGCCCGGGCGAGTGATCACGTACGGTTCCGACGAACAGCACAACGGCACCGGCCTCCGGCGCGGAGACCGCGGCGACGACCGTTGAAGGATCGACCGGATCCGGCGATACGGCGATCGAATCTGACTGCTCGGATAACTGGTGTGAGGGCATACAATCGACTCCGTGGACGACATTACTCATGGCAACACGCCAGAGTCGCCTGACTCTCGGCCGGAAGACTCAGAACCGGGGTCATATCTGACTCCATGGAATGTGCCGCCGGTCACTCCGCCGCCCCCCGTCGCACCCCCCGAGCCTCCTGCGTCCGAACTAGATGGTCGCGGGCACATCTCGACCGGTGTCGTGGCATTCGTCTCCGCCGTTCTCGGAGCGGCCGCCGTCGTCGGCATCCTCGCTCTCCTCGGCCTCTTCGCAAGCGACTCCTCCGATGTGATGGAGACGGCCATACCCCCCGTCGAAGCGACGACGGCCCCGACCACGACCGTGGTCCAGCAGGCCACCAACAAGATCACGGCGAACGGGGGGGACATCGGCGTCGCCGAAGCCGTTGCCCTCAGGGTTCTCCCATCCGCAGTGACGGTCGAGGTCGGCAACCTCGAAGAGAACGTCCTGACCCTCACCGGGAGCGGCTCGGGCGTCATCCTCGAAGACGGGTTCATCGTTACCAACCACCATGTCATCGAGGATACGAACGTCAACCGGATCGTCCTCCAGGACGGGCGAACCTACGACACTGAACTCGTGGGCTCCGATGCGTACACGGATCTTGCCGTGCTCAAGGTCGACGTCGAAGGTCTTCCCCCGATCGCCTTCGGCTCCACCGACGATGTGATCGTGGGTCAGTTCGCCGTCGCCGTCGGCAATCCGCTCGGCCAGGTCGGCGGCGCCTCTCTCACCACCGGGGTCATCTCGGCACTCTCGAGAACGGTCGAGGTCGGTGACGAGTTACCGTTGTACGGCATGGTCCAAACCGACGCCCCTATCACGTCCGGGTCGAGTGGCGGTGCCCTCGTGAATGCCGAGGGAGAACTCATCGGCATCACATCGGCCATCGGAGTAGGCCGAGGTGGCGCCGAGGGCATTGGATATGCGATCCCGGTCAACCTCGTCGTCCGCATCACCAACGAGATCATCGGGACGGGAACAGTCCGCCATGGTTTCATCGGGATCTACGGGACCGACTACATCGAGACCGCCGAGGACGGCGCTCTCGTTCCTGGGGGCGCTGAAATCGCAGAGCTGTGGGATAGCGACGAGGGATCCGCCGCAGGACGAGCCGGGTTCGAAGCCGGTGACGTCATCGTCTCCGTCGAAGGGACCGAGATCACATCGATGGAGGATCTCGTCATCGAGTTGCGTCTTCACCACGTGGACGACGTGATCGACGTGACCGTCGTCCGAGACGGAGAGCTCATCACCGCACCGCTGACTCTGGATGAACGGCCGGAGGATCCGGCACCGATCCTCGACGAAGAGACGCCCAGTGACGGGTGATCTTCCGTTCAGCGGGGACGGCGATGATCTCTTCGCCCAGATGTTTCGCATGTTCCAGTCGTCAGGACCGGTCAACTGGAAACTCGCTCGAGAGCTGACGAAGAACCTCGCCGGCGAACGCGAACCGATTGAGCCGAGCATTGCCGAGGAGTACCGCGAACTCGCCCACGTGGCCGAACTGCGAATCCAGGCCACCGCGAACCTGCCGGCGCCGTCTCCCGGAGAACTCAACCCAACCGACCGGGCAACCTGGGCGGTGGAGAACGAACAGACCTTCCGCATCCTCATCGAACCCCTCGGTGACAAGCTCACCGGTGGCTTCAGCGGACTGCCGGGCGCCGAATCACTCGGTCAGATGGGAGCGATGCTCCAACCTCTCGGCCCGGCTCTCCTCGGCATGCAGGCCGGCACGATGGTCGGTTTCATGGCACACAGAGTCCTCGGGCAATTCGATACCGGGATTCCGGCAATCGACCAGGACAAGCCGTACTTGATCGTTCCCAACGTCGAGGACTTCGCGATCGAAGCCGAGGTCGATCACCGCCAGGTCCGCTTGTGGGCCGCGCTCCACGAGATGCTCTTCCAACGACTCATGGAGATCGAATGGTTGCGAGGCCACTTCGTGTCCGTGGTCGAAGCGTTCTACGAGACTGTCGAAATCGATCTCTCCGACATGATGGGACAGATCGGCGCCCTCGAGGACCCGGATCGAATCCACGAGCTCCTTGGAGGGGAAGGAGCCTCTGCTCCCGCTCTGATGAAGGGCACATCCGATCCCGAACGCCTGGCAGCGATCCAGGCGCTCACAGCGTACGTCGAGGGATACGGTGACTACCTGGTCCGAAAGGCAGCGGCCGACGTGCTGCCGGATCTCGGTCAGATCGAGACGGCGAACGCACGTCGCCGATCCGAACCCGACCAGACCGAGCAATCCCTCCAACAAGTGGTCGGCCTCGAACTCCAGCGCCACCGGGCAGGCGACGCCGCCGCCTTCTGCTTCGAGGTCGAGCAGCGTTGGGGCGAACCGGCACTCGATCGTGTCTGGGAACAACCCGAGAATCTGCCAAGCCTCGCAGAGCTCACGGATCCCGTGGGTTGGGCGGCACGGGTGATGATGGATACCTTTGGGCTTTGAGCTTTGAGCTGGGGACCGCACCCGGTGCCGCATCTCGGCTCTCGCTCACAGCTCATAGCTCGTGGCCGTTCAGACGCTAGATTCGGGGACAACCACCGAAAGGCCCCCTCCCATGTCTGTCACCGTCGGATCCCACGCTCCCTCGTTCTCACTTGTGGACCAGGACAAGAACACGGTCACGCTCGACGATCTCAAAGGCAAGAAGAGCCTGATCGTCTTCATCCCGTTCCCGTTCACGGGCATTTGTGACGACGAGAGTTGCGCGATCCGCGATCGGTTGGCCACGCTCAACGACCTCGAGGCCAACGTCGCCGTCATCACCTGCCACGCCGTGCCCGTCACAAAGAAGTGGACCGACGAGAACGGCTTCACCTTCCCGGTTCTCTCGGATTTCTGGCCCCACGGTGTTGTTGCCACACAGTACGGAGCGTTCAACGAGGCTGTCGGCGGAGCGAATCGGATCACGTTCGTACTCGACGCCGACGGCATCGTCCATTCCGTCATCGACAGTGGCTCCCTCGGAACGGCACGAGAGTTCGATGCATACGTCAACGCACTCAGCGAGATCGAATAGCCCGGTTACCGTGGGAGCTCAATGACTGCGGACCTTCAAGAGCAAACTGACAAACGCGGAAGAGTCCCGGTCTTCATCGCGATCACACTCGCTGTGATGGCCGCCGTTCTCGTATCGATCTCCCTCGACACATACTGGCTCCACGACCGGATCTTCGACACCGACAACTTCGTCGAGAACCTCGCCCCCCTCTCGAAGGATCCGGCCGTCTCGACAGCGATCGCTGCGAAAGCTGCCGGAGCGTTCGACGAAGGAACCGCAGTCGAGCAGCGGGTCGCCGAAGCACTGCCGGATCAACTCGCGTTCCTCACACCGAGGTTCGTCGAGTTCACCCAGGAATTCGTCTTCGACACCACGAAACAGCTCATCGAGTCCGATGCGTTCGCGGAGGTATGGTCCACAAGCCTCAGGGCCACGCACACGGTGTTCATCGGAATCCTCGAAGGTGATATCGCCACGACCGAGAGCGGAGACGTCGGGATCGATCTGGATGGCGCAGCTGGAATGGTCATCGATGACTTCGAGGAACGCGGCATCGACCTCTTCGCCGACATCGAGACTTCCCTCGGCGAAGTCGTCCTGATCCAAGCCGACATACTGGCTGCTCCTCGCTCGATCATCGGCGTGTTCCACACCGCCGTGTGGGTGTTCCCACTGGCAGCGCTGCTACTGGTCGGCGTCGCCGTGTTCATCGATCGTGATCGCTTCCGACCGATCCAGTGGTTCGGCTTCTCATCGGCGATCACGATCCTCCTCAGCCTCGCTGTGCTACGTGGCGCCATCAACGCAGCCGGCACCACGATCGAAAGTGACCTCGACCGGGCCGCAGCCGACACCATATGGAATGCGCTCCTCAGCGGGCACGCGCAGCTCAGCACAATCGTGGGAGTAGCTGCCCTGGCCCTGGGAATGGGTGCTTGGTGGCTGAGGCGTTCGTCCGGAGTCCGGAGTCGGTAGTCCATAATCCGCGATCCGTAGCGACCCTGCCTGGTCTTGCTCAAGGCTCATAACTGGCGACTCGCGATCGCGACTTCCCTTCCCGGGCACACGTTGCCGCGCGCGAGTATCATCCCGCGCCCACACCCGGCAACCGGATCGCCACATTGACCTCAGAGCACGAGTTCGATCAATTACCTGAGGAGATAGTGGCGGCTCGCCAGCGTCGCATGCCCGGGTGGGCCCGATTGCTCCTCGTTCTCGGCCTGCTCTACCTGTTCCTCGTCGGCGTCCGCCTGCTCGAGGGTGGCATCAAGGGCGTCACCGGTGGCGCCAGCGAGAGCCTCTTCGAGGGCATCACCAATCCGCTCGCAGCCCTTGCCGTCGGAGTCCTGGCCACGGTGCTGGTTCAGTCATCGTCGGTAACAACGTCGACGATCGTCGCCCTCGTCGCAGCCGGAAGCCTCCCTATGGAGGCCGCCGTACCGATGATCATGGGCGCGAACATCGGAACGACCGTCACCAACACGCTGGTCTCACTCGGCCATGCCAGACGGTCCGACGAGTTCCGACTCGCGTTCACTGCTGCGACGATGCACGACTTCTTCAATGTGCTTGCCGTCGCGATCGTCCTCCCCCTCGAGCTGCTCTTCGGAATCCTCTCCAAGCCAGCAACCGCCATGGCGGAGGCGTTCGCCGGAGAAGTTGGCGGAGGGAGGTTCAACAGCCCTATCAAGGGCGCCGTCAAGTGGGGCGCCGGTCACATCGAGTCGATCCTGGAGTTCGTCACGGACAACGAGAAGGCCCTCGGTGTTCTCCTCCTCATCGTCGGACTCGCCGTCATATTCTTCACGCTGACGTTCATCACGAAGAACATGAAGGTCCTCATTGCCGCCAGGATCGAACGTTCCCTCAACGCTGCACTCGCAAAGAGCGGTGTCATCGGGATGACCGTCGGCATGTTGATCACAGTGGCCGTGCAGTCGTCCAGCATCACCACGTCGATCCTGATCCCGCTCGTCGCATCGGGACTCCTCCTCGTCCGAAATGCATACCCCATTACGCTTGGCGCAAACGTCGGCACGACGATCACGGCACTCCTGGCAGCCTTTGCTGCCGGAACGGTGGACGGACTCTCGATCGCGCTCGTCCATCTCCTCTTCAACCTGCTCGGGATCCTGATTCTCTACCCGATCCCGAAGATCCGGGGAATCCCCATCGCTCTGGCAGGCGGTCTTGCACGAACAGCGATGAACAAGAAGTGGGTCGCCGTGGTCTACGTGGCCGGCGCGTTCGTTGCATTGCCGATTCTGATTATCTTGATCACATAGGGAGGTCGACATGGTGTTCCAGTTCTTCAAGGGTGGCGACTCGGCGATCGACGAAGTCGAGACCACGCTCGTCCAGATGGTGCTCGACGGTCGCGACATGTTCGATACTGCCATGGAAGCCCTCTTCGGCGGCGGTGAGTCCAAGGAGACGAAGCGGGAGCTCAAGTCGACGGACCGCGGCATCAATGTCGCCCAGCGCGACGTACGGCGCGAGTTGATGATCCATGCCTCGCTACACGACACAGTCGATCTCCCACTGGTCCTCGCCTACATGAGCACCGTCAAGGACGCCGAGCGAATCGGCGACTACTCGAAGAACTTCTACGACCTCGTGAAGTACGGAGCCGATTTCGAGAACGCACCGGACCGCGAGGAACTCGCCAGCTACCGGGACCGGGTTTCCCGACTCCTCGGCGACGCTGCCGACGCGTTCGAGAGTCGCGACGCCGATCGGGCTCGCGACTTGATCGCCAAGGCCGACGCCTTCCTCAACGAGTACGACGACCACGTCAGGGCCACCTACGGATCGGTCGGCACTCCGGGAGATGCCGTCTCGAGGGCCCTGTACTACCGGTTCTTGAAGCGCATCACCGCCCACGTCATGAACTTCCTGACATCGATGGTCCTGCCCGTCGACCGCCTCGACTACTACGACGAGGCGAAGGACGACCGGCAGTAGGTCGGCCCAGGCCCAATCCCTGAGAACTAACGTCCGAGCATGGACTTCTCACACAACGCTCGCACGGTTGAGTATCTCGAACGCCTCCAGTCGTTCATGGACGAACGGGTCTATCCCGCCGAGGCGACCCAGGAAGAGCAGGTCGCAGCACAGGGAAACCGCGTCGAAGCGACACCGGTCCTGCAGGAACTGAAGGCCGATGCCAGATCCCGCGGTCTCTGGAATCTCTTCCTCCCCGACCCCGAGTTCGGACCAGGGCTCAAGAACGTCGAGTACGCACCGCTCGCCGAACTCACGGGACGCAGCATCGAACTCGCCCCGGAGGCGGTGAACTCCTCGGCTCCCGACACCGGGAACATGGAAGTGATCTACCACTTCGGTACCGAAGAGCAGAAGGAACGGTGGCTTCTCCCCCTTCTCGACGGCGAGATCCGGTCTTGCTTCTCCATGACCGAACCCGCCGTTGCGTCATCCGATCCTCGCAATCTCGCAACAACGGTCACCCGCGACGGAGATCACTACATCGTCAACGGCACGAAGTGGTGGTCGACCGGCGGCAACTCGTCCGACTGCAAGATCGCGATCGTCATGGGGATCACGAGCACAGAGGCATCGCCCAAGGACCGCTACTCGATGATCCTCGTCCCGAGCGACGCTCCCGGCGTAGAGATCGTTCGTGACGTGCCTGTCTTCGGCTACCACGACCGGGGTGGCCACGCCGAGATCCGCTACAGCAACGTGCGCGTCCCAGCCTCGAACCTGATCGCGGGTGAAGGCGCCGGATACATGATCGCCCAGGCCCGACTCGGCCCCGGCCGCGTCCATCACACGATGCGGGCGATCGGCATGGCCGAACGCGGCCTGGAGCTGTTGGTGGCTCGAGCGAAGGAGCGGGAGGCGTTCGGCGGCCCGATCGCACGCCAGGGCGTCGTTCAGGACTGGATCGCGGAGGCCCGCTGGCGGATCAACCAGGCCCGCCTCCTCGTGCTGTACACGGCATGGAAACTCGACACGGTCGGGAACCGCGAGGCCCGCAGGGAGATCTCGGAGATCAAGGTCGTCGTTCCACGCATGACGTTGTGGGTCCTCGACAAGGCCATCCAGGTTCACGGTGGTGCCGGTGTTTCAGACGACACGCCACTCGCCCGCATGTGGGCCGCCGCGAGAACCCTCCGGATCGCAGACGGCCCCGATGAGGTCCATCAGATGGTGATAGCGCGAAGAGAGATCGGGAGATGAGTAGCAAGTAGCAAGTAGCAAGACCAGACCACTTCTGTCGTCTTGCTACTTGTGTCTTGGTTCTCTAGCCGAAGAACCGATTCCACAATCGGGTCATCCAGCCTTCTCTGCCCGGCTTTGGCAGCTCTGCCAGGACTCCGTCGAGGTGGTCGGGAGGCAGGTCGCCGACGAGGGCGAGGGTCGTACCTGGAGCGTTCCACATCACCCAGACGTTCGCAGGGTTGATTACTCGCCAGTAGGCCTGACCATCGACGGTGTACGGGAGTTCATCGTCGATCGCAGCCTCCCAGTTCACACGACCGTTCGTCGTGAACACCGAGAACGAAAACAAGCCATCCGTGTAGAAGGCCTGGTTCGCGCCCTGGGGCCCGGCGTAGCCGTCGACGAGCCGGTATCCGGCCGCATCGTCAGGGAGACCGGCCTGGTCCACCGGCTTCATCATCTCGTAGGGGTGTTCGTCGGTCAACGCCATCTCCGGATCGACCGAGACAGAGAAATCGATCATCGACGAGTAACGGAAGACACTGCCGTCCCGTGAGAACACCTCCGTCGCCACGGGCGCGGACGTCGATTCATCGACGATCATCCTCATCCGGAGGAACCCAGCCTCCATGACCTCAAGGATGTGTGCCGGTCGGCCGAGATGCTCCGTCGGGCCTCCCGAAGCAACGGCATACCGGGTTTCCAGATCGAACTGCGTCGCACCGATGAACGAGAGAGCCACGCCGGTCGGACCGTCGATGCGCATTCGGCCATCGCCTATCGTCGCGTATGACGGCCCCGAACCGATTGTTGACATACCCCCGAGGTGCTGGACCTCAACGATGCCGATGCTCTCGAAACCGTCCCACGTGGTGCCGACGACGCTTCGTCCGGAATAGACCGTGTCACTTGCGTCGGCGAGGTAGTCGGCGAGATCGTCTGCGACAGCAGGACCTACCGCAACGACAGAGATCACAGCAACGAGGCCACCGGTGATGAGGAGTCGCGCTAGCAGGGCGCTTCCTGTCCTCTTCCTCCCCCTCAGGGGGAGGTGCCGACGACGCTTCGTCCGGAATAGACCGTGTCACTTGCGTCGGCGAGGTAGTCGG
>RCNE010001052.1_pt1 | contig 15025 bp, 14 predicted proteins | sample 2041361 | NCBI WGS metagenome assembly RCNE01 (sample SAMN09708229, study PRJNA481090) | Marine sediment metagenome, whole genome shotgun sequencing project.
AATGGCGAGTGGCTTCCGAGCAAGTCGGATCCCGGCCCGACCGCGCGATTTCCAAACCTCTCGCGTAGATCGTCGACTGCGGCGTCGAGGGCCTGGAACTCGAGTTCGCGAGGGCTCCCGCCGACGAGGTCGTCATCAAACAGCGGTAGTTCGAGTTGGAGCGGCGAGGCCGGCACCAGATTCGACATTGAGATTCCCAGAAGACTCAGACCCCGCTGGGGGAACTCGGAGAGAACTCCGTCGGTGAGTTCGAGCGCCGTCCGAAACAGCACGGTGCTCGATGCGCTTGCCGTCCTCATCGTCACCGAGCGGGTGATGGACTCGAGGTCCCGGAATCTGGCGCGCAACGTGAGCGTGCGCCCTGCTCGCCCCTTCCGTCGCAGTCGGGCACCGACCCGCGACGACAGCCGCGCGAGAACGCCACGCAGGAACTCCCGATCCCGGCGATCGCCTCCGAACGCCCGTTGAGCCCCGACGGAAGACGAGCGGCGTCCGGGGATGACACCTCTGGGATCACGGTTCCAGGCGAGAGAGCGGAGATGGAGCGCCCGGTACTTCCCGAGCCTCGCGGCGAGCAGTGATGTGGGTGTTCGGGCGAGTTCGCCGATCTGGGCGATGCCGAGATCGGTGAGTTCCGCCAGGGTCACCGGGCCAACGCCCCACAGGTGATCCACCGAGAGCGAGTGCAGGAAGTCGATCTCCGTGCCCGGTGTGACGATCAACGAGCCGTCGGGTTTTGCCACACGGCTGGCGATCTTCGCGAGGAATTTCGTCCTGGCTCCCCCGACCGATATCGGGAGTCCAGTCTCGATACGCACACGATCGCGTATCGACTCTGCGATCCTGGTCGGCGGTCCGAACAGGTGAAAGGCACCAGATACGTCGAGGAACGCCTCGTCGATCGAGACGGGTTCGACCAGTGGGGTGAAACCCCGGAAGATTTCGAATACTTGATCGCTGTACTCGACGAAGTCTCCGAAGTTCCCGTCGACGACGATCAACCGTGGGCATCTGCGGCGTGCCTCTCCGATCCGCATGGCCCCCGAAACGCCCATCGCCCGTGCCTCGTATGTCGCAGACAGCACGACTCCGCCACCTACAGCCATCGGCTTGCCGACCAGATCGGGTCGGCGCAGGAGGACGACCGATGCGTAGAACGCGTCGAGGTCTGCATGGAGGATGTTCGGCCCGCCGTCGAGTCCCATGGCGCCATCGTGTCACCCGACTGTGACAGAAAGCAGGCGCTCAGACGGAGACGAGCTCCTGGGTTGATGTGTCGTCGGCGCCACCCATCTCGGACTCTGGCGTAGGAATCGGCACGATCCTGCCGTTATCTACGCCAGACTCCCGGCGCGGGGGACGGCGGATCAGCCAGATCGCTGCCGCGACCGTTGCTGCGAGTCCGGCTGCGATCAGGAACACGTTGAGGTTGCTCTGTACGAGAATCGATCCGCTCTGGCGCAGCGGCGATCGACCGCCGTCGGGGTCAAGTGCCCATCCACCGACCCGAAACAGCGCAGCGAACGAGAGGGCGGAGAACGAGACCCGCGTCGCCAACGATCTCATCATCGCCCAGCGGTCTTCTGACAGGGTGATCGCCGCAGACGCAGCCACGACGAGCATGACGGCTGCGATCACAACGCCCTGCGTGAGGATCATCCTCGCCTGGTCCGTGACAACACCAACCGAGACGGCTTCGCCTGTGTCGAGAGCAACGGGATCGAGTTCTTCTACCGCTGCCTCGACCGCACCTGCCGGTACGTCGATCCCCCGTTCGTCGAGTACGGACACGACCTCCGGAACGAGTGGGGTGAGTGCGGCGCCCACGTCAATCGTGGTATCGGCCCCAGGTGCAGCGATCAGCGCACGCACGACGTCGTCGAGGAGTGTATCGATCGCGCCGAAGGCAGCGGGACGCGACCGGACCTCATCGAGAACCTGCTCCGCTTCCGCGTCAGTGATCCCTGTTGTCGCCGCAAGACCGGATCCGATCCAGTCGTATACCCGCTCGGTGACGAGATCCGCAGAGAGGGCGGCTTCGGTGGAACGGGCGATCGCATCGTCGTCAACGGTGACGGCGCGCCCCCACAGGCCCACGAGCAGCATGGTCGTCGAGAGGCCGAAGACCCAGAGCGCCCAAGGCAGCGTGAATCTGCGGACGGCCGGCAGTCGACTCGGAGATGATGTTGGTTCGGTTTGGTGGTTCATGAACGACGCCCCCGGATCGAACACGGGGGCCACCAATCAGGGTATCGGGGATGCGAGATAGGGGCACTCTCCCTACGGAGCGCCTCGCTCTCGCTACCGTCCCCGTCGTGGACGACGTCGACTTCGTTGAGATACTTGATCTGAACCGCATGTTGGTTCTGACCGTCCTCGCTATCGGATTCGCGATGGTTGCAGGAAACGGCTTCGCCGTTTGGCAGCACCACAAAGGCAACAAGCCGAAGGGGGAGGAGGGCCAGTTCAGGCCGACGCGGGCCTACTGGCTGATCTCCGTCGGACTGATCATGATGACGTGGGGCCTGCTCTCCTTCTGATCGCAGGCGGGGAGGCAGCGCTACAATCATCTCCTCTGCGGGTGTAGTTCAATGGCAGAACATCAGCTTCCCAAGCTGAATACGGGAGTTCGATTCTCCTCACCCGCTCCAATGGCGAGGGTTCTCACGGGAACACCGGCTGCTCATGACCAGCGGACTCTGAGGTTGTCGTGCCATGTGTCGACGAGTTCACTGTCACCGGTAATGGTGATTCGTGAGTCCTCGACCCGGTTCCACAGCACGAGATAGAGATCGGATGCGTCTCCGGTGAGCGTGACATCTGCGGGCCCGTCACCGCGGTCTGTGGTGATACCTTCGGGTCCGATTGCAAGAAGCCAGCGATCGTCGGTGTCACCGGCGTGGACCACCATCGCCTGGTCGTTCGCGATTGGGAGCTCGTTGCGTCGTGGAGCGAACCCGGAGAGCAATTCGTCGATTCCATCGGCAGCGAACACGGGATCGAACCCGGAGGAGATACCGGCAGCGTTCTGCCCGTCGAATCGGTGTACCGCGGTTTCGTGAGCCTGACGCCTGGCCCACATAGCGAGTGGTGATGGTGCCGGAAGAAACGTAGGGCAGTCGAGATCCTGTGGCGCTGATTCGAGGGCTTGAACCAGGTTGGCGTTGGTGCCCAAATACCAGTCAATTAGCTTGTCGTCGTCGGGCCAGAATACGGCCAGGTCCGGCCACGAGTCGGTGTGCTCGGAGATGTCGTCGGGCCATAGTTTCGTGGTGCGTTGGGCGACGAGGGCGGCGGCCCACAGGTGTATTTCGCTCAGATGGCGCAGCAGTTCTCGCATGTCCCACCCGGGGCATGTCGGTATGTCCACATCGAGTCCGCTGTGCTCGGCTGCTTCTGCGAGGAGCCTCGCTTCCTGTCCAACGGCTGTGATGTGCTCGGCAATCTCCAAGGTGTCCTCCCAATCGAAGCGGTTGAGCGAGATTCCAGGGTCCCGCTGCCTCTCGGATGGCCCGAAGACAACCATCGGGCCATCCGAGAGTCGCGATCTCATGCCCCGATCGCGCCCTCTCCTACAGCTTGCCAACGACGTGGGCGAGCACCTGCGACATCTGATCGTGGGGGCTGAACTCGACCATCCTGACCGCTTCCTCGACGACAACAGTGTGACCGGAGGGCCAGTAGTAGATCTCGCCCGCGCTCACGACCTCTTCGGCGCCGTCCTCGTAGTTCACGCGGATGCTGCCCTCGATGACGAACCCCCAGTGAGGGCACTGACAATGGTCCCGCTCCAGACCCTCGAGCAGAGGGCCTAGGTCGAGGCCGGTCGGGTACTGCATGTACGCGCTGGTCATCCCGCCCCAGTCCGTCCCTCGGATCATCTCTCCGAGGGCCTCGTGGGCGATCGGAAGGTCTTCGACGTTGCTCTTCATTCTCACTGCCTCCTTATGGCTTCTGCAGGTGCTGTGGTATTGCTGGATCGAACTACCATTACTGCAATCTGCAGTATCAACATACTGTACTCTGCAGTAAAGTCAAGGGCGTGCCACCGAGAATGACCACTTCATCGTATGCGGTCCTCGCTCTCCTCGATCTCAAACCCTGGACGGGCTACGAACTCACCAACCAGGCCCAGCGCAGCCTCCGCTACGCCTGGCCCAAGTCCGAACGTCTCTTGTACTCCGAACCAAAGAAGCTCGTCGAACTCGGCTACGCCACCACTCACAAAGAACAGACCGGCAATCGCACACGCAACGTCTATGAAATCACCGATACGGGTTGCGACGCGCTCAGCGCATGGACGAGAACAAGAACCCAACCGCCGCACATGGAAGTCGAAGCCCTCCTCCGGCTGCTATTTGCCGACCACGGATCAATCGAAGACCTCCACCGTGTTCTTGACGAATTGGAAGCCGACATCGGTGAACACCACGAGTCGATCGTTGAACTCATGGGCTCATACCTCAACGGTGGACACCCCTTCCCGGAGCGCACGCACCTGTCCGTGCTCTTCGCAACATTCCAGATCGAGATGTTCAAAAGCATCGAACGATGGATCGACTTCGCACGCGACGAAATCGGTCAATGGCCAGACACCGAGAGCCTCGGCACGACCCAGCGAACCGAGGCACTGACACGCTCCCTCGCCCACGACGAATCACCCCTCGATAGCTGACTCCTGCCCCCGCCGGAAGCGATACGGAGATCACTCGGAATCGCGACCCTGGTGCCATAGCGAATCGCCAACGCCGATACTGAGGTATGGCCATCATCATCGCTCACAGGGGTGCTCGGAGTCTCGCGCCGGAGAACACCCTTGTCGCGGCTTGGAAGGCGCATGCCGTCGGCGCCGACATGTGGGAAACAGACGTCGCCGTCACCGCCGACGATCAACTCGTACTGATGCATGACGACGCTATGACACGGACAACCGATGTCGCCGACAAGTTCCCCGACCGTGTCCCGGCGCCTTTCTCCACATACACCCTGGCCGAAATCCGAACACTGGACGCCGGTTCATGGTTCGAGCGTGACGACCCCTTCGGACAGATCGCCGGCGACGCCGTGTCACGCTCTGAACTCGATGCGTACGCGGGCACGAAGGTCCCCACGCTGCGAGAGGCTTTCGAGTTGACGCACGAGTTGGACTGGTTCGTCAACCTCGAACTCAAGACCCAGCCCCCACCGAAGGACTCCTTCGACGTCGTGAGCGCGGTCCTCGCACTGGCGGAGGACGTGGGGATCGGGCCCGATCATCTCCTGTTCTCCTCGGCTCAGCACGAATGGTTGAGAACCCTGAAACAGCGCAGACCGGACTTCCAAGTTCAAGCCATATTGGGCCTCTTCCCCGAAGATCCGATCGACTTCAGCGATCACTTCTTCGATACGTTCAATCCCCGTATCACACGCCTCTCGACCGAACAGATCGAGGCCCAGCTCGCCATGGGAATCAGGCTCAACCCCTACACTGTCAACGAGTACGGAACTATCGCCCGGCTCGTCGAGATCGGTATCACGGGCCTCATCACCGACTTCCCGCAACGAGGAGCACGATGACGCCTTCACCCACGACCCAGGCACCGCACCGATTCTGCATCGTCAACTGCTACCCGGCCGCAAGCCGCGACAACTTCGACCGATCCGACGTGGGCCACCCCCATGACATGTTCAAGGACTTCCTCCGGCGGGAGGCCCCCAATGCGACCACCGAGATCGTCTACGTCGCCGACCCCGATTTCTCTCTTCCAGACGGCACGTCCATCGAGGACTTCGACGCGTACATCTGGACGGGATCTGACCTCACGGTCTATCACGCGGAGGATCCCCGCGTTGTCATGCAGATCTTCTTCGCTGGAGCCCTCATGCAGTCGGGAGCGGCAAGCTGGGGAAGCTGTTGGGGCATCCAACTGGCGTCGCTCGTGAGCGGCGGCGACGTCGCTGTGAACCCCGCCGGCCGCGAATGGGGCATCGCCCGCAACATCGAATTGACCGACGCTGGTCGAACGTCACCGATGCTGGAAGGGAAGCCGGCGAAGTTCGACGGTTTCATCATGCATCTCGACGAAGTTACGCGACTGCCGGACGGCACGCCGCTGCTCGCCACCAACGCCCACACGCACATCCAGGCCGCCGTCATCGAAGACGGGGATGCCGCATTCTGGAGCACGCAGTACCACCCCGAGTACAACCTGCATGAGATGGGACGTCTCATCGCGGCGCGGGGCCCTGCGCTGGTGAAGGAAGGTCACTTCCCCGACGAAGCGGCCGTCGCAGCATACGCAGCCAAGATGATGAAGCTCGCGGCCAACCCCGATTCGGCCGAATTGCGGGAGGAGCTCGGTGTCGGCGACGACATCATCGACCCGCAGATCCGAGAAGTCGAACTCCGCAACTGGCTGCGGTTCATCGATTCGCGAACGAAGTAGCGAACACTGCCATCCGAGATGTGCGTTCGGTGGCTGTACGCCGACTCCAACTAGCATCCTCAAACATGATCTTCTCCGATCGAACGATCATCGAAGCCATCGAAGCCGGTCGCGTCTCCATCGATCCGTTCGATCGCGCCCTCGTGCAACCGTCGAGTGTCGATATTCGTTGCGATTATCGATTCCGCGTCTTCGAGAACCACCGCTATTCGCTGATCGACCCGAAAGCGCGGCAATCCGACCTCACGAGCGAGGTCGAAGCGAGTACTGATCATCCGTTCATCCTCCATCCCGGCGAATTCGTGCTCGGGACCACGCTCGAGACGATCCGTCTCGGAAACGACGTCGTCGCTCGCCTCGAGGGCAAGTCATCGCTCGGTCGACTCGGCCTCCTCATCCACTCGACCGCAGGCTTCATTGACCCCGGATTCAGCGGTCAGGTGACCCTCGAACTCTCCAACGTTGCGAATCTTCCGATCGCCATCTACCCCGAGATGAAGATCGGTCAGATCAGCTTCTACCAGATGACCACAGCAGCCGAGCACCCGTACGGTTCGGCGGCACTCGGATCCAAGTACCAGGGACAGACCGGCCCCACAGCGAGCCGGATGCACAGAGATTTCCAAGGGAGAGACGATGGCTAGACCGGCAGTGGCGCGCGTTGCGTCGATCATGCTCGACTGCAACGACCTCGATGGGATGGTGTCGTTCTGGGGAGAGATCCTGCAAGTCAAGGAGAAGAACCGCTTCCCCGGCTACGTGTGGATGACCCGCATCTCACGCGGTGGTCCTGCGCTCGCCTTCCAACAAGTCACGGAGAAGAAGGCCGCAAAGAATCGTCTCCATCTCGATCTCAGCACGGCTGACCCGGAGGCGCTGATCTCGCACGTCGAGGACCTTGGCGGAGAACGACTTCACGATCACGACATCGCCGGATTTCACTGGACCGTCTGCGCTGATCCCGAGGGCAACGAGTTCTGCATCACGAAGACCGAGTAGTCGCGACGGATTCCATGCGGCCAGTTACCGGCCGTTGAATGCTGTGCCATCCGTGAGCCACAGGCTCAACTCGTCTCGCTGTGGTTTGTGGAGACGCCCGGATTCGACGAAGTAGGCCTCGTCGACGTAGGCAAGAGCACCCGGGTCGTGGGTGGCGATCACCACCGTGGTCCCCGAATCAGCGATCTGACGGAACAATCCGAGCATCGACGCCCCCGTTGCAGTGTCCAGTTCGCCAGTTGGCTCATCCGCGAGGACGTAGCCCGGCTCGTGAACGAGGGCGCGGGCGATCGCTACCCGCTGCTGCTCGCCGCCCGACATCTCGTCCGGCCGATGATCGGCTCGGGCGTCCATTTCAACGGCCTCGAGCGCTGCATTCACTGCATCTCTCGCCTTCTTGCCGCGAACACCGAGAAGCCGCAACGACACGTCGACGTTCTCGTAGGCAGACAGGAGGTTCAGGAGACTGGCCGACTGGAAGACGAACCCGAGCTTCGTTCGACGGATCACTGCAGCGTCGTGCTCACTGATCTGATCGACTCGATCGCCATCAATCATCACCTCTCCGGAATCGGGCCGTTGGAGGAGCCCAACCATGTGCAGTTGCGAGGTCTTTCCCGACCCCGACGGGCCAAAGAGCGCCACGAACGACCCCCGCTTCACGGCGAGATCGACGTCGAGCGCGCCGACCGCGCCGTTCGGATACTTCTTGGAGACATTGCGCAGCTCGAGGCTCATTCTGGACGCTCCTCGGGTTGCAAGAGGATCCCATCATCGACCAGCTTGACAAGAACGTGGTCTCCGATCCCGCCTTCGATCAACATGTCTCGGGGGAGTTGCACCATGCCACGCTGATCCACTGCGATCAGCTCTTCTTGGCCCTTCCTCCCTTGCGTGGCGATCCGACCGTCTGCGATGCGCACGATCCGATCCGTGCGCTGCGCAAGGGCTACGTCATGTGTGACCACGAGCACGCTCAAGCCACCCTCGTGAGACAGCCCGCGCAGGAGTTCGTAGATCTCGAGACTCGTTTCGGTATCGAGTTCGCCCGTCGGTTCGTCTGCAAGGAGGAGTTTCGGACCAAGAGCCAGCGCCACACAGAGTGCAAGGCGCTGTTGCTCCCCTCCGGACATGGTCTGGACTTCGGTGTAGGCGCTGTTGCGCAAACCGACCGCCTCGAGCAGTGCAAGCGCCCGCTTCTTCCGCTTCCGACCACCGACACCGGCGAGCAGCATCGGCAACTCGACGTTCGCTCTCGCCTTCAGATACGGAACGAGGTTCCGGGTGAAGTCCTGCCACACGAATCCGACATCGCGACGGTAGAAGCGCGTCAGATCCTTCGGTGCCAGATCGGTCAGATCTCGCTCCGCGACCATCACCCGGCCGGCCGAAGGTCGATCGAATCCGGCGAGGATCGTCAGCAGTGTCGACTTGCCCGAACCCGACTTGCCGACAACGGAAATGAATTCTCCATCGTCCATCGTGAAGTCGAGGCCTTGGAGCGCAACGACTTCGAGGTTCCCTTGCTTGTGGATCTTGATGAGGTTCTCGGTCTGGATCACGGGAGGCATCAGCGATCCACCTCACGGAGCACTTCGCTCATCTTGCCTGCTGATACCCGCCTGGTCGCCCAGACGACCGACACGATGAGCATCAATCCAAGCACCGCCGAAAACGCGGCAAGGGCGCTCACCGGAATATCGATGAGTATCGCCGGGACGATCTCTTCAGCCGTCTCACCCAACTGGAGGAAGGGGAGCATGACGACAACGAGCGCTATCCCACCCAGCACGCCGATGATGGCCCCGAGACCGACGACAACCAGTTGCTCCACGGCGAATGTCGTGGCGACACCACGTCGTCCGAACCCGAGTGCCCTGAGCACGCCCATCTCTTTCGCGCGGCGGGTGACCGCGAGGAGCACATATCCGGTCACTCCTGCGAGAGCGAGGACCACGGCAACGGCTGCGCCGACGAAGAGAATGGCAACGAGACCGACCTGAATGGGACGACTCGAGAACGAGGCAGCGACGCCGCGGATCGTCCACACCTTGTCGGGTTCCTCTCCGAGTTGCGCTGTGATGCGTCGAACCGTCGTATCGACGTTGTCCGTCTCCATCCAATATTCCTGCGGTGCTTCAGGCCGCGAGAGTCCCCCGATGAGGCTCCAGGTTGCTGATCCGTTGGTCCAGGCGCTGATGGCATCGAGGTCCACCACCATCGCTCCCTGCTTCCTCCTGTCGGTCATCGTCGGAACAGCCTCGACGAAGCCGACGAGCGTTCCGGTCATCACGTCCGATCCGACCGAGTACGACGACGTATCCCCGACGTCCAGGCTCGCGATCGCCGCAGCCTCGCGATCGAGGAGCACGAAGATGTCGTCCGGGATGCGCCTGAGTTCGGGCACGTTGGTGCTGGCACGCGATCGCTTCGGCACCGTCCACATCGATACGTCTCCGGCCCGATACAACGGCGAGTTTCTCAACTCCTCTTCCGTAGGTTCGTCCGAGCCTTCGGGAAGCTGTGCATATCTGGCCCGAACCGCAGTATCGCCCGCTACGTTCCTTCGAATAGTCAAGTCGTTGAGCGGTGACATCTCGTCAAGATCGAGGCTCATTCGATTGCCGTCCGCAACGACAACCACGTCGGCAATGAGCACGGAGTCCCCGTTGACGGCGAGCCCGCCAACCGCACGCCTCTCGATCCACATCGTGTGCAGGGACAGCGGCGGTTCCGGTGGCGTCGAGAAGTCGTTCTCCCCGGTGGTGAGGTCGATCGAGACGGTCCCCCACCCGTCTGAAGTGATCTCCGCATCGGACACCATCGTCCAGACCCTTGTCTTCCCATCGATGACCTTGACCAGGAGCTGGTAGTCGTCCTCGACGGTTCCGGCCTCGGCTTCTGCTGCGAGGCTCATCGGTACGACCAGGGCATCGACCCGCAGCTCCGTCGACCCGGGCGGCAGTTCCACGCCGACGTCCGGCGCCGTGCCATCCGGACGGAGCAATGGGAAGAGATCGGCGGGATCCTCCGCACCGAAATCAGGACGCCACGTCACGACCTCGGAGAATGATGCCGGATCGATTGCCAGCACTTCAGCGCGCCGGCCGCTCTGTCGAGGCGCCCCGTCGGTCCGGAGCACCGGAGAGCCGACGGCGCCGTCCGGATCATCGAGGTATCCGGCTTGGTCGGCCACGACACGGACGTCGGCGCCGGCCGTGTACGCCGCTCGATCGACGAACGATTGCTCCAGCGTGGCCGCATAGGTGAGGGCGAACGCCCCGAGGCCGGTGGTGAGCCATACGAGCAGGGCCAGCCGACCGTAGGGGATGGGATTCCGGCCCAGATGCCACCCTGGAAGTGAGAGCGAAAGTGATCTCGACTTCGTCATCGCCCAGCCGACGGCTCTGAGCAACATCGGGAAGAGCCGGAGGAGGATCAAGGCACCGCTGAAAAGAAGAAGCACGGGGAAGACGATCGCCAAGGGATCGAGCGTGGCCTCGTCTCCAGAAGTGTTGACGAACCCGCGCTGGCTCAGTTGGAACAGCACAACGAGTGAGAGAGCGATCGCGAACAGATCGAGGTTGTACCGCTGCCACACCGACTTCGTGCCGGGGCGTGCTGCGAGTGACCGGAGTTCCAGAATCCCTCGCCGCACGTACGGGACGATCGCTACGCCCATGGCCAGGAACGTGATGACAGCGCCTGCGAGGAGCCAGCCGGTCACCGGATTCACCTGAGTGACGTCCAGTGGCTCGCCTCCCGTGAGATCGGATAACGGGGGTATTCGACCCGTGACACCGACGAGGAACCTGGCCACGAACGGGGCGATCGCCGCAGCCACAGCAGCAACGAACAGCGATTGACCGAGGTGGATCCCGACCGTCTGCCACGTCGAAGCGCCCCGGCTCTTGAGCAGCGCCAGATCGGCTCCCTCGCGTTCGACGGTCAGCGCCGACGTGTACACGAGGAAGTAGATGGCGCCGCCGACCACGAGGGCGAGCATCGCAAGGATTGGACCCCCGATCACCACTGAGCGGATGGAGAACTCGTCGATGAGGAGCGGCAGGAAGGTGTTGGTCGGAATTGTCCCTCCTGCTTCCTTCGCCACTTGAGCCTTGAACTGGTTGATCCTGCTCTCGATCTCATCGAGGTCCTCGAGGACGACGGTGTCAACGTCGAGCGGCATCCGCCATCTCTGCGTGACGGTGGGGCCGGCGAACCCGCGTACGGTCCGATTCCACGGTTCGTTCTCTGGATCGACCGGGATCTGACCCGTCCAGATGTCGAAGGTGGCCTGGTCGAGGTAGACCATGGTGGAAGGGTCATCGACTCCCCAGATCGTGGCGTCCGGGTCGGCGGGCACGACGATCGCTGCTACTTGCACGTACTCGAAGACGCCCGGGAGGCCGCTGAACGGTCTCAGGAAGAACGAGTCACCCACTCCCGAGCCCGTCAACTCTGCGACACGTTCCCCGATCGCTATCGGCAGCGGAGCATCATCCGGAACCGGTGCGCCCAGTAGGGGTGGCGGGAGCCCACCGTCAACGACGACCAAACGGCTCTCAAGATCCGGTGTCGTGAAGATCCGAACCTGCAGGGCTTCCGGAGGTGGTCGTGGGTACGGCGGCGACGGCCACTCGTCTTCGGGAGCGCCTTCGATGACCAACGCCTCGATCGTTTCCTGCCACGTCTCGGCCTGAGCGATCCAACCGTCATCCGACCCTTGACCGCTGGGGATGACGGCGTACTCCCGCGTTTGTGAACGCTCTTCGATGGTCGGGAACCATGGGAACAGCCACTGCTCGTGTGCATCGTTGACGATCACCCGGTTGGAGGTTCCGACCACTCTCGAGTAGTCGTTCATCGTCGAGAACGCGGTCATGTCGACCTCGTCGGCGACGGCGCTCCGGACGCTGAAACGCAGGTCTACGGCTTGCACGGACGACTCGTAGAGAGGCACAACGACAAGAAGGGCGATCACCAGTGTCGCCCCAAGGAGGGATCCGATAAGGATCCCCTTCTTTGCCCACACGCGGCGAGCAACGAGACCTATATATGTCCCGAGCTTCATCTATCGAGTCCCCTTGCCTCCGGACCCATGCCGCAGGCTACACGCCTCTCTTGGGGCGTTCAGCCGATGCCGGGGAGATCTAGATCGGCGGCGCGATGGCACGCCACCGTGCCAGGGCCCGTCAGCTGCAACCGGGGTTCCGATTCCAGACAGACAGCGTCGACGAACCGGCAACGGTCGGCAAAGACGCAACGCCCGGACGGGACGGCAGCAAGGAGCGGCTGCTCGCCTGGGATGGGTCTGAGCCGCCCGGTTGTCAGGGCGGGGAGTGAACCAATGAGACCGGAGGTGTACGGGTGCATCGGATGCCTGAACATGGACCCGACAGCCCCCTCCTCGATGACCCGACCCGCATAGACGACCGCAACACGGTCGGCGATGCGGGACACGGCAGCCAGGTCATGGGTGACGATGATCATCGCCATGTTGCGACGCCTCTTGAGGTCTTTGAGGAGGTCCAGGATGGCCGCGGCAACCGAAACGTCGAGACCGGAGAGCGGTTCGTCAGCAATGAGGAGTTGAGGTGCCTTGACAAGCGCCGCCGCGAGCATGGCTCTCTGTCCCATCCCGCGGCTGAGTTCGGAACTGAAGGCCCCGAAGAGCCGCTTCGACTTCGGGAGATGAACTTCACCCAGAGCATCCATGACGCGCTTCTCTATCTCCTCTCGGGAGAGATCGGTGTACACGTCGAGCACTTCCCCTGCTTGCGGGCCGATCTCGATGATGGGAGTCCATGCAGAGATCGGATTCTGGAAGAGGAACCCCACCTCCGTCGCGACGAGGTGCGCCCACTCTGGATCAGCGTCGTCCATCACCGTCCCGGCCCATCGGAAACGCTTCCTCTCCTTACGGCTAATCGGTTGTGTTGTCTCGTCGCGAAGTCCGGCCGGCTCGGACGTCGTATCCCGGTAGGTAGCAGTCCCGCCGAGCACCCTTGTTCCGCTCGGTAGCAAGCCGAACGCTCCGAGAAGCATGAGCGACTTCCCCGACGAAGACTCGCCGATGATCGCGAGCGTCTCGGCGGCGTCGACGCCGAACGACACCCCTGGGATGGCTTCGACCCAGCCGAACGGGAGTTTCTCCCCGTGGACACTCGTCGGTGGCTCCCGGTCCCCACGAACCGCTGCACCCTGATCGTTGATGGCGATCCGGAGTCCCTCGACTTCAAAGAGTCTCTGTGACACCAACGACCTCCTCGTCGGGCACTCCTCGCGTTGCGATCGTACCCGCGACGACCACGAGAACCACTCCGAGCCATGTCAGCACGTCCGGCTGCTCTCCGAGGAAGAGGGCTGCCCAGACCACCGCCGATGCCGGTTCGAGGTACATGATCACGGAGACCACTGCCACGGGTAGTTGGCGCATCGACGTCCAATAGACAACCCCCGCAAGGCCCGTGAAGACCACCCCAAGGACGACGAACTGTGGCCAGAACTCACCGGAATCTCGGACCGCCTGGATCGTAAACGGTGCCAATACGATGGAAGCGACAACGAGCTCCCAGGTTGCCACGACAAGGCCCCCGAGATCAGCGGCAAGCGGCTTGCCCAGGAGCATGATGACTGCCAGAAGCACCCCGGAGATCGCCGCCACGGCCACCCCCGCCACCGTGGCGCCCGAACCCGGTCGGATGACGAGCAGCGTTCCTACGACTGCCACAACGAGGCCGACGTAGGCGTGCCAACTGACTCGCTCGTGGAGCACCGGCCCTGAAAGCACCGCGGCGAGCACCGGCCCGATGTAGAGGATCGCGAGCGTCACAGCAACAGTGGTCAGGTTCAGGGCCACGAAGAACGAGAGCCAGTGGGCGGCGAGAACAGCCCCGAGCATGGCGACGCCCCGCCACCGGTGTCGCGGGATCGTGAACCGTTTGGTTGCCATCGAGAACAGCACGAGCACTGCCCCACCAAGCGTGACGCGCATGGCGACCAGATGGGTCGGCGGAACTTCGGCGCGGACGAAGAGCGGAATCGCTCCCCAGGCAACGGCGAGGAGAGCGAGCGAGCCGATGGCGATCGCGCGGTTCGTTCGACTCGTGAGGGGCATTGCGGCAGGCTACCGGCAGGTTCGCCGCTGGGATCAGGGGCGGGCTGAAGGTCGGCGAACCTACTTGGGGTAGTAGCCGGTCTTCTCGTCGATCAGCTCTCGAGCGATGTCGGCATGGCCGGCATGGCGCGCCGTCTCCTCGATCATGTGGGCAACGATCCAGCGCAGGCCAAACCTCGCTCCGTTGCGTGAGCGAGTCGAGAGGTCGTCCATCTGAGCTTCGGCCGTGATCTCGTTGGAGCGAGAGATGGCACCCGTATAGAGATTGACGATGTCGTCAACCGTCTCGTCGTCCTCGATCCGGAAGTCGGCATCCGGATCCTCTTCGGTCCACGGGTATTCGACATCACCCCCTGCGAAGAAGTCATCGAACCACCATCGCTCGACGAAGGCCAGATGCTTCACCAATCCGAGCAGGCTCGTGCCGGAAGCCACGACGGGGCGAGTCACTTCTTCTCTGGTAAGTCCCTCGAGTTTCCAC
>RCNE010001054.1_pt1 | contig 15020 bp, 18 predicted proteins | sample 2041361 | NCBI WGS metagenome assembly RCNE01 (sample SAMN09708229, study PRJNA481090) | Marine sediment metagenome, whole genome shotgun sequencing project.
AATAATAACATCATGGCAACTCATTATAGTGAAGATAATTATTTTAAAAGAAGAACCCGGTAAAGTTACCGGGTTCTTCTTTTAAAATAATTATCTTCACTATAATGAGTTGCCATGATGTTATTATTGTAGGAGGAGGATTGGCAGGACTAACGTCAGCCATAGCTTTATCGGGCTTCGGGCATCGTGTATTGCTTTTTGAAACCAATCCATATCCACATCATAAAGTATGCGGGGAATACGTATCCAACGAGGTTAAGCCTTATTTGGAGCGCCTAGGTGTAGATATCAATAAAGCTGGAGGTGTTTCCATTACCGACTTTGAAATTAGCACTGTAAAGGGCACGAAGGTGAAGACGACACTTCCCTTAGGAGGAACAGGTATAAGTAGGTACCTCTTTGATGATTTATTATATAACAAAGCAAAATCACAAGGGGTAGCGTTTGCCTTTTCTAAAGTATCAGATATTGCATATACCCAAGGAAAATTTAGCGTTACAAGTGAAGATAAAATGTATTCCGCTAGCATAGTGATTGGGGCTTATGGGAAGCGTTCGCCGTTGGACAAACAACTAAAACGTCCTTTTAGTTTTCAAAAACAAGATTGGCTTGCCGTTAAAGCACATTATACCCATCCTAATTTCTCACAACATCTTGTTGCGTTACACAACTTTGAAGGTGGTTATGCGGGACTATCAAAAACAGAGACGGGTGCTGTAAATTTATGCTATCTAGCACACTACAATAGTTTTAAAAGGTATAATGATATAGATAGCTTTAACCAAGAGGTCGTGGCTCGAAATCCCTATTTAGGCGCTTTTCTAAACACGGCTGAACCCGTTTTTGAGAAACCCTTGGCGATTGCACAAATTTCATTTGAAAAGAAATCACCCGTAGAAGACCATATTATCATGTGTGGAGATACGGCCGGACTAATACATCCACTCTGCGGTAATGGAATGGCCATGGCGATACATAGTGCAAAACTAGCTTCGGAACATATTCATACATTTTTATCCAAGCCTGAGTATGACCGTGGACAATTGGAAACGGACTACGCGCAACAATGGAACATTATTTTTAAGAACCGATTATGGTTTGGAAGGAGATTACAAAACGTACTTTTGGATGACAGATGGATGAATGCTGGTTTAAAACTAGCTAGCCGTTCTAAAGGAATCTTAAATTTCGTAATTTCGAAAACCCATGGTAAACCTATCTTATAATTTGATTGATTGGACGCGAAGAAGTGAGCAGATTGAGCTCATGGATAACTATGAAGGACCTATTAGCGAGCTAGAAATAGTTCTGAATGATATTACGAGGGTCAATCGTATTTTAGGGGGAAACAAAATTACGGTAGACGCTGTATTTAAATTGATACAAGAGGTTTCTAAGAAATCGTATACGATTTTAGATATGGGCTGTGCCGATGGAAATATGCTCCGAAACATGGCTTTAGAGGCTAGAAAACGAAAAATAAAGGTACAATTGATAGGGATAGACCTAAGTGCAGATGCACTTGTACTGGCACGCAAGGCTTCTATCGATTTTCCTGAAATTAGCTATCATGAAAAAGATATCTTAACGACAGATTTTTCAGATTTTGAATGTGATATAGTGACCACCACCTTAACGATGCATCATTTTAAGAATGACGGAATCTTGAAGTTTATTCGCCAGTTTGAGCGTTTGTCTACTATGGGTATTGTTATAAATGACCTGCAGCGAAGTAGGTTGGCCTATGTGCTTTTTAAGGGGTTTAGTCTCCTTTTTATTCATACTAAAACAGCAAGAATAGACGGATTAATTTCTATTACTAAGGGTTTTTCCAAATCGGAATTAGAAACATTCGCAAAATCCCTACCTAATCTAGGCCATTGTATTTCATGGAAATGGGCCTTTAGATATGTTTGGGTAATGCGTAAAAAGTGATAAAATAATATATGAATACAACAAGAATAGTAGCCGTAACCAAAACACTGCCAAAGTATTGCAGAGAAACTAAGGAAATACTTCCTTTTGTGGAGTTATGGCTGCAAGATCAGGACGAGCGTTTTAAGCGTAAGGTCATTAAGATTTTTGAAGGCGCCGCAGTAGATAGACGGTATAGCATCATGGACCCGGAAGAAGTGTTTTTGGCGACATCTTTTGAAGCTAAAAACACTATTTATGCTCGTGAATGTAAAAAACTAGGGATAACCGTGCTACAAGATGCCCTTGCTAAAGCGAACTGGACTCCAGAATCATTGGATTACATTATTACGGTAAGCTGCACGGGAATTATGATTCCGTCATTGGATGCTTATTTAATTAATGAATTAGGTCTACGTCAAGATGTGGTTAGACTTCCAGTAACAGAGATGGGTTGTGCAGCCGGTGTTTCTGGATTAATTTACGCTCATAATTTTCTGAAGTCTAATCCAGACAAAAGAATTGCCATCGTTGCGGTAGAGAGTCCCACCGCAACCTTTCAGTTGAATGATTTCTCCATGGCAAATATGGTCAGTGCCGCCATTTTTGGTGACGGAGCGGCTTGTGTACTACTATCTTCGGAAGAAACAGCAGAAGGACCTAAAATACTTGGAGAGGATATGTATCACTTTAAGGATACGGCGCATTTAATGGGATTTGACCTTACCAATCATGGTTTAAAAATGATTTTAGATCCAGCGGTACCGGAAACAATTGCAGACCATTTCCAAAACATAGTACATCCTTTTTTAGAGCGCTATGGAAGTGATATCTCAAAAGTAGATCATCTTATATTTCATCCAGGAGGAAAAAAAATAGTGCAGACAGTAGAAGCCTTATTCGGTAGTTTAGGAAAGAATATTGATGATACCAGAGCGGTGTTGAAGCTTTACGGAAATATGAGTAGTGCGACAGTGCTATATGTATTAGAGCGATTCATGGAGAAAGATATTTCAGCAGGGGAACAGGGCTTGGTATTGAGTTTTGGTCCAGGATTTTCCGCACAACGGGTTCTGTTGGAGTGGTAGACATTATTGAGCAGTCTTTAGCGCGCAGTAAAAGTGGCATAGAAACAAAACCCCAAGTAGTGCGCTGATGCGCTTTGACTATTTCCAGGAGGACACCTATAATAGCATACAGCAACTGTTATAAAATTAGAGGGTGACTAAAATCTATTCTCTGGCGAGAACATAAAACAATGAACAAGGAGCAAATACTAGAATTTCTTCCCTATGCAAAACCTTTTCTCTTTGTAGATGAGCTCTTAGGCGTTGATGATAATGGGGCAGAGGGTCGTTTTACCTTTTACTCCGCCATGGATTGCTATACCGGGCATTTTAAGGAATATCCTGTTACGCCCGGGGTGTTACTTACAGAGTGTTGTGCGCAGATAGGTTTGGTCTGCTTAGGTATTTATCTTTTAAAAGGTGAAAAAAATCTGAATAAGATGAAAATAGGGATGAGCAGTTCTCACATGGAGTTTCTCAAGCCTGTTTTGCCAAACGAAACAGTACGCGTAGTTTCTAAGAAAATCTATTTTAGGTTCCAAAAGCTAAAGTGCGAAGTACATATGTACGATGCCAAAGGCGAAATGGTCTGTAAAGGCATACTGGCGGGAATGTTAACAACCAATGCTGATGAATAGACGTGTAGTAATTACCGGTCTGGGTGTTTGCGCACCTAATGGTGTGGGACTCAAAGACTTCACCAATGCCCTTACTCAGGGCAGGAGTGGAATTCGGTTTCAATCGGAATTAGAGCGGCTTAAATTTGGATGCCAAATAGCTGCTAATCCATTAGTTAAAGATAATATTCTAAATGATTACTTTACCCCTTTGCAGTTGCGAGGATTGAACGCATCTGGTATCGTTTATGGGGTTATTTCAGGTATGGATGCCTGGGCCGATGCGGGTCTTGAACCGAATACCAGTACAGAACCTTCATGGGATTACGGTATCTTGTTTGGTACCGGTATTCTGGGGGTGGATAAGTTTAGGGAAGCCATTTTGATGATCGATGACCAAAACGTAAGACGACTGGGTAGCACGAGTGTTCTACAGACCATGGCAAGCGGTATCAGTGCTTATTTGGGAGGGAATTTAGGGTGTGGTAATCAAGTATCTACCAACTCATCTGCTTGCACTACGGGAACAGAAGGTGTTTTAATGGGTTATGAGCGTATCTCTAGCGGAAAGGCGGAAGTTATGCTTGTGGGTAGTTGTAGCGATAGTGGCCCCTATGTTTGGGGCGGTTTTGACGCTATGCGAATTTTACCTAGAGGATATAATGACAAGCCTACGGAGGCAAGCAGACCCATGAGTGCATCGGCAAACGGTTTTGTTCCGGGGAGTGGGGCAGGAGCCCTAGTGCTAGAATCGCTAGAAAGTGCAGCGAAACGAGGTGCAAAAATATATGCCGAGGTTTTAGGCGGAGAAATTAATAGCGGTGGACAATTGGGTGAAGGGTCCATGACGGCACCCAATAGCATAGCGGTGCAGCGATGTATTCGCAATGCAGTACAAAATGCAGGAATCGAAGCTATGGACATCGATGTGATAAATGGACATTTGACTGCTACTGCAAAAGACAGTCTTGAAGTGGCGAATTGGAGTGCAGCCTTAAATCGAAAAGGAGTAGATTTTCCTTATATCAATTCTTTTAAAGGAATGGTCGGTCATTGTTTGGCAGCCGCGGGAAGTATTGAATGTGTAGGTTCGGTTTTGCAGTTTCAAGAGGGTGTAGTTTTTGGAAATGTGAATTGTGAGGATGCACATCCAGAAATAACTGCTATTATATCCGAAACCAGAATCCCGCGTAAAACCATTTCCTATCGTCCTAAAGTTATTGCAAAAGCAAGTTTTGGTTTTGGTGATGTAAATGCATGTGTTATTTTTAAACAGTATAGTAATTAGCTTATTTATTTGTCGCGTTATTGCGAGAGTAAGGGGATACAATAATCAGTGGCTGTCGAAAAAGTAATAGGAGTAATCAAGTAAGCATTTCGACGAAACCCATTATAGACTCAGGTATAGCTATTAAATTAATAGTTGCTGTTGCCTTTAAGACGGCTGGATTAAATTTTTTAGCAAGAGTCAAAAAATTTATGCCCATTTAAAAAAAGAAAAAAAAATTATAATTAAAAGGATAGGTATTATCATGACAAAAGAAGAACGCTACGAAAAATTAAAAGATATTATTAAAATATATCTTCCTGAAGATGTGAACATAACAGCTGTTCATCAAAATAGTAACTTTATTACAGAATTAAACATTAATTCGGCTAGTTTGGTAGATATTGTACTGGATGTAGAGGATGCATTTGATATCCGTTTGGAGAACGAGGATATGGATGAAATGCTAACGGTGAAGAATGCCTTGGACATCATCGACACTAAACTTTCTGCTAAATAAACGGATGCATGCGTGATTTTATAGCTTGGGCACTACCTCGTTTACGAGCAGATAAACGCTTGATAGCATTGTATTGCGTAGTCTACTTCATTTGGGGGTTTGGAATGGATTGGTTTGGTACCCAGGTAGAAATAGCGCGATTTACATTTTGGTGGCAAGTGATTACCTGTTACATTTTATATATGATTCCCATTTCCCTTTTGTTACGTGGTCTGCCCTTTCATACGCAATACGCTTACGGATTAATAGCTATGGGATTCTTAGAGTTTGGAGGTTACGCCTTAGGAACTTCTTTTGCCTATCCTAATAATTTGTTAGATACCTTTTTCGGCGAACGAACTTTCGCGTTGGGTATGGCACTCTTTTTTGCCTTATATTTTCCACTAGGAAATTGGATGGTAGGGAAGCTATTTGATTTCTTGTTTAAACCATAAATAGGGCAATATTACGCTTAGCACACTTCGCCTAGGCAATGGTATTTACCACAATTAAAGTTTACAGCAGTTAAACAGTAAATTATTATCTCTGTCTTGTTTCGTCTGCCGTTTTATCGGTAATAAGAAGAGATGCCAATACACCGGTCAATAGTGATACAGAGATAACAGATAGGGATACCCACTCTGGAAACTTAACGTGATGTGCTAATAGCATTTTTACACCCACAAAAGCGAGAATAACTACAAGGCTGTAATTAATATACCTAAACTTCTGTAACATTCTAGAAATTAGGAAGTACATGGACCGTAAACCGAGAATCGCCAAAATATTAGAACTAAAAACGATGAAAGGGTCAGCGGTAATCGCTAAAATAGCCGGGATACTATCCAATGCAAAAAGAATATCGGTAAGTTCAATCACAACCAAGGCAACAAATAGCGGAGTAGCAGCATTTACGCCCATTTTACGGATAAAAAAATCATGTCCTTGAATAGTCGTAGTCATAGGATAGATTTTTTTAAGTTGTTTGAATACAAAAGAGTTTTGAGGATTAAAGGCGTTCTCATCGTTCTTTAACATTTTAAAGGCTGTAAAGAGTAAGAAAACACCGAAAACATAGATAATCCAATCAAACTTTGTAATTAGGGCGACTCCAAAAAGAATCATCAGGGCTCTGAATATGATAGCTCCCAAAATACCCCAAAACAGTACTCTATGCTGGTATATAGCCGGGATTTTAAAGGAGGTAAAAATGACTGCGATTACAAAAACATTGTCAATACTTAAGGAAAGTTCGATGAGATAGCCCGTAATGTATTTTAGAACCGCATCATTAGGGGTGAGTCCGGTCGGATTTTCGGTTAGTCCTGATGAAAACAACCAATAGATGACACCACTAAAAGCTAGTGCAATTGTCACCCATATCGCTGTCCATATACCCGCTTCCTTAGACTTTATTACATGGTCTTTCTTGTTAAAAACACCAAGGTCTAATGCTAGAAAGACAATGACACAAGCGATAAAAATAATCCAAACCCACATAGCATCTTATTTTAAAAATGCAAAGTTAAACATCATTTTTAAAATTGGATACTACAAAAACAAAGATTATGAACTTTAAAGAAAACAATTGCTGTGGACTATTTAAATCGATAAGTCGGAAGTAACAGCCATACGAAGATAACATAGGATACCTCGATGTATATAAAGGGAAAGTGTGGCCAACTATTTAAAACCTTATTCTAGCTTCAGCACGAACGAAACGGTGACCTTATTAGATTCCCTACCTTTTTTAAGGATGGTGATATCAAAATCACTGGTAAATAGGCTAGTGGAGCCGGTGAGGGTATCGCCATCTTTTTGGAATAGTATCGTTATTGGTTTGGAAATCCCTTTGAGGGTGAGCGTCCCGTTTACGGTAATGTTTTCACCATAAGTTTCAATTTTAGTACTCTTAAAAGTAATTAATGGGTAGTTCTCCACATCAAAATAAGTAGATCTCCTTAGAGAAAAATCACGAAGAAAATTGCCCGTTCGTATGGTTTCTGATGCTACTTGGCCTTCGATGACTGAATTTTCCAAATTATCCCAATCGATAACGGAAGTAGAACTAAAATCCGAAAGGGTGCCCGATACGTTTTTTTTAACAAAAGAAAACGCTACCGTACCTTCTTGTATTCCCGTGCCTTGTGCGTGAAGTCCGCAAGAAACAGCTATAAAGAGGTAGCTCAGAAATAAATATTTCATTTTTAAAAAAGGTAAGTGAAAATAGAAAAATTGATACTATATAATTTCGGCTTACTGCTACGCCGGTAACAGTAAGCCAAAATTAGAGGATTTCAATTGTTATGTAAGCAATGAAATAGGGTGTTAATGCGATTTCATTTTAGCCTTTCGACGTTGTAATTGACGGTCCAAATCTTTAACCGTTGCTGCTATTGAAGCTTCGAAGCTTGCTGTGCTGGACTCTGCAAAAAGTCTTGGCCCAGGGGCGCTTAACCGCATGTTGCAAATCATTCCTGTATCTGAAGAAGATGTATTTTCGGTTTTAAAAAATACATCTGCCCGGACCACAAAATCGAACTTATCCAATAATTTATCCAGTTTTTCGGCGGCCATAATCTCCAAACGGTTACTGGCCTTTACATCATCATATTCAAAATTGATATTCATAAGTTATTTTGTTTAGTTTAAGGTATGAAATTCTACTGAAATGAGATACACATTTTAACGTGAATTTTAGGATTAATTCTCAGAAATTATCCTTAATTGCTGATTCCCTGACATTTATCGTATCTGAATACATATAATAGGTTTTACTTTATGTACTGCTGTGGTCAAATGATTTCAGTAACCTACAAATAAACCTATTATAAATGAGCTAAAACAAAGGTACAGCTACCAACAGAGAGTGGCAGTTTTGTATATTATTTGGATAGAAGCTATAGTGATTTGATACCGCTTCAGCGAAAAATAAACTCCTATACCTATGATCCCAACACATACAGCCAGTACGAGACAAAGGCTATACTTGTGCAGAAATTAATCCTAGGAATACGTTACATTTAGAGGTGTTATCGCGCCTAAAGTACAAAATATGTGATGTAAAAGAGAGGCTTTTCAAGATGCGGTATTAAGTATCCACCGCAAAAGCGCTGGATGAAGCCATACTGGCCTATACATCATAACATAGTTGCTATTCGTATAATATTATAGTTTTTTAGCTGTAAAAAAGAACCTACATCAGATTGTTACATAAATAATGGTACTTTGCAGTAGAACAGTAACATAACAAAATGAAAAAGCTTCTATTTTGTATCTCTTGTATTCTTGGGTTTATGACTACATCGGTTGCCCAAGTGCAGCAGATGGATTCTATATCTCGAATGCTACCGGAAGAAGATGCCCCCTTAGTGCTTAAGTTTGAGCCCAATATAAATATTACCGCCAACAGAAAACGTAGTCTTTTTAAAATCGAGCGCAGATTTATAGACACCATGCAGGTTTCAGAAAGGAAAAAACAACGCCTGTTACGAAACTTATATAGGGATATTCATGCCGGCACCTTTAACAAAACCCTTATCACCAATACGGTTTTTGAAGATAATATAGACCGTTAGGTAGTAAATCAAGCGGTTATTCTTATTTTAAAGTATAAAAAAAAGGAAATGAAAAAAGTATTATTGCTTGTATTGATATTCGGAATAACGCTAGGTTGTGGCAGTGCAGCAAAGGTGACACAGCGCTCAGAAGCAGTGGCAGCATTTACCCGTTTTGTAGAACAAAATACATTTGAATTTAGGGCAAATACCGCATATCCTATGACAACTCAAGCTTTTAATTCTGTTGCCAATTCTGGAATTTTACCACCAGGCAGTAATTCGGGGGCTATTCAACTTATAGGTATTCCTAATTTCATAAAAGTATATGGAGATAGTGTCTCTGGCAATCTGCCATTTTACGGCGAACGCCAATTTGGAGGTGGACTCACCTCGAATGCAGGGATCGAATTTAAGGGCATACCAAAAACATACAATCAAACGTATAACGAAGCCAAAAATCGCTATGACATTGCTTTTGAAATTTCCGATGAAATGGAACGGCATCAGGTAAAAATAACCTTGTTTCCCAATAGGTCCGCCAATGTTTCGGTCAATAGTAACCAACGAAATTCCATTCGGTATGTAGGTACTGTTGAAGCTATTGAACCTGATATTGAATAGTATCCTACTGCATTTTGCCTCCAACGCTTATCCTACTCGTAAAACAGCTATAGTGCCTATTTCCAAGTTGCCTCATATTCTTGTATACTAATTTCCGTTAAAAAATGCTTAAAAACAGAAGGTTTATGCTTGATTTTGGTTTTTCTGTATGGAGATCGATACCTTTGTCGTTCGATAAAGTGAAATATAGAAATCAACAACATGAGTAAAGTAAAAGAAGGTGATGTAGTTTTAGTACATTATACAGGTAAATTAAGTGATGGTCAGGTGTTTGATAGCTCCTTACAAAGAGAACCCCTTGAAGTAAAATTAGGACAAGGAAGTTTGATTCCCGGTTTTGAAAAAGGGCTTATAGATATGGCTCCTACTGAAAAAAAGACCATTCTTATTGAGAAGCAAGACGCGTATGGTGAAAAGCAAAAAGAACTTTTCCAGACGGTACCGAAAGAACATTTGCCAGAAGATATGACTCCAGAAGTAGACATGGCAATTATAGCTTCAAACGAAGATGGCTCTGAGCGGCAACTACGTATTGCAGAAGTGAATGAAAACGACATCGTAGTCGATGCTAATCATCCATTGGCAGGGGAAGACCTTACGTTTGAGTTGGAATTGGTGGAAATTAAGTAATACTTTTAACAGCTTCATATAAAAAAAACCGCCCATAATCAGGCGGTTTTTTTTATGTGTAAACTTTTTAGGAAGTAGCGGTGTAAAATAAGGAAACAGCTATCACTTTTGTAGTCCCTCAGCATTTATATGGAATGATGCCGTTTAGAACCCAAAGGCTTCCTCGCAATTTTGTATTTTTAGACGGCTAAAACAGGGCATGTATAAAGAAGGTTACATCCCTATTTCTGTTTCTAAAAAATAAATACCCTATGAGTATATCAAAAAGCACTGGTACCTATGGCTATTTTCATTTTATAACAATTAGTTTGGTACTGTTGTGTTGTTTGTCCTGCGCAGAAACCAAGGTTGATTCAGACAAAGAGGATTGGATAGCTCTGTTCGATGGTGCCAACTACGCAGACTGGACCCCAAAATTCGCAGGGTATGAACTTGGTGATAATCATAAGAATCGGTTTGTCTATGCCGATAGCCTAATAAGTGTGAGGTATGCCGAAACAGATTCATTTAATGGAAATTTTGGACACCTATTCTATAAAAAGAAGTTCTCGCATTATAAGTTAAAGGCCAAGTATCGATTTGTTGGGGAGCAAATGAAAAACGGACCAGGATGGGCTTTTCGGAATAACGGACTTATGCTTCACTGTCAAGACCCAAAAACATTAGGACTACAACAGGATTTCCCCATTTCCTTAGAGCTACAGCTCTTGGGTGGTGATGGTACAAATGCCCGTAACACGGCTAATCTCTGTACACCAGGCACTAATGTCGTTATGGGAGACACCTTGTTTACCCCGCACTGCATCAATTCAAATTCAGACACCTACCCTGGAGACCGGTGGGTAGAAGTAGAGGCCTTGGTGCTTGGCGATTCTCTTGTACAGCATATCATGGAAGGGCAAGTGGTGTTGGAATTTAAGAACCCAACCATTGGTGGGGGCAATGTAGAAGGATATCAAGAAAGCGCTTATCAACAGGGAAAATCATTAACAGAAGGTTATATTTCCATACAAGCGGAAACACATCCCATAGATTTTGAGTCTATCGAGCTTTTAGATCTCTGTGGTTGTATGGATAAAACAGCTACGAACTTCAAATCCTATTACGTTAAAGCAGATAATGCCGCGTGTTTATATGAGTAAGGACATATGTGCTCTGAACTAAAGCGGAGTATATAAAAGGAATGTAGTATTTAGGATAGATTAAAAACAAAGTAAGGCATGACCAAAATTGATTTACAAGGAAAAACGATACTCCTCACAGGCGCTTCTGATGGTATTGGTAGGGCAGTGGCAGATTATATGATGGAAATGGGGGCGAAGCTAGCTGTTCATTACAACAGCAATAAAAGCTCGGCAGATGCTTTGGTGGCAAAGCATCAAAATGGTTCCAAGGCTTTTCAGGCCGATTTATCCGAGGAGAATGAAGTAATCCGACTCTTTGAAACCGTGGTTGCCTATTTTGGACAACTAGATGTGATTGTATTAAACGCCGGCGTGTTTTTGGAACAGCCGGTTAGTTTGGATACCACAGCGTGGTTGAAGGTCTGGAAACGAACGATAGCTATTAATTTAGATTCGGTGGGCCTACTCACCAAGTTGGGACTGGACCATTTTATAGCTCAGGGTGGCGGGCGTTTTATTTACATTGGAAGCAGGGCAGTTTTTAGGGGAGAAACTCAAGAATACCTTGGGTATGCTGCTTCAAAAGGAGGAATCACTTCCTTGGCCCGCAGTGTTGCGCGCTCTTTTGGTAAACAAAACATAAAAGCATTTATAGTCGCCCCAGGGTTTACACGAACCCGAATGGCCGAAACCTTTATTGAAAGCTATGGAGAAGAAAAAATCCTTAGTGAAATCGCATTGAACGAACTAACCAGACCAGAAGATTTATCTCCACTCATTGCACTACTATGCAGCGGAGGAATGGACCACGCTACCGGTACTACCATAGATATGAACGCTGGAAGCCATATTCGATAGCCTATGAAGTTCAAGACACATTTACTTATATGGTTAGTACTCGTCCTTTTTAGTTGCAAAGAGGTGCCGAAAGAAAAGCAAAGCGCCGCTGAAACTCCGGCTTTAAAAGTGGAAGAAGCTGCAGTAACTTCTTCCTATTCCGATTTGGAAGGCAACCCCATAGCACTTGAGGATTATAAAGGAAAACGGGTGTTTATAAACTATTGGGCCACCTGGTGCCGTCCTTGCATCGAGGAAATGCCAGATTTGCTGAAATTACAAGCTATTCTGGTAGCGGAAAACTATGTTTTTCTATTGGCCTCGGATGAGTCGTTTGAGAAAATAAAGAAATTTAAAAGGGCACGTAACTTCGATTTTAACTTCATCAAGTACAACGGAACCTATGGCGAGCAACAAATTAATGCCCTACCTGTCACCTTTGTTTATAATGAAGCAGGGGAGCAGGTGTTTCGCTTTGATGGTGCCATGGATTGGAACACCCAAGAAGTAATTGAAAAACTAAAAAACCTAGACTAATGCGTTATCATCCCTATTTAGTAATACTGTTTTGTTTTTTTCTAACAAATTGTAAACAAAAATCTAAGAACCTTGAACCGGAAGTTTTAGTTAGCCTTGTAGAAGAGGTGCTATCTCCGGCAGGAGCCTCGAGTTCTTTGCCTCATTTGGTCTCTAATACCGACGGAACCCTAGTATCATGGGTAGAAACCAAAGGAGATTCCTTGGCTACGCTTTTCTTTTCTGAGCTGGAGAATGGCACGTGGCAAGAACCCCAAGCTGTTGTAGAAGGCGGTGATTGGTTCGTTAATTGGGCCGATTATCCAATGATTGCTGAAAACAATGGAAATTACTGGTCACACGTCTTGAAGAAGTCCACCAAAGGCACGTATTCCTATGATGTGAAAATGAATATAAAGGCAAAGGGAAGCACCACTTGGGAGACAGATATGGCCTTACACACAGATGGTACACCAACCGAACATGGTTTTGTAACGGTGCTACCGTTTAAAGATGCTTTTTTTGTGACCTGGCTAGATGGCAGGAACACCGAAGAAAACGAAGCAGGGGAGCGGGGTGCCATGACGGTTCGAGCAGCGGAAGTAGCTGCAAATGGGGAAGTGAGTCATGAACATGAATTAGATGTAAGCACTTGTGACTGCTGCCAGACTACGGCAGCCATTACGGATAATGGTCCTGTTGTGCTATACAGAGACCGCACGGAAGAAGAAATTCGGGACATCAGTATTGTACGGCAGGTCAATGGAACCTGGACAGCCCCAAAAACCATTCATGCCGATGGATGGAAAATAAAGGGATGTCCTGTAAATGGCCCTAAAGTAGTGGCTATGGGGAATAATTTGGTCGCCGCTTGGTTTACGGGCGCACAAGATACCGCTAGAGTCCAAGTAGTATTTTCTAAAGATGGAGGAGAAACCTTTCAAAAGCCCACGGTGATTGCGACAGGAACGACAATTGGTAGGGTAGATGTGGTATGGGTGGATGAAGAAACAGCTGTTGTGAGTTGGATGGACATAAAAGAAAAAGTAGCCAGCTTAAACGTGGCAAAGATTTCAAGAACAGGGGTGTTATCTGAAAAGGTAACGGTGGTGGAGATGAACGGCTCTCGGCAATCTGGCTTCCCGCAACTAGAAAAAGTGGATGATATGTTGTATTTCGCTTGGACGGATGTTACTAAAACCGATACGAGGGTGCGAATGGCAAAGATTGCTATTAGCGCACTGTAAGTGCCGTCCTAGTGTACTATACCTCTAAAATTTTTAAAAAGGTATCCTTGGGAACACGCTGTATATAATCTGCTAAGACCTGAAGCTGTACATAATGATCGTACATGTTGGCATCTGGGTTTACATAATTAAAGTTCTTATGGCGCCAAAAGGCCATTGCCGCCGCAGCATATACGGTAAATGCCTGTAATGCACCTTTTTCAGCATCGGATAGTTGTGTGTTCTTTTGATATCCTCTTAACAGTAAATTCGCTTTTTGTAAATCTATCTCTTTTCCATGTTCACAAAGTCCAATAATGGCCATGCCCAAGTCAAAGATGCGGTAATACTGCGCAGCTTCTTCAAAATCCATGATACGGGCAGTTTTTAAATCGTTGCTTACGATTACATTGCTGTAAAAAATGTCAGAATGAATCAGAGATTTTGGTAAATCTTCAAAGCTATAGGCTGCTAAATAGGCATGTATGCCATCCAGCCATTTTCCAAAAGCACAGTCCGGCATATACTCATGTACTTGTTGGAACGATTCTCTTCCATAGGATAACGAATTGGGTAGGTAGTTTGGCGCGTCTAGACGATGTAGTTTTCCCATTTGTCTTCCTACTTCTATTAGCATACTATCGGGAAGTTCAGGCATGATGTTCCCCTCTAGAAACAGCTTTACGATCACGGGTTTGCCCTTCCAATGGGAAATGGGCTCATCGGCGCTAGTGTGGATTACACGGGAGGTTTCAAAAGTATGGGCAGCCAAATAATCTAGTAAATCCACGAGTTCACGAGCCTGCTGTGTCGTTTTTTGCTCACATAGCGTAAGCACATATTTTTGCCCGTGCGCGGTAACTTGATAGTTAGTGTTTTCGGAACCACCACTTAAAATGGAGTAGGAGTCTACAGCATGTACTCCGTAGACAGCCATGATTTCCTTAATGTCACCCTTGTTTAAATCAGCGTAATTTGCCATATTAATCGTTGCTTGTATGGGTAATATCCCAATCGGCATTCATAATATCGAGCAAGGCTTCCTCAAGGTGGTCATGGTCGCATAAATACACCTTTTCACACTTGTTCTTTGCCTTTTCAATGGAGTGGTGCTTTCCTTGTGTTGGTAGGGTATCTGTTTG
>RCNE010001913.1_pt1 | contig 15012 bp, 13 predicted proteins | sample 2041361 | NCBI WGS metagenome assembly RCNE01 (sample SAMN09708229, study PRJNA481090) | Marine sediment metagenome, whole genome shotgun sequencing project.
TTACGATGACTTCGGTAATCGGGACCGACGACGTGTCGATGATCGCAAGATCGTTGGCCAAAGATACATCAGTGCTGAATTTGTCCACTGGAATGTCGACAGTGCCGCTGCTGACGTCGATATCGTTAATCACAAAGTCCAGTTCCTCGGCGCCGGGCTTGGCGGCAGGCGGGGCAACGTAGGCTGAGCCGTAGTCGCCGTAAATTGCGTCATTGCCAGCGCCGCCGTTGATTTTATCGTTGCCGTAATACCCTACAATTGTGTCGTCGTTCCCATCCGCACCATCAATTGCATCCGTCTGGGTGTCGGTGTAGCCCGCACCCATCTTGTCGTTCCCGGCGGTGCCGTCGACAACGCCGTCAGGTTTGAGGATGATTTCTGCGTTTTCGATCGTCACATCCGGGTCACGTGTAATCACCGTGTCCCTGTCATCGCCTGTATCAATTTTTGGCGCAGTCGCATTTTCACCGATGGAAATAGAGTCATCGCCAGCGCCGGTATTGAAGTCGTTATTGGTGGTGAAATTGTCGCCAATTTCAATCGTGTCTGTTCCGTTGTCGGAGCCTTCGAATTGATCGAGCGTGACATTGTCGCCGATCGTGACATCGGTGGAATCTGAGCTCCCTGCTTTGATGTCTAGATTGTCGAGGACAACATCGTCAGCAATGGTGATGCCGGCGCTGAGGTCCTCTTTGATTTCGACACGGAAAGCGGTTGAGTTGCTGCTGTTGAACTCGATTGCGAAACTGGTCGCGGTTCCGGAAGCAGCCTCGAATTTGACATCGGTGATGGCATCGGATTCAAAAATGAAGATGTCACCCTCGTTGACAAGGATGGTGCCGCCCACAACGTCGGTCGGAATATAATACGTCGCCATTTGTACCTATTCTCTCACTATCGAGCCCCAAACCCGGCCGCTCTGTTGTCGATACCTTTGCCCGTCACTTTCAGTGACGAAACAGGTCCATTCAGTATTTCCGACCGGGTGCCCCCAGCTTCGATCTTTGTTGGTCATTGTTTTGTCGAACGCGCCACGTCTGACCGACGTCCTCCACAGAGTTTAATCCGCAATTGCTTAATGGGCGGCTAACCACGGTTTTGAGCGTCAAATCGTCGACCTGAACGGTGCTGGCGCAGCGGTCTAATCCTTGCGACCTGGATCGATCGTTGCAGCGGCGGTGTATGGCGAAGCGGCACAGCTATTCATTCCTCCCTTGTCTTTCAGGGCGCGGATGTGGCAATTCGGGGCGTTGCTGCCCAATTGTGCAGCAAACGTTGCGGCGCGTCAGAGCGACGCAGACCAACGCGTTATGTGAATAAGGGGATTCGCCTTGAAATTTCTCGACCTGACTAAGGTCTATTTACGCTCCGGCGGCGGCGGTGGTGGCTGTGTCAGCTTCCGGCGTGAGAAGTATATTGAATATGGTGGCCCTGACGGCGGCGACGGCGGCAATGGTGGCTCGGTCTGGGCCGAGGCCGTCGACGGGTTGAATACGCTGATCGATTTTCGCTATCAGCAACACTTTTTTGCCAAGTCCGGCCAACCGGGGATGGGGCGTCAACGTACCGGAAAAACCGGCGACGACATTGTTCTACGTGTGCCCGTTGGAACTGAAATTCTGGATGAAGATCAGGAAACTGTCATCGCCGACATGACCGAATTGGGTCAGCGCGTGCAACTGGCACGGGGCGGCAACGGCGGTTTTGGCAATCTGCACTTCAAATCCGCCACCAATCAGGCGCCGCGGCGCGCCAATCCGGGGCAGGAGGGTGTTGAACGCACGCTGTGGCTGCGTCTCAAACTGATTGCCGATGCCGGATTGTTGGGCATGCCAAACGCCGGGAAATCCACGTTCCTGGCAGCCACATCAAACGCGCGGCCCAAGATCGCTGATTACCCGTTCACGACGTTGCACCCCAATCTGGGCGTCGTTGGCATAGACAATGTCGAGTTTGTCATCGCTGATATCCCGGGTCTGATCGCTGGTGCGCATGAGGGCCGTGGCATTGGCGACCGGTTTCTGGGCCATGTGGAACGCTGTTCGGTTCTATTACATCTTGTGGATGGCACTTCTGAAAACGTGGTCGAGGACTACGAGACCATTATCGGTGAATTGGAAGCCTATGGGGGCCATCTGGCTGACAAACCCCGCGTGACGGTGCTCAATAAGGTCGATGCGTTAGATGAAGAAGAGCGCGCAAACGCATTGAAAGCACTGAAGAAAGTCAGCGGCGATTCGGTGCTGATGATGTCCGGGGTCAGCCGCGAAGGGGTTACCGAGGTGCTGCGTGCCCTGCGCGCCCAAATCGAAGAAGGCCGGTTGCGTCAACGCTTGCCTGCGGACGAGGACCTGACGTGGCAACCCTGACACAGGCAAAGCGGGTTGTCGTCAAGATTGGATCGGCCTTGCTGGTCGATCGGACCAGCGGTGATTTGCGCCGAGACTGGTTGCATGCGCTGGTCGAAGATGTGGTCTGGTTGAAAGGTCGCGGGGTGGATGTCATCCTTGTTTCATCCGGCTCTATTGCGCTGGGACGTGGTGTTTTGAACCTTCCCGGCACTGATCTGGCACTGGAACAATCACAAGCCGCTGCTGCGGTGGGGCAAATTCGCCTCGCGCGCGCCTACGAAGAAGCACTGGCGCCGCATGGAATCACTACGGCTCAGGTGTTGGTGACGTTAGAAGACAGCGCCAACCGGCGCCGGTATCTCAACAGTCGCGCCACATTGGAGCAGCTAATCGCCCTGAAAGTCGTGCCGATTGTCAATGAAAACGACACCATCGCGACGGATGAGATCCGATACGGTGACAATGATCGACTGGCGGCACAGGTAGCAGTGACGGTGGGCGCGGACCAGTTGATCCTATTGTCTGATGTGGATGGATTCTATTCGTCCAATCCAACCAGCGACACAACCGCCACGCGGTATGACACCATCGACGAGATTACACCAACAATCGAAGCGATGGCCGGAGATGCAGGCTCGGGTCTGTCCAAGGGCGGGATGAAGACCAAATTGATGGCAGCCAAGGTGGCAATGGCAGGCGGCTGTGCGATGGCGATCACCCACGGCGTCACGCTTAACCCGCTCCGCGCGCTGGAAGAGGGTGCTGCAGCGACGTGGTTCACGGCACATCTTGATCCGCATGACGCGCGAAAACGATGGATCGGAACAATGAAGCCCAAAGGCGAGATCATTATCGATTCCGGGGCCGCGCTAGCGCTCAAACGCGGCAAAAGCTTGCTGCCTGTGGGTGTGTCAAACGTGAATGGCAGCTTCGGCCGCGGTGATCCTGTAGCCATTGTTGACATCCACAATCATACATTAAGCCAGGGTCTTAGCCGATATACTTCATCTGAGGTGCAGGCCATTCGCGGCTGTCACAGCAGTGAGATTGAGGCTATATTGGGATATCCAGGACGGTCCTCTTTGATCCATCGCGATGATATGGCATTCTGAGTCCGAAAGGGGAGTGACGTGAAAGAGTTGGAAGACATTCCCGCGATGATGGCCGAGATCGGACACCGCGCCAAAGTCGCAGCAGCAGAACTGGGTTTTGCCAGTGCAGAGCGCAAACATGCCGCGCTGATAAGTGCGGCGGAAAACGTCTGGATCGCAAGCGCGGAGATCATCGCGGCGAATGCGAAAGACATGGAGTTTGGTCGCGAAAAGGGATTGTCCGATGCGATGATGGATCGGCTGATGTTGAACGAAGATCGCATTCAGGGCATCGTGGACGGTCTGCGCGCGGTGGCCGAGCAAGCTGATCCGGTGGGGCAGGTGCTGGCGGAATGGGACATGGCAAGCGGCCTGCACATCAAACGCGTGCGCACGCCTTTGGGGGTCATCGGAGTGATCTATGAAAGCCGCCCTAACGTCACTGCTGACGCCGGCGCTTTGTGCCTGAAATCTGGCAATGCGGTCATTCTGCGCGGCGGTTCCGAGAGTTTTCATTCTTCTGCTGCCATCCATGCCTGTCTGGTGCGGGGCTTGCGCGATGCAGGCCTGCCTGTGGACGCAATTCAGCTGATCCCGACGCGCGACAGGGCGGCGGTCTCAGAACTGCTGACCATGACCGATACGGTTGATGTGATTGTGCCACGCGGTGGTAAAGGTCTTGTCGGGCTTGTGCAGCGCGAGGCGCGTGTGCCGGTGTTTGCCCATCTTGAAGGTATTGTGCACATCTACATTGACCAACATGCCGACCCGGAAAAGGTTGTGAAAGTTGTGTTGGATGCAAAAACCCGCCGCACGGGCATTTGCGGCGCGGCAGAATGTCTGCTGATCCACGAGTCTGTGGCTGACAGCATCGGGCAAGGCGTGATCGGTGCGCTGATCGACGCAGGCGTCGAGGTTCATGCTGAAGGCGAGCTTGCGCAGATCAAAGGCACTCAAGCTGCGACCAACGATGACTGGGGGCGAGAATATCTGGATATGATCATCGCGGCAAAGACCGTGCCCGATGTTGACGGCGCCATTGCCCACATCCAGCAGTTTGGATCAAACCACACCGATTGCATCCTGACCGAAGATCTGTCGGTGCGGGATCGATTTTTTGAACGGCTCGACAGTGCAATTCTGATGCACAATGTTTCAACCCAGTTTGCCGACGGAGGTGAGTTTGGCATGGGGGCAGAAATCGGCATTGCCACCGGTAAAATGCACGCACGCGGACCGGTTGGGGCAGCGCAGCTCACCAGTTTCAAATATCTGGTGACCGGCGACGGAACGGTTCGCGGCTAGACCACCCTAAAACCGCAGACTAATAGTTGTTTCGGTGATGTCTACGCGCAGATCCCGATCCATTTCTGTTACCAGAAGGGGGAGCAGCGCAAATTGTACATGAGCAGGTGAGACCGGCGTGTTTTTTTCGACCTTGGTAAGATTGTCCCAAAGGTCGGGCTCTATCGTGAGCTTACTGGCGACTCCAAGTAAAACCCACCTATCGTCATCGACTGTGACGGTGACCCGCCCGCCAGATGGCATCGCCGTTTCCATGCACTGCAGGCCCAAGAATGCCAGTCTCACTTGGGCTCTGGGCAGCGGATCTTGTGGCTCCCAATCATAGTCCATGCGACCACCTTTGGCCACATCCGTAAGTATTGACGTAACTTCGGAGCGCCCCATCATTTGGCTGTCCGCTGCGCCGTAAGCGACCCTAAAATACCTGATTCGGGCGGCGGCGTTTTCGACACTTTCCGAGATCAGTGCCATCTCGGGGCCAGTTTGTCTGGTTGTCATGCCCAATAATTCCAGCCCGTTATTGATGGCGCCGATCGGGCTGATCAGATCATGACAAATTCGCGACCCTATTAATGCAGAGAGATTGAGATTACGTTGCTGCATGGAAACTTCTCACTCGTAGGCTGAATAAATGAACAATGAAAATGCCATCCTTGCCCCGGGGATGTTGGTGCGGCATCCAGATTGCCCGGATTGGGGAACCGGGCAAGTTCAATCGAATATTGGCGGCAAAGTGACAGTTAATTTTCGCGAAGAAGGTAAGGTTGTCATACAAGGTGATATTATCACATTGATCCCTGTTTTTGAGTGTTAGGTTGGCCCCTAAATCTCTAACACAACCTTTGGTAGAATTCTACAAAAGATTACTGATAACGGCCAATGATTGTCACCGCCGAGGCTCTTCGGCATTCACATTCTGCGGACTTTTCCAACAATTATGAGAGATTGATTGTATTCGATGCCAGACTCCGCACCGACCCAATTTACCGTAAAGCTGGCAACAACTGAGGCGGAAAAAACAGCTGCACAGCGCCTGCGCTATGACGTTTTTATCGCAGAATTGGGCGGCGACGGTGCTATGGTGGATCACGTTAACCGTCTGGAGCACGACCGGTTTGACCCCTTTTTCGACCATTTGATCTTAAGGGATGATAAGACCGGCGCAATTGTTGGTCTTTATCGATTGCTACGCGATGATCAGGCAGAAAAAGCCGGTCAGTATTACTCAGAAGATGAATATGATCTGAGCGTCCTGAAAACAGGTGGCAGAAGATTGTTAGAGCTGGGGCGTTCGTGCCTCCATAGAGATTACCGCGGCGGAATGGCGATGTTTCACCTTTGGAATGGTCTGGCTACCTACATCCTGCAGCACAAAATTGAAGTTCTGTTTGGTGTTGCAAGCTTCCATGGCACCGATCCGCAGGCACTGGCGCATCCACTTTCGTTCTTGCACCAAAGACACCTCGCGCCACCGGATCTGCGGGTGCGCGCGCGCGCCTCGCATTTCACACGCATGGACATTGTGCCCGCTGACGCACTGGAGCGGCGTCGCGCAATGCGTGAGACACCGGCCCTGATAAAAGCCTATTTGCGCCTTGGCGGATTTGTCGGGGAGGGTGCGTTTGTTGACCATGCATTTAACACAACAGATGTGTGTCTGGTCATGGATACGGCGCGTTTGAACGAAAAACAGGCCGGCCTTTACCGGCGGGCGCCAAACTGATGCAACCGACTTGGCACAGCGAGGCAAAGCCAGAAGACGTGAACATCGGGCCAATGGGCTGGGTGCGCGTCCTGCTGCGCGGCCTGGTGCTGGGGGCTGTGGTATTTGGCGGTCTGGTGCTGTTGCTGCTGGTGCGATTGATTGAGCGCCCCTTATGCGGTCTGAGGCGCCCGGTAACGCCTTACGTCACCCAAGGTGTATGTCGTTTGGCTTTTGTCATTCTGGGCATCAGGCACAGAGTTCATGGCACTCCCATGTCTCAGCCGGGCGCCGTCGTCGCAAACCATTCTTCCTGGCTCGACATATTTGCCCTAAACGCGGTGAAACGAGTGTATTTTGTGTCGAAATCAGAAGTGGCGCGCTGGCCCGGAATTGGCTGGTTGGCGCGCGCGACCGGAACCGTGTTCATCGATCGGGACCCCAGAAAGGCAAAAGCACAAACTGCGATCTTTGAGCAAAGATTGCTTGCCGGTCACAAGCTGCTGTTTTTCCCGGAGGGAACATCGACCGATGGCCTGACAGTCTTGCCCTTTAAGACATCGCTTTTTGCGGCGTTCCTGGCACCACAACTTCGACCCCATTTGTACATCCAGCCTGTAACGCTGATTTATCACGCTCCCGAAGGCGAGGATGCGCGGTTTTATGGCTGGTGGGGTGATATGATGTTTGGCGCTCATCTGCTCAAAACGCTGGCAGCCCGTTCGCAGGGCCGGGTCACCGTGATCTATCACACCCCTCTCAAGGTCAGCGTATTTGACGACCGCAAAACGCTTGCTGCCCAGTTGGAACAGGATGTGCGGGCAGGGCACACATCGTCTTGAGTTGTGATTGATTGTTGAAGGATCAATTGGCTTGCAGATCCATTGAACAACGGCAAACAGAGCTTGTGCCTTCCCCAAACCTGCCGTATACGCGCGCCATTCAAACCCGCAGGCGGGGTTTGGGCCGATCAGGGGAGACATCCCTGTCGGTCCGCCGGTTGAAGCAATCGCTTTGAACCCCCGCTGAGGATAAAACCGGAAAGGTATACGACACCATGGCTCTTCCTGAGTTCACTATGCGCCAATTGCTTGAAGCAGGCGTTCACTTTGGCCACCAAACGCAACGCTGGAACCCCCGGATGGGACCGTTCATCTTTGGCGCGCGCAATGGCATTCACATCATGGATCTCACGCAGACTGTTCCAATGCTGGATCAGGCCCTGCAGGCAATCCGCGACACCGTTGCCAAAGGCGGCCGCGTGCTGTTTGTCGGCACCAAACGTCAGGCTGCAACACCGATCGCTGAAGCCGCTGAGAAATGTGCGCAATATTACATGAACCACCGTTGGCTGGGGGGCACGCTGACAAACTGGCAGACCGTATCCAAGTCGATCCAGCGCCTGAAGCAGATCGACGAAGCCATGGAAGGCGGCGTTGATGGTCTGACCAAAAAAGAACGCCTTGGCATGGAACGTGATCAGGGCAAATTGCAGTCCTCGCTGGGCGGTATCCGTGAAATGGGTGGTACCCCGGACCTGATCTTTGTGATCGATGTCAAGAAAGAGCAACTTGCGATTGCCGAAGCCAATAAACTGGGTATTCCGGTTGTGGCTGTGGTTGACTCCAACTGCCCGCCGGATGGCGTGGACTATATCATTCCGGGCAACGATGACGCGGCACGGGCCATTGCTTTGTATTGCGATCTGGCCGCACGTGCAGCGCTGGACGGCATGTCGGCACAGCTTGGTGCCGCAGGCGTTGATTTGGGCGCCATGGAAGAAACCGTGGAAGAAGCAATTGCTGCTGAAGCGGCTCCGGTGGCTGAAGAAGCACCGGCTGCGACAGAAGCACCGGTCGTTGAAAAAGCGCCAGCTAAGGCTAAGGCTAAGGCTGAAGCTCCTGCCGCCGAAGCAGCGCCAGCTAAGGCTGAAACTCCTGCCGCCGAAGCAGCGCCGGCTGAGGCCGCCGCAGAAGAAACACCTGCCGCAAGCTAAGCGCGCGCATCTGTTACCGAACACAGATATGTGGGGCAGGGGAAACCTGCCCCCAACCCCAATTTGATTTTGAGGAGAGCCAAGATGGCAATCACAGCAAGCATGGTCAAGGCACTGCGCGACAGCACCGGCGCGGGCATGATGGACGCTAAAAAAGCACTGACCGAAAACGATGGTGACATGGAAGCGGCTGTAGACTGGCTGCGCACCAAAGGTCTGGCTAAAGCGGCCAAGAAATCTGGCCGCACCGCCGCTGAAGGCTTGGTTGCGGTCAAAGTAGCCGGTGGCCGTGGCGTTGCGGTTGAGGTCAACTCGGAAACCGACTTTGTTGGCAAGAATGCCGAATTTCAGGGCATGGTTGCCGCGATTGCTGAGGCCGCTGTTGGCGTCGCTGATCTGGACGCGCTTAAGGTGGCTGATCTGGGTGGCAAATCTGTGGAAGACACAGTCACAGCCAAAATCGCAACCATTGGCGAAAACATGTCAGTGCGCAGGATGGCGGCAGTCGAGGGTGACACAGTTGTATCTTACGTTCACAATGCGGCAACAACCGGCATGGGAAAAATCGGCGTTCTGGTCGCGATGACCGGCGGCGACGAGGCATTTGGCAAGCAGGTTGCGATGCACATCGCAGCGGCAAACCCTGCGTCTTTGTCTGAGGATGATCTGGACTCGGCAGTGGTTGAAAAAGAAAAAACCCTGCAGATGGATATTGCGCGTGAAAGCGGCAAACCTGAAGCAGTTATCGAAAAGATGATTATCGGTCGGATGAAGAAATACATGGCGGAAGTGACATTGCTTGGTCAGTCTTTTGTGGTGAACCCTGATCTGACAGTTGCTGCCGCTGCCGAAGAGGCCGGAGCCAGCATTACCGGTTTTGTCCGTTTGGAAGTAGGCGAAGGCATCTTAGTCGAAAAAGAAGACTTTGCTGCTGAAGTCGCCAAAGTTGCGCAAGCCTGATTCCAATGTAAGTTCGACCTTTTACTCATTGAAAAACAAAGAAACGGAGCCATCGGGAAATGGCTCCGTTTCGATTTTTTGATCGCCCGTCTGATTGGGGATGAGACATAAAAGGCGTATCAAAGTCCGACCTGAGAGTGGAAAAATACACACCCAGGTCGGGTTTCCGGTAAACCGGCCGGTCAAGAGAGCCTCGAAATTACCAGGGTCCTGGCCGATGTCCCAGAGGCATAAAAAGCCACCACTCACGGAACATGCTCAGTTTGCATGTTTACGTTGCGTTAAGCAAGTAAGGGTTTCCATACCTCTTTTGCAAAAGTTTTATGAATCAAGCCTCTAGCACAAACATTTGGTTGTGAAAGGCGGCTTTCAAGACGGCCTGAGCGGTTGTTTCCACCGAAAGCGACTCGCGTGCAAGCCGCAAATGTTTTTCCACGGTTGCGGACGTCAGCCCCATCAACATGGCAATGTCCTGCGTGGTTTTACCGTCGCCAACCCATTCAAGGGCTTCGCGTTGGCGATTGGTGAGGGATCTGTTGGGGGGCGTATAGGGCAAAGTGAGGATCTTGAGGTGGGCAATATTGTTCATCAGATGAATATCACGCCCATGTTCAGCCCAGATTTCATCTACATCGGCCTGGCTCATGCCCGCTTGGGCTGTCAGGGCAATTGCGCCTTTTGAGCGGGCTGATACTGCTTTGAAGCTAACGGTATACCCGGCGGTCACACCCATCGTCAGGTTGAAATCAAAGACTTTTTTCTCAGCGGCAGACATTGTCTGGGTGTCAATCATATCAGCCAGCATTTTCCAGCTGCCAACACCTTCATGGTCCAGCGCCCAACGGACCATGGGCGCATGAAAATATAGACCTTCGCCCAAAAAAACATCCGTATAAGCAAGTGAATGATTGGTCAGAATGACAAAGTCTTCTGGATCGCCAAGCGATGTGTTTGTACGATACCGCGTAAAGCCGTAAATCAGCCGGTCAAAACCGTACTCTGCCATTTTTGCCGTGTGCGCGGACCAAAGCTCTTCCAGGCTTTTGGTGTTGCTGATGTAGTATAAATACGAACGCAGCATTACGCGGATGCCTTCAGATGATTCAGCATAGCGTCGATTGCAAGAACGTAGCCGTGCGCGCCGAACCCGCAGATCAGTCCCAATGCAACTGGCGCGAGATAAGATTTGTGCCGAAATGGCTCGCGCGCGTGGACGTTGGACAAATGAAGCTCAATCATGGGCAGGGCCACGGACTTGAACGCGTCCATCAAAGCGATTGAGGTATGGGTGTAGGCGCCGGCGTTGATGACTATGCCATCGTGGGTCCCGAGTGCTGAATGGATCAAATCAATCAGCGTGCCTTCGTGATTGGATTGCTCGAACGTTATCCGGTTTTTTGTCCCCGAGACGTGACCTACACACATTGCTTCAATGTCACCTAAGGTTGTGGAACCATAGACTTCGGGTTGCCGTGTGCCGAGCAGGTTGAGGTTTGGACCATTTAGAATAAGTAGCGACGACATCGGAGTGCTTCCATTTTTTTAAGTACTTAGCCGCGAGGAGACGATGCTGTCCAGTCTTGTGGATAATTGAGCTTGAGAAACATTGTGAGGCAAATCGCACGATGCCGGTATTCGATACACTGACGTGCCGGAGTTCTTTGATCGTGAGGCACCAACGATAAAGCCGGGCGCAAACCGGATTCAGAGGTAAGGCCTGCAACCCGTTGTATAAAGTGGCATTTCAATAGGGCCGGTTTTTGAATGATAACTTTAATACATAATACTGATTATGCGATATTCAGTATTGTTTGGGTGAATTCACAAATGAAGCGCAAATTCTTTAACAAGATATTGAATTGCATGGAGTTAAATTATGAGCCGCAGCTACCCCCACCTGACCCACCTGAACCTCGACGAACGGCGTAATCTGGCCAAATGGCTTGAAGCGAAGATACCGGTCAAAGAAATCGCCGACAATCTGGGTCGTGCACCTTCCACAATCTACCGCGAGATCAAACGGAACTACTACCGTGATGAAGAAATCCCCAACTTGAACGGGTACCACGCGATGGTTGCGCAAGAATGGTATGAAGATCGACGCGCAGTCCATCGCAAGCTGATCAGATACCCCGATATCATGGCTGCAGTACGGAGTGGTTTTGACGCAGGTTGGTCGCCAGAACAGATCGCAGGACGTATGCGATTGGAGCGTCATCCCATGCGCGTCAGTCATGAGACGATCTATCGGTACGCGTATTCCAAAGACGGACGTGCTGAGAAGTTCTACCAGCATCTCCCTCGACACCGCCGAAATCGCAGACCACGTGGTATGCGCAAGCACTATGGACGTCAGTTTCTTGACGAATTGGCCATCGCACATCGTCCTGAGGCTATCGCTGACCGCGTCGAGTTCGGCCACTGGGAGTGCGATTTGGTGATGTTCCGCAAGGAATTTGGTAAAGCCAACGTGACCTCATTGGTCGAGCGTGTCAGCCGGTTTGCAGTCGTTTTGAAGAACAATGACAGGCAATCAAAGCCCATCATGGAAGGCTTGATCGAAGGGCTGTCTCCCCTGCCCAAACATGCGCGCCGATCAATCACCTTCGACCGTGGTACTGAGTTCAGTGCGTGGATGCATTTGAAGGATGGTCTTGGTGTCGATCCGTGGTTCTGTGATCCGCAGTCTCCTTGGCAAAAAGGCACCGTAGAGAATACGAATGATCGACTGCGCCGATACCTCCCCCGCAAGTCTGACCCCACGGCGTTCACAAATCGATATTTGAAGTCGATTTGCGACCGCCTAAACGCGACACCGCGCAAGTGTCTGGGCTATCAAACGCCCGCTGAGGTTTTTCGCGCAAAACTGATGGAAGAAGAGACATCATAGGTGCTAAACTGAGCCTACAGAAATTGCGCTTCAGCGTGAGTTCACAACATACTTTGGCAGATGGCGACCTCCTCCCGATGTCGCGCGCCAAAGAAACAATGGCAGATATTCGGACGCGCTCATGCAACACTCTGTCTGACCGCTTCCACAATGCTGTCACGCGACGGGAGAGTGACGCCGTAGGCCGGTCCGGTCGCAATAAAACTGTCTTCGGCGGTCAGTCGCGAATATGAGGAAATCCCGGCTTCGCCTAACATCGTGCAGATCGCTTCACTTTGGGATCCGGTGCGGCGACATTCGTCGACCACCAGAACATGGTCACAGCCTTTGATAGCTTGTAATATTGCCGCTTCGGGCAGCGGCGCAAGCCAGAGCATGTCAATGATCCTAACCTGAATGTTTTCTTTATTCAGAATGTGTTGCGCCTGATGGCTAAGGTAGGCACCATTGCCATAGGTTACGATGGCGACGTCTTTGCCCTGCCCCGACACCGCCACCTCGCCCAAAGGTGCTAGGTCCCCGGCCTGCGGATACTGACGCATCCAGCCGGCGTCGCCATTCTCGTGCAGATCACGCATCGGATAGAGTGCAATCGGATCCACCATGACCACGACGCGCTGCTCCTCGCGTGCCAGTCGAGCGGCCTCGCGATACATTCGCACCGCATCTGCACCGTTGGAGGGAACGCCAATTACAATACCGGGGATGTCGCGCAGGACCGCGAGCGAATTATCATTGTGAAAATGACCGCCAAAGCCTTTCTGATAACCCAGTCCGGCAATGCGAAGCACCATGGGGTTGCTGAATTGACCGTTCGAGAAAAACGGCAAGGTCGCGGCCTCGCCGCGCAGCTGATCCTCTGCATTGTGGAGATAAGCCAGAAACTGAATCTCGGGCATCGGAATAAAGCCGTTTTGCGCCATCCCGATGCTCAGGCCCAGAATGCTTTGCTCATCCAGAACAGTGTCGATCATTCTGGCCGGGCCAAATTTGGCGTGAAGACCTTTCGTCACGCCATAAACACCACCCTTTCTACCAATATCTTCGCCTGCCATGACAATTTCGGGGTGCGCCAGCATCAGATCGGTCAGCGCCAGATTGATAAGTTTGCTCATCGGTTGCGGTGCATCCAGCGCCCGCATATCAGCGGCACCAAAAACTTTCGCGCGTTTGGTCGCCGACGGGTCATTTCGGTTTGGAAGGCTGCGCGCAGGTGGGATGATCGCGGTCATGACCTCGGCCGCAGATTTGAGTTTCGGTCGTTTGACGACCGCATCGGATTCACTTTCAACCTGAGCTGCAATGGATTGATAAATATCGATAACCTCTGCACTATTCAGATTTGATTGGTGCATCAGGTGGCCTGCCGTATAGATCAGCGGATCATGGCGCTCAATCGCTTCAATCTCGTCCATCGGGCGATAAGCGGACTCGACGTCGGGTCCGGCATGGCCAAAAAGACGCACGCAGGACATATGCAACACCACTGGTTTGCGATTGCGTCGCGCCCAATCTATCGCGTTTAGGGCAATTTTGTAGGTTTCAGCCACGTCGAGGCCGTTGCTGGCTACGTAACGCAGACCGGGACGATGTCGCAGACTGGCGGCAACCCAGCCGTCTGGGGTTTTGGTCGAAATACCGATGCCATTGTCTTCACACAGGAAAACCAGCGGCAGCGGAACGTTCTGATAGGCCGTCCAACCGGCAGTATTGATCGCGCCTTGGGCTGTAGAGTGGTTCAGGGACGCATCGCCAAAACTACAGAGGACAACGGCGTCTCTCGGATAGTCTGCTGCAATTGGAGTGCATCGGCGCATCAGGCCAATGCTATACGCGGCGCCCACAGCCTTAGGCAGATGGCTGGCGATGGTCGAGGTTTGTGGCGGGATGGCAAGTTTCTTGGAGCCCAGTACTTTGTGGCGCCCGCCGCTGATCGGGTCTTCGGCCGCCGCCGTAAAACTCAGCAACATGTCCCAGATCGGAGTTTGCCCCGGCACCTGCCCTGCCCGCGCGATCTGAAATGCCGCATCGCGGTAATGCAGGAACGCGGGGTCCGTGGGCCGCAGCGCCAGCGCGATTGCGGCGCTGCCTTCATGGCCCGAGGACCCAATTGTGTAAAACCCCTGCCCGCGCGCCTGTAGCTTGCGCGACATCCGATCAAGATGGCGCGATGTGACCTGCGCGCGAAAAACCGCTAACAGCGTCTCTGTGTCCAGCCCTGAATCACCTGCTGACTGGGGCAGTTCAGGCAGGTCACCTGTCTTGACCCGCGCCAAAAATGCCTCATGCACGATCTCGGCACGATCCATACCAATACCCCTGTACTGTTTTCAGAAAAACGCCTGTAGCCCGGTTTGAGCCCGGCCCAGGATCAGCGCATGCACATCATGGGTGCCTTCGTAGGTGTTCACAGTCTCAAGGTTCATCATGTGGCGGATGACCTGAAAGTCGAGACTGATGCCGTTGCCGCCGTGCATGTCACGGGAATGGCGTGCAATTTCAAGCGCTTTGCCGCAGTTGTTGCGCTTAATGATACTGATCATCTCGGGTGCGGCACGGGCCTCGTCCATCAGACGGCCGACCCGCAAAGAAGCCTGTAGCCCCAGCGCAATTTCCGTCTGCATGTCGGCCAGTTTCTTCTGAAACAGCTGAGTCTGTGCCAGAGGGCGACCAAACTGATGTCGGTCGAGGCCATATTGCCGGGCCCCGTGCCAGCA
>RCNE010001055.1_pt1 | contig 15011 bp, 15 predicted proteins | sample 2041361 | NCBI WGS metagenome assembly RCNE01 (sample SAMN09708229, study PRJNA481090) | Marine sediment metagenome, whole genome shotgun sequencing project.
CGCACAAAATCACTGCGTTTTCCAATATGACCTTCAATTACTGCAATAGAATTATGTAATGAAAACCCCATAGCAATAGTGAAGAAGGTAAAGAACATACCTATGTAATTAAAGAATTTTTTGAAGCCACTGCCATAAATACTGCGATACATAAACCAATAACACACAAAGAAGATAATTGTACTCATAACAAAGAAACTCATTACATAAAAGTAATTACGTAAATGAGCATATTCGTTTTTTATGTATAACATTGGAATACTTAAAACAGCTACTGTAAAGATGCTTAAAAACATCGTACTATTTAGTAAATGAAGTAAGCCATGTATTTTAGTTTTTGTAGAAATATTATCAGACTTTATAACCTTCCAAAGCATCTTTCTAAAGTTTTCAGCTCCACCTTTATTCCAACGGAATTGTTGTGAGCGTGCTGCACTAATAACAACAGGTAATTCGGCAGGAGTTTCTACATTTTCAAGATATTTAAACTCCCAATTTTTTAATTGAGCTCTATAACTTAAGTCCAAATCTTCGGTTAGTGTGTCACCTTCCCAATTGCCAGCATCGATAATACAATCCTTACGCCAAACACCAGCTGTTCCGTTAAAGTTAATAAAATGACCTTTACTATTTCTGCCTACTTGTTCTAAAGTAAAATGCGCATCTAGAGCAAACGCTTGGATTTTAGTTAATATAGAGTAGTTTCTATTAATATGCCCCCAACGGGTCTGTACAACACCAATTTTTTTATTTTTAAAATATGGAATAGTGCGTTTTAGCCAGTTTGGTTGTGGTAAAAAATCGGCATCAAAAATGGCTATAAACTCCCCTTTAGCAATTTCTAACCCTTCTTTTAGTGCGCCAGCTTTAAAACCAGCTCTATTTGTTCTAGTTATATGTGTTATATCTAATCCTGAAGCAGCTAGCTTGTCTATATGGGCTTTTGTGGTCTCAATAGTTTCGTCAGTAGAATCATCTAAAACCTGAATCTCTAATTTATGTCGAGGATATTCTAAAAGTGCAATGTTTTCTAACAAACGATCCATCACATACATCTCATTAAAAACAGGAAGTTGAATGGTAACGTAGGGAATTTCTTCTGGCTTAGAAAAATCGAAAGTATCACAATTTTCTCTCTTCTTTTTCGATGACAGGTAATTGTATAACAAATTCAATTGCGCCAAAGCATACATAAATATAAGTACTATGGCGATAGTATAAATTACAATTATGGTATATTGAAGGTAGATCACTTAAAACTATATTTAAAAATCCATGCTAAGATTTTTGCGCCTGCAAAGATAGCACCTTTTATTGTACCTGAAACTTTTGAGACACCTATTCTGTTTCTATAATTAACTGGTATTTCTTTATAACTTAATTTTTGCTTTAAAACCTTGAGTTGCATCTCTACCGTCCAACCATAGGTTTTGTCTTCCATCTTCAAATCTAAAAGGGCATTGTATTTAATAGCTCTAAATGGTCCTAGATCTGTAAATGTTGAACCAAAAAATAGTTTCATTAAGCTTGTCGCTAGCCAATTACCGAAAATTTGAGGTTTAGTCATTGAACCTTCTTCACGTAATTCCTTAACGCGAGATCCAACGACGAAATCAATGTTTTCTTCTAATATAGGATGCACAATTTTTGTCAATTCTTCGGGATAATCACTATAATCTCCATCTAAGAACACAATAATATCTGGTTGTTGTTCTTGCTTTGCAACATAGTCCATGCCTTTTAAACAGGCATAACCATAACCTTTTTGCTTTTCAACTAGAACAGTGGCGCCAGCATTTTTAGCATTGATTTCTGTATTATCTGTCGAATTATTGCTCACAACAATAACTTCATTTACAATAGACGGAATGTCTTTAATGACTAGCGGTATAGAATCCGCTTCATTATAAGCAGGAATAATAACTTTTATATTGGGCATTGAGATAGTTTGAAGGTACAAAAATAAACTTCTTATTTTTGATTTACTAAATCCATTAGGTCAACATCGTTCCCTAAAAGAATTTCAGTAGGATTAATACGTCCTTTTTCTGGACCATTTTCTAATTTTAAAACACCACGCGGACAAACAGCGCTACAAATACCGCAACCAACGCAACTAGAGCGCACAATGTTTTCTCCTTTTTGGGCATAAGCTCTAACGTCGATTCCTTGTTCACAATAGGTAGAACAATTTCCGCAAGAAATACATTGCCCACCATTGGTTGTAATTCTAAATCTTGATTTAAAACGTTGTACAAAACCTAGGTAAGCTGCAAGAGGGCATCCAAAGCGACACCAAACTCGATTACCAAAAATTGGGTAGAAACCTGTACCAATAACTCCAGCAAAAATAGAACCTATCACTAAGCTATAAATACTTTGTACGGTTGATGTTTTAATACCCAAAACCGCGCCTGTTTCACTAAAAAAGCTATATAAAGTCATAGCAGTCATTACTAAAACAAAGCCTAAAACTGTATGGATTAAATAGCGTTCTACCTTCCATGCAAATAATGATTTGTCTGAATGTTGCCTATAAGGATCACCAAGTGTTTCTGCTAATCCACCACAACCACAAACCCAAGAACAATACCAGCGCTTACCAAAGAAATATACCATTATTGGCACAATAACTAAGGTTAAAACAATTCCCCAAACTAGAATAAAAATTCCTATTCCACCATTGTTTATCAGGTCTGTTAAATTCCATTTGAAAAAGAAATCGTAATCTAAAGGAAAGGCATTTTTAAAATCGTAATAAGGCATTTGTAGTCTTACCATAATTTCAGGAATGATAAACGCAAACACAATTTGAAAGAATAAAACTGATGTGGTTCTAAATACTTGATATATATTATGACGGTATTTTATGTACATTCTTACTGCCATTACCGTCATTACTACACAATACATAAAGCCATAAACAAACCAGTGTCCAGCAGGATTTCCGCTTAAGGCTTCACTTATTGGATCTACTAATAGTGTCCAATTGGTGGCATATTCTGATGCGAAATAAAGCACTAAATAAAACGAGACTAAAAAGATGAAAACCATCCAGCCAATCCAACCTCGATTAGTAGCGCTTTCATGGTAAACGCCATCGTTCTTTATACCTTTTTCACCTAGTAAAATCACGTTTGGTAGAATAAACATTAGAGCTCCAATTATTCCCAACCCAAAGGTTAATAGCCACATTAAACCTTTGTTATTCGCAATAAATCCATGAGCTGATTTTTTACCAATTAAAGCCGCCATATCACTAGACTTAGTATAGATTTTTTTATCCCATTCCTTGTTGTTTATATGTGTTTCATTGGCGTTATCTATGGCTTTAGATATTTTAGGTGATAAGGCTTGCATGCCGTTAAAGTCTTGACCAACGATATTTGATTTTATATCGTTCATAAAAACAACACTATTAATATTCTGCTCCTTAACGATAGTATTAAAAGTAGCTTCGTTTAAGTTAAAGGTTCCTAAAAGAGGTAAAGCAGCGAAAATGGCTAATCCTATTAAGAAAATTACCAACCCTATATGTTTAATTGTTTTCATGTACTAGTATGATTTGTTTGAGTTAGGCTTTGCTAAAAATACGTTTCCAACTTTTTTTGTGTGGTGTAAGCTTGGTGCTAAATGTATTGTTGTATTGTCTTAGAATTTCGCTTTCATAAGCTTTATAAAATTCTGGATCAAAGTTGGCATCTTTTAGATAGCTCATCACATAATCTACATCCCTTTTTTCAGTAAGCCATTTGTCAAAAATTTCGTGACGCATTCTAATTCCGAAGGTATTTATTCCTAAAAAGGCATTACTGTCTTTATGGAAAGCGACTGTAATGCAAATGTTTTCTTTATCATGTTTCCAATGAAAATGCGTTTCATCTTCTCTGGGTTTGGCAAACACCCAACCATAGGTTTGGTATTCTATATCTAAAAACTTGGCGGAATTAAACCAATGTCCTGGTTTATACTCAATTCTATTTCCACAAAGTGTTTGTGCTAAAGTTTCGCCCATCATACGGCCTGTGTACCAGACCGCTTCTATAGGTCTGCGATTTCCTATGGCTTCGTGCTGTTCGGCACAATCACCAATAGCATATACATCTGGTATGTTTGTTTCGAGAAAATGGTTCACTTTTACCCCTCTTCCAGTTTCGATACCCGAATCTTTTATAAAGCTTATGTTTGGTGAAACACCAGCCGTTAAGCCGACAACCGTACAAGGTATTTCTTCACCAGTTTCTTCGATAATAACAGATTTTACTTTTCCATTTTCATCGGATTTTATTTCTTTTAAATTCATGGAAAGACGTAAGTCGATATGATGATTTTTAATGTGACTGTTTAGCATTTCGCTTTCACCTTCTGGTAGTACGCCATTCCAAAAACTAGACTCACGCACTAAAAAAGTCACAGGTATATTTCTAGAATTCAGCATTTCTGCTAATTCAATACCAATAAGTCCACCACCAACAATTACAGCGCGTTCGCAGACATCCTTATTTGGTGCATGTTTTTCAAGATTTTCTAAATCTTGTTTATGGTACAATCCCATTACACCTTCTAAGTCTTGTCCTGGCCAACCAAATTTGTTAGGTTTACTTCCTGTTGCAATCACTAATTTATCATATTGCAAAGTATCACCTTCAGCAAAATGGAGGGTTTTAGACTTTGTTTCAACAGTCTTCACATAACCCTTTCTAAGATTGATTCGGTTTTTCTCCCAAAACCAATTTTCGTAAGGTTGGGTATGTTCAAACTTCATATGGCCCATGTATACATACATCAGTGCAGTTCGAGAAAAGAAATAATCGGTTTCAGCCGAAACAATGGTGATTTTTTTATCGGATAACTTTCGTATATGTCTTGCAAGAGTAACTCCAGAAATGCCATTACCGATAATGACGATGTGTTCCATATTGATTTTGGTTGTAAGTATCGGCTTTAAGTCGAAGGTTTTGTTAAAACCTTAAACAAATAGCCGAATTTCTTTAAATTTAGCTAATATTTTAAAGTATGAAGCAAATTTTTTACCTCCTTTTGAGTTTTCTGATTTTTGGTTGTGCGGCAACACCGTACAAACCAGATAAAATCAACGGCGTTAGTTTTGTAGCTAGCGGACAAGCTATTGATAGTACCAGTGTGGCTCCAGTTGTAAAGGTAAATGCCAATTATGCAGCAATTATGCCCTTCGGGTTTATAAAAAACTTAGAGCATCCTGAGATAATTCATAATACAGACAGACAATGGTTTGGAGAAACTAGAGCAGGAGCAAAGCAGTATATTGAAGAGTTGAGAAAAAAAAATATTAAGGTAATGATCAAACCACAGATATGGGTTTGGCGAGGTGAGTTTACGGGTAATATTATGATGACTTCTGAGGAAAATTGGAAAGAACTTGAAGGTTCATACTCAAGCTTTATTTTAGAATATGCGGCTTTAGCTCAAGAAGTATCAGCTGAGATTCTTTGCATCGGAACTGAGCTTGAACTATTTACTAAATATAGACCCGAATATTGGTCTGATTTAATACAAAAGATAAGAGTCATTTATAGTGGTAAATTGACTTATGCAGCAAATTGGGATGAGTTTAGACGTACACCATTTTGGGATCAATTAGATTATATTGGCGTAGATGCCTATTTTCCTGTAAGTGATCAGCAAACACCAACATTTGAGGATTGTTTGGAAGGTTGGAAAACGCACAAACCAATTATAAAAAAAATATCTAACACATATAATAAACCCATTTTATTCACTGAATACGGTTATAGAAGCGTAGATTATTCTGGTAAGGCGCCATGGGTTTCTGATCGAAGTATGAACCAAGTAAATCTAGAAGCTCAAGTAAATACTACTAAAGCACTTTTTGAAACCTTTTGGCAAGAAGACTGGTTTGCAGGTGGTTTTATTTGGAAATGGTTTCATAAGCATGAAGATGTTGGAGGTAAAGATAATCCAATGTTTACTCCGCAGAATAAGCCTGTAGAGGAGGTTGTAAAAATAAATTATAACCTAAATTAATTAAATTTTAATAAATGCGAACACTTGTTATTGGAGATATTCACGGCGGCTTAAAAGGCTTAGTTCAACTTTTGGAAAGAGCTGAGGTAACCTATAAAGACATCTTGATTTTTCTTGGTGATTATGTCGATGGTTGGAGTGAATCAGCACAGGTCATTCAACACCTGATAGACCTATCAAAAACCAATAACTGCATCTTTGTAAAAGGAAATCACGATGCATGGTGTGAGCAATGGTTAGAATCAGGGTTTGTAAATGAAGTTTGGTTTAATCACGGAGGAAAGGAAACTATAGAAAGTTACAGTGATTTTTCTAAAGAGGAGAAAAAGGCACATCTTAATTTCTTTGAGGATATGGATATGTATCATATCGATGATCAAAAACGATTATTTGTTCATGCAGGTTTTACCTCAATGCATGGAGTAGAAAAAGAATTTAATGTGCAGATTTTCTATTTTGACCGAACGCTATGGGAAATGGCCTTAACAATGGATAAGCGTATAGAAAAGCATTCAAAATTATATCCAAACAGACTCAAACATTATTCTGAAATTTACATTGGTCATACACCAACGACTAACTATTTTAAAATGCATCCAATGAATGCTGTTAATGTTTGGAATGTTGATACTGGTGCAGCTTTTATAGGCCGATTATCTGCAATAGATATAGAAACGAAAGAAGTCTTTCAAAGTGATATTTTGAAAGATTTATATCCTAATGAGTTGGGTAGGAATAAAGTCTAATTAGCTTAGGTGCTTGTTGTAATAAGCCAACATGTCATCTGCAGAAGCGCCAAACCATTTCTTAACATAGATCGTCCAAAAGTGGTATTGCACCTTCCAAACACCTGTCTTTTTGTATAATCTTGCTGACGTTCTTATTTTGTTATTAATGACCACAAATTCATGACGCTTATAGAGTTCATTGATTAGAATGTTATCTTCATAAATGATGTAGTTTTCATCGTAACCTCCAATGGCATCAAAAAGCTTGCGAGATATAAATTGACTCTGGTCGCCTCCTCTGCAAGCGCGCCAAGAAAACTGTGTTAGCCAACTAGCCAAACGTAACCACCAATGGTTACTATCAAATTGCATTCTAAAGCAACCCGCTTTGTTGCCGTTATTAAATTCCTTAAGTATGAATTTATCATAATCTTTAGGCGGAAAAGAATCGGCATGAAGAAAATAGAGAATGTCACCTTTTGCTTGTTTTGCACCGAGATTCATCTGCTTGGCTCTTCCTTTGTCAGAATTGATGAGTCTTACATTTTTATATGAAGTTATTATGTCTTGAGAACCGTCTGTACTGCCTCCATCTACGATTATGATGTCTGAGATGTTTGAAGGTGAAGCGTTATTAATAAGATGCGTAATTAACGAACCAATGGTATCAGATTCATTTAAGACAGGAATTATGATTGAAATTTTATACATACTTATTGTCATTTCGATTTTAGCTCATAGTGACAAATTTTTTGTTAGTCATTTAAGTTCCAATTATAATCTGTATAACTCTTCTTAGCCGAAGGCGAAATTGTAGCGCCTGCGTATTGATTAAGAAAATCAATCAAACTTCCATTTTTTACAAAGTCTTTTTTAAACCACTTAAAGATTTTTGAAAGCTTAATATTATTTTCTGAAAGTTCATTTTTTGAGGTATCTGCTAAAAATTCTATTGTTGCATTAGTAAGTTGTTCTTCTAAATTAGATGCTGTAAATGCTTCATTTTGAAGTTTAGGACAAGAAACTGAGGCACAAACAATAGCGAAATGAATTCTCGGTTCATTCATCTTTCTTAGAATTTTATGCTCAATGTCATTTAGGTTATACCACTTATCACCTAAATTCCATAAACGTTGATCCCAAGGATCTTTGATGTCTTTAATACTTTTTGTTGGGTAATTATGTAAAATTAAGTCTATAGTTAAGGCGTTATAAGCATTGATCCAATAGGCAAGTTTATCGTCTTTAGACCATTCGTCTTTTGGTAGATTATTACTCAATTCATCAATATATTCAAGTAAATGTTTTCTATTTTTTTTAAATGCTAAATAGTCAACCTTTCCTCCTTTGGATACATGTTTTGAAACAAGATTATTCCAATTCTGATGGTCGAAAGCTTCAATAATTGCAATATCATCTGGTATTGGTGTATTTGGAGTTTCTTCGACTTCGGTTTCAACTTCAATTTCAGCTTTTGGTGGTTCTGGTGCTTGAGGTGTCTCAGGAGTTGAAGGAGATGTAATTGCATCTGGTACTCTTGTAATAACAGCTATATCGTCATTAGTTGCAGGTTGACTTTGAATTGCTTTTTGGGTTCCAGAGCATGATGAAATATATAAAAAAGTTAAAATGAAAAAAGAAAAATACTTCATGTTAGATGATTTTAGTAATGAGATTCCTGCTTGCACAGGAATAAGATTCGCCTAGCAACAGCCTCCACCATCATAGTGAAATGTAGATTCTGAAAAATAAATATCATCTCTACCTAAGGCTTGCAAAGCTCCAGCTGTTTTATCACATATAGCTAAGGGTTGATTTTTTAATAAGATATGTCCAGCGTTATCATCAAAGTAATCTTCGTCTCCATAATAAATAGCTGCTTTACCAGTGAAAATACAAGGGCCATCTGCTGGCATAGGATCTTTGATGGCTGCAACTTCTATGGATTCAATATAAATTAATTCATCTGTTGGATAATTTTTTGGATCTAAAATTCTGTATGGTTTTCTGGCTCTAATTTCAATAGTACCAAATCCAGCATCAGTTAAAGCCTTTACATATTCAGCAATTGGCAAACTACCACTTAAGCATAGTGCTCTAAGGCGATCGTCGTTACGTAATTCATCATTCATAGGTTGCTCACAAGTTGGGTCACTCATAACTAAACGTCCATGAGGCTTCAAAACACGATACATTTCCTCTATAGCTTTCTTTAAATCATCTGCTTTAAAAATATTAAATAGGCAATTTTGAGCAGCCACATCGATACTATTATCTTCAACAGGAAGGTTCATAGCATCCCCTTTTTTAAGTTCAACAAATTCAGATTTGAACCAATCGTTTTGGGCTTCAGCTTCTTTGAAATTTTTACGAGATGCTTCTAACATTTCATCTACCACATCAATACCAACAACTCCACCTTTTTGTCTGTTAAAATATGCGAATTGTAGTAACTCCATTCCTCCTCCAACACCTACATAAAGCATTTTAGGATTATTGGTTAAGTCGCGAGCGTGAACCGTACTACCACAGCCATAGTTCATTTCCTGCATAATTCTTGGGATCTTTAAACCAGGCAATTCCCATATCGGATTAGTAGTGCAGCATAAACCAACATCTGGTGTTAAGGCTGCTTCTTTGTATAAATCGTTTGTAGCTTCTAAGTAACTCATAATTATAGGTTATATGTCATAGGAATAAAATGACGTAGCAATCTCATTAAAGAGATTCCTTCATTTCTTTCGGAATGACGTTAAATATTTTTTATCAATTCTTTAAATAAAGTAATCATATTCGGTTCTGCTTTGGTTGCCATTGCAATAATCTCACCTATATCAACAGGTTTTAAATTATTTGGGTCGCATTCGTCTGTTAAAACAGATACTGCCGCCGCTTTTAAATTTAAGTGATTTGCAACAATGATTTCTGGAACTGTACTCATTCCTACTGCATCAGCACCTATTGTTTTTAGCATGCGATATTCAGCACGCGTTTCTAACTGTGGTCCGACAACACTAGCGTATACACCTTTGTGTAACTTTATGTTATTTTCCTTTGCAATGCTTTCAAATTTAGAATTGATTTCGGCATCGTAAGGAGCACTCATATCTGTAAATCGTTCCCCTAGTTCTGACACTCCTTTAAAAGCTAAAGGAGATCCACCTTGTAAATTAATATGATCGTCAATAAGCATTAGTTCTCCTTTTTTAAAGTCTAAATTAATCGCTCCTGCAGCATTTGATACCAATAAGGTTTTTATTCCTAATTTTTCCATAATACGAACAGGAAACGTCACATCTTGTAATGAGTAACCTTCATAAACATGAAAGCGACCTTGCATAATAACTACTTTTTTTCCTGCTAATAGTCCATAAACCAATTTGCCTTTGTGAAACTCAACAGTCGCAGTAGGGAAGTTTGGAATATGATTATAACTCGCTTCTGCTATAATTTCAATTTCATCTATCAATTGCCCTAAACCTGTACCTAATATGATCCCAATTTCAGGATTTTCAAAGCCTTTACTTTGCAAATACTCGGTGCTTTCAGTAATATATTTAATCATTAAGTTGCTGTATTTTTTCTTGTAATTTTAAATTTGATTTGTAAAAATCGGAGGCAATTAAATCTTCATAAGTGTCAATATCGTTAAGAGGCTCTAAGGTACCAACTGAAACTTGAAGCTTCTGTAACTCTTGTAACGTTTCATTAAGTAAGTTCGATTGGCTCCAAGGTTTATTTATGAAAATCGATTCTTCAATTTTCGATAAACCAATAAGGTAATAACCTCCATCTTCCGCTGGTCCGAAAACCACTTCATTTTCACTTAATGCTTCAATTCCTTTTTTTATGTGAGTTTCATTTATATCAGGTAGATCTGAACCTATCAGTACTATTTTTTTATAGCCTGCTTCAAACCCTTCCTTAAAAGCATTTAGCATTCGTTCGCCTAAATCTGCACCATGTTGAACCGTTTTAAAATCATCTTTCCATTGCGTGTTAACCACAGCAGTAGAAAAATAAATGCGTTTATCTATATTTAATTGCTCTGTTGCTTTTTCTGTTAGTTTAACTAATTCAGAATAGACTTCAAATGCACCAAAGTCACCAATGGTTTTGGCAAGTCTAGTTTTTACAGTTCCTAATTTTATGTTTTTCACAAAAACAATTACTAGTGCATCAGTCATAAATCTTTATTCCTTTTAAAAGCCATTGGCTCCATTCTTTGGAAAATGCGTGTACATTTTCCGTAGGTTCTTCGTCCTTATTATAGACCGTGAAGCCCTTATTTTTCCATTCAAAAATACCGCCAAATAAATTATATATATTGGTGTAACCTACTTTTTTTAGATCTTCAGCAATATCCTCTGAACGAACACCTAGCGAGCAATAGACTACAATTTTTGCGGATTTATCTATGATTTCTTTAGTAACAGTTTCTATATCAAAATTATCATAACCAACGTGAATAGAACCTTGTAGATGACTTACTTCATATTCAGAAAGTTCTCTAGCATCTATTACAATAGCATCAGTTTTTGGCATTGCTAATTCTTGCACTGAGATGTAAGGAATACTTTCAGAATTGTATTTTTTTAGTAATTCAGTAATGTTGTCTTGTGAGTAACTTGAGAAAACATTGAAAACAAATAAAAACATCATGAGATGTCTCCCATAAGTTCCAAAGAAGGACTGTTTGTTTTTTTTGACTGCTAACTGCATACTGCCACTGTTTACTGAATTATGCTACTGATCCTTGACAACTACTTCCTGCTCCAGCTGTACAGCCATAACAATGTTGCGAGATAACTATATTTCTGCCTTCAAGAAGGTCTTCGTTGTATTCTGATATATGCTTCACCTTACTATTTACAGGTAATTCTAACATTTGGTTAAAATCACAATCAAATAAGTAGCCATCCCAACTAATAGAGAGTGTATTTGTACACATTACATTTGCAACAGCATCAGGATTGTAGGCATCAACAAGCTGATGCATATAATCTTCATAATTTTCAGAAGCTATTAAGTAGTCTAAAAATCGACTTATGGGTAGGTTTGTAATTGCAAATAAATCATGAAACTGAATGCCAAAGTCATCCATTAATGCTTTTTTGAAATCTTTTTCCATAGAGGCTTGGTCTCCAGGTAAAAATGCACCTGATGGATTATAAACCAAATCTAGTCTTAATTCACTATTTGGCATGCCATAACCAACACTATTGAGGTCTTGAAGCGCTTTTATAGACTTATCAAAAACACCCTCTCCACGCTGTTTATCTGTTTTGCCTCTTGTCCAGTGCGGCATTGAGCTCACTACATGTACATTGTGTTTTTTAAAGAATTCTGGTAAGTCGTAATATTTTTTATTAGCACGGATGATAGTTAGGTTCGATCTTACAATAAAATCTTTGATTCCTGCTTTGTCAGCCTCTTCTACAAACCATCTAAAATCAGGATTCATTTCTGGCGCACCTCCTGTTAAATCTAAAGTATGGGCTCCAGTGTTTTTTATAACTTCAAGACACTGCCTCATCGTATCGCGAGTCATTATTTCTTTTCGATCAGGCCCAGCATCTACATGACAATGATCACAAACTTGATTACACATGTAACCAACATTGATTTGTAGTATTTCTAGTTTCTTTGCTTTTAACGGAAATTGGTTAGTTTCAGATATTTTATTTTTAAACGTTGCCAATTCACCATTTTGAAATATTCCGTTAGATAATATTTCTAATTGTCTGTTACTATTTGCTAAATCGCTATGTCGTTTTTTTAGGGACTTTGTTGCCATTAATTTGGGTTGTCTTAATTGTATTGCTTAGGAGATTAATTTAAGGTTAGATAGATGTCTAGCCATCCAATTTATTAACCTTATTCATCATTTGCACACCATGCACTAAAGTAGCTCCGCTTTTTATAGCAGCGCCAACATGTATGGCTTCCATCATTTCCTCTTTGGTTATACCGCGTTGTAATGTGTCTTTAGTATAGGCATCTATGCAATATGGGCATTGTTCGGTATGCGATACGGCTAAGGCGATTAATGATTTTTCTCGTGCAGTTAATGCGCCTTCTTCGAATACCTTTCCGTAATAATCAAAGAATTTATTTCCAAGTTCTTCACTCCATTCAGTGATATTTCCAAATTTTCTTAAATCTGCTGGATCGTAATAAGTCTTAGACATGTATAGTTTTTTATAAATTTTACTAAAAATCAATATAGCACTTTTTGTCGAAGTTAATTCTTAAAGATTACAGAAAAAATGGAAAATTTTCAATTTTGAAACTTCTCTGAGAGGCTTTACGTCTTGTTTTCAAAAATGAAGATTTTTTATATTAAAAAGTATTACATTTAAATGCGCTTTTTATTACAAATGAAGAATTGGATCGAACGTTTATCAGAATTTAAATTAAAACGGCAACCTGTTGCTCTAATTACAGTTACTAAGTGTTATGGGTCAACACCTTGTGTGCTTGGTTCTCGTATGATTATTACTGAAAACAAGGAGCTATATGGAACAATTGGTGGAGGTAAACTAGAGTTTTTAGCCATTGATCAAGCGATTAAAGCGCTTGATGAAAATAAAATAATTGAATCTGGTTATACATTAGGACCAGAGTTTGAACAATGCTGTGGAGGAAAAGTTGAATTTATAATAGAACCCATGAATCAATCACCAGAATTATTTTTATTTGGAGCAGGACATATTGGACATGAAATAGCCAGTTTATTAGTTGATACAGTATTTAAGGTTAAGCTAATTGACTCAAGGAATAATTGGTTTTCTGAAAAAGATTTGGATCCAACTATAAATCCATGTGAAGTAAGTGAAATTGATTTCAAAACTTTTAGAGATGCTGTTCGGTGGGGAAAAAACTGTTATGTTATTGCATTAACTCATAACCATGCTATAGACTTTGATATTATCGCTATGGCATTACAAAACGAAACCAAATTTATAGGCTTAATTGGAAGTAAAACAAAAAAAGCGCGTTTTAATAATATGCTTATAAACGAAATGGAAATTAAAGAGGGAATGAGTAATGTGGTGTGTCCAATAGGATTACCAATTGGTGGAGATACACCAAAAGAAATCGCAATTAGCGTTGTTGCACAATTACTTCAAGTGCATTACAAGAAATGAAAACCAACATATCTGTTTTAGTATTAAGAAAGCACGACTTAAAAAAAATATAGAGCTTCGTCATTTCTCACTTGATGCGGAATCTGTTTTGTAAGCTTGAAGAGATTCTTGCTTTCTCAGGAATGTATTAACTGAAAAGCGTCTCGCTTAGGGCATAATAAATCGCCATGACTGCGGAAAATAGTGCACTTCCTAAAAAACGCCATTTTAGTTTAAAGCGATTTTGAATGATATAATTTGCTACAAAAGAAATAGGAATATTTACCAAAAACGACCAAAGTGCTATCTCTAATAGATTAAAACCAATAGCTTCAAACTGACTAGAAAAAAATTTGATGAATAACAAATGTCTGGCAATCCATAGTGGGTTGAAATATAAAATAGCCAATCCAGTTTTAGTCAAAGTTGCTTTTAAGCCCTTTAGAGATTGAGTTTTTTTAACAATCCAATCAAAGTAATTCGGAATTTCAAAGGCGTAAACCGTAGCGCCAACTAGCATCATTCCAATTAATCTATACCAAGAAAATTCATTTAGCAACATTGCGGCAATAGTATCGCCAGCACTATAAATTAGGGCTCCTTTGAGTATGTTCTGTTTTTTATAATGCAGTGCGATAAAATATTTAGTTTAAATCTGATTTTATTAAGCAATAAATTTCACTATCCAAAAATTGACCATCATAATAGAAATTCTCTCTGAAATAGGCTTCTAATTTAAATCCAAAATTTAGTAATAGTGCTTTTGAACTTTTATTTTCAATGTTTACATTGGCTTCAAAACTATGAAGATTTAAATCGTTAAATCCAAAACAGATCAAAGTATTCATGGCTTCACTCATATATCCTTTTCCCCAAAAATTTGGATGTAGAATATACCCAATCTCACCTCTAGAATTTTGCTGATCAATTCGCCAAATACCAAAATCGCCTATAAGCGTATTACTCTCTTTTTCTATTATTGCCCAAGTAATTCCTCTGTTTTTGTTGAAGGCATTGAGACAATCTTCAATTCTCTTTTCAGTATCTTCGATGTGTTTCGGAATTGTAGTATCCATATATTTCGAAACGTCTTTATGACTTCTAAGATTTAAAAGTGTTTTTGCATCTT
>RCNE010001056.1_pt1 | contig 15009 bp, 17 predicted proteins | sample 2041361 | NCBI WGS metagenome assembly RCNE01 (sample SAMN09708229, study PRJNA481090) | Marine sediment metagenome, whole genome shotgun sequencing project.
GGTCCAGACACCGTTACCCATCTTGCCGCTCACGAGCCCCAGTAACTGGCCGCATTTCTGCGCGCCCTCGCCGGAGTCGCTGACGATCTCGACGATGTGCTGGTCCACCTGGCGAACGCCCTGTTCAGCCTGCCGGGTGTCGTCGGCATCGTCGACCGTCGAGGTGGGGGCGTTGGCGACTTCGCCACTCTGCGTGGCCATGGTCTTGTCTATTTCACTACGAAACTCGTCGATGGCTTCCCAGCGTGCTTCGCGCGCGGCGTCGAGGTCATGGGTATGCAGCGAGCGCCGCAAATCGTAGCCGAGGGTGCCGCGTATCCGGCGTGGCACCGAGAGTTTCACCCACCAGGTCCGGTCCCGTTTGAATAAGTACTTCGTATCGCCCGTGCTCTGCATATTGGACATTCGTATCCCCAGCCGTACCTGCGTTTGAAAAGCTGTACCTTTTTCAATTGTCAGAGGTTTATCACACGGGGCATAGGGCAAGTATATAAGTACAAACATCCCTGCAAACGGTGCGGATTCGAGGTGGAAATTGCCGGGTATTTTGTGACGGCGTCCAAGGTGCCGGGCGCACCGAAGCTACGGGCTGAAGCCGCAGGAATACGACGGCAACGAGCGCGCTAGATGCGCTCGGTTCCTGCGGCAGGATGCAGCGATCTAGTTGTCTTTCGCGCCCTGATCGATCCAGGCGGCAAGGGTCTCCAACTCGTCGGCGCTCAGCGAATCGCCGCGTCCTTCCGCGTGTGCCTCGCTGTGGTGCGGCGGCATGCGGATCTCCGGAGCAGTCTTGCCGGCAACGACCAGATAGAGCGAGCTCGAAATACTGCTGCCTGGCACGACCACCGGTCCAAAGGTGGTGCCTTTCATGACGCCGGCATAGTCGACGACGCTGTAGTCACTGGCGGCACTACCTTCACCGCTGCCGTTGTGGCATTCCAGGCATCGTTCGTTGAGTATTGGCTGAACATTTGCGGCGAAGCTGACTTCGCTGCGGCCACAGCTGGCGACCTGCGTACAGAGTGCAACAAACACGACACTGAACAGGAGTTTTGCGTGCATGGCTCATTCTCCATTTTGGCTGCGGTTTCAGTGTCGCACCACGGTGTAACGCTGCCGATAGGTAGTTTCCGCCTCAGAGGCCGCGCCGGCCGGTAATCGCGTCACGTATGTGAGCAAGCGGGGCATCGCGCTCCAGGCTGACGGCGTCGTCATCGGTTTCGATGCCGATGCGTTCGAGCGCCGGACCATAGTTGGGGAATTCGCTGCTGTTCGCATAGCGCTTGTACAGGGTCATGAAAACCGCGCCGTCGACAAGTGAGTCCAGTTGCGCAAACAGCTCGGGTCCGCTCCAGGTGCGCTGCGAAGGCAGGCAACACTGTTGCAGTCGATCAAGCGCAACGTCGAGCGATTCGCGCCCGCTGGAACGTTCCCTGAGTTCGATATCCGCCAGCAATGCGATGGCTGCGCCGCTCCAGTAGATCTTCATTCGAGCCTGTCGCACACCTGCGTCGGCAGCCTCATTCAAGGTGAGATCGGGGCGCGACAGGCGACCCCGTTCGAGGCCTGCATACAACTTTTGCCAGGCTTGCCGCGGCGTGTACCGCCCGGCCCGTGACATCAATACGTTTTGGTAGTAGCTGGCAAAGCCTTCCGATATCCAGCGGTGGCGATCGCCGACGTAAGGCAGCATCAAATGGCTGAACTCGTGCGTGGCCGTCCAGTCTCCGTAGAATTCCTCGATTGGCCGATCCGCATTGACGTACAGCTCGATTTTTTCCTCGCCATATCGGGTCAGGCGTCCGAAGGGCACGGGTGAATCGCCACCCCACGACCGATCCTTCGTCGGAATGACCACGATGCGCGGCGACGTACTAGGAAACCGCCCATAGGCGAGGCTGACGTTGCTGGAGGCGGACTGCAGCCAGGTAACAATCTCGGCCGCCTTCTTGTCGTCGATCGGCGGCAGCACCTCGATTCGCAGGGTTGCGCCCGGGATGCTTGCCTCGGTAACCAGCGGCTCTCGCGACGCGGCAGAGGCGTCGCCCGAGAACAGTATTGCGATCAGTGTCGCTTGAACGAAACGCATAAGTTACTCCGGCCAGAGCGAATGTGGACCGGACCAGCCGGCGCGAGTTCAGTTGCGAGGCGGAAACGCGGCTCGTTAATCCAGCAACAAGTGGACGCGGCGATTACGTTTACCCTTGTTTTCGATCTTGCTGATTCGCACGGCGCCGATTTCCGACGTATTGCTGACATGGGTGCCGCCACAAGGCTGAAAGTCGACGTCTTCGATGCGCACGGTGCGGATGTCGCCGGCCCCTCGCGGCGGCTGCACAGACAGGGTCCTGACCAGCTCCGGTCGCTCATCGAGTTCCGCTTCCGTGATCGTGCCAAATGCTACCGGGTGCGCTGCAGCGACCAGCGCATTCATCTTGAGCGTCAGGTCTTCCTTGTCGATCTGGTGTTCTCCCAGGTCAAAGTCAAGCCGGCTCTTGTCGGCGCCGACGGAGCCGCCGGTGACCGGTACCGGAACCAGGGACCCGAGCAGGTGCATGGAGGTGTGCATGCGCATGTGTCGGTAGCGCCTGTCCCAGTCAAGTTCGGTGTCGACCCGGTCACCGGACTGCAGCGCGTGGTCCGCCGAATCGAGCTGATGCCGCACCTGGTTCGTGGCTGCGCTTTTTCTCGTGTCCAGGATTTGGTAGCGTCGTCCGTCAGGCCCGGTGAGCACGCCGGTATCGCCGGGTTGTCCGCCACCGAGCGGATAGAAAATGGTCTGGTCGAACTCAAGCCACTCGCCGTCGACGGCCGTGACTGTTGCTGTGAGGCTTTTTTGGTAGCTGTCCTCGTAGTAGGCTCTTCTGACTTCCGGCATTTCGAATCCTTTGCCCGGGGGGGCGTTTTGCCTGGTGCCGCTAACGGTACTATGAAACGTCACCGCCATTTGGCAAGTAATAGCACGAACCCAGGAATACTCAAGCCAGCGATGAATAGCCCTATTAGTATTGCGCCCATGATGGACTGGACGGATCGGCACTGTCGCTATTTTCTTCGCCTGCTGACCCCCTCGGCATTTCTGTACACCGAGATGGTGACGGCCGCTGCTATCCATCACGGCGACGCGGATCGTTTCTTGCGCTTCAACGAAGAGGAACATCCGTTAGCGTTGCAGCTCGGGGGCAGCAACCCGGAATGGATGGCGAGCGCGACACGCAAGGCCTCGGAATACGGCTACGACGAGATCAATATCAATGTGGGTTGCCCGAGCGACCGGGTACAGAGCGGCCAGTTCGGTGCCTGCCTGATGGCCGAGCCTGCGACGGTGGCGTCTTGCCTGAAAGCGATGCAGACCGAGACGTCTGCACCCGTGACGATCAAGACTCGCATCGGTATCAACGACGATGACAGTGATGAGTTCCTGCGTCGATTCGTCGCCTGCTTGGCAGAGGCGGGTTGCCGGAAGTTCGTTATCCACGCGCGCATCGCGATTCTCGAAGGGCTCAGTCCGAAAGACAACCGCAGTATCCCGCCGCTCAACTATGAGCGAGTCTATCGAATCAAGCGCGAATTCCCGGAGCTGGCGGTTGTCATTAATGGCGGGCTGACCGAGTTGGCGTCTATCGAGACCGCCCTGCGCCATGTAGACGGTGCCATGATCGGTCGGCAGGCCTATCACCAGCCGTATTTCCTGGCCGAGCTGGAGCATCACTTCAATCCGGGTTGGGCACTGCCGGAACGCCATGAAATCGTTCATGCAATGCTCCCGTATATCGAATCCGTCCTGACCGCCGGCGAGCCGCTGCAACGTGTGACGCGTCACATGCTGGGCCTGTATGCTGGGCAGGCAGGCGCGCGAGCCTGGCGCCGCCATATCAGTGAACACGCACATCGGCCCGGAGCCGGCGCAGAGGTGCTAATAAACGCACTTAACGCTATGCCTGTCGCCGCCTAGACACGTACAATGCTTGGCCCACCGCCGGCAAATCAAACGAGGAACAGAATCCAGTCATGAGCGCCAAATCCGCGAGAACAACCGGCCAGCCAACGATGGCCGAAACAGCCGACATTCATGAACTGTACGAACAGTCGGTGCAAAATGTCGAAAACGAAATCGAATTCCTGCAGGCGACCTTCAAGACCCTCACCGGTCGCGCCGCCTACCTGTTTCGCGAGGATTTTTGTGGCACGGCCAGCGCATCATGCCAGTGGGTACGGCAGGGCAATGAATTCCAGGCGATCGGCGTCGACATCGACCCCGATGTGCTGGACTGGGGACGCAAAAACCGCGTTGCAAAGCTGGCAACGGAAGACCAGGCGCGAGTCAGCCTGATCGAATCCGATGTCATGACCGTCGAAACGCCGAAGGTCGACCTTCTCGCTGCCTTCAACTTCAGCTTTTTCATTTTTGATACGCGCGACAAGTTGCGCGCGTATTTCAAGCGTGCCTACGAGGCCACCAAAGACGATGGCGTATTCTTTTGCGACATGTTCGGCGGTCCGGAGGCCCAGGAAGAGACGCGGGAGAAGACCAAGCACAAGAAGCATGGCTTCACGTATATTTGGCATCAGGCCGAGTTCCACCCGATCACGCACCATATTCGCTGTCATATTGACTTCAAGTTCAAGGATGGCTCGAAGATCAAGAAGGCGTTCACTTACGAGTGGCGTCTCTGGACGGCGCCGGAGCTTAAGGAACTGCTGCTTGAGGCCGGTTTCCGCACGGCGACTGTCTACTGGGAAGGCGAAGACGAAGACGGCGACGGTAACGGCGAGTTCACGCCCAATGAAGAAGGTGAGGCGGATCTGGCCTGGATAGCATACATAGTGGCTGAAAAATAGTAAGATTATTAGCTGGTTGGCGTTGGATTATTAAGCTTTAGATATGGCAAGAGACCTGGAAGTCGCGATCGTGTTTGCCGACGTTGTTGGCAGCACTCAGCTGTACGAAAAGTTCGGCGACACGCGGGCCAGCGAGACCGTGGCGCTCTGCCTGGACGTCATGAAAGACGCGACCTATCAATTCAACGGTACGGTGATAAAAACGATCGGCGATGAGGTGATGTCGACGTTCGAGACGGTTGACGAGGCCATGGGCGCATCGGTGATGATGCAATCGCGGATCACCGAGGAGTCCAAGAAGCACGACGATATCCCGGTCACGATCCGCATCGGCTGTCACTTCGGCCCGGTTGTGCAGGAGCAGAACGACATCTTCGGAGCTGCCGTGCACACGGCGAATCGGATGACGTCGCAGGCGAAAGCCCGACAGATCGTTGTCTCGGGTTTTACCGTCGAGCAGATGAGTCCGGAACTCCGCAACCAGGCGCGGCAGATCGATATTGCAACCGTGCGCGGGCGCATTGACGAGGTCGCGCTTTTCGAGCTCGTCTGGCAGCCCGACGAGGCGACCAACATGCTGCCGATGATCGAATGGGAAAATAGCGCGCGCAAGGCATCAAAATTGCTGCTGAATTTCCGCGACAAGTCGATTGAGGTGTCGGATCAGCGAAAGGCGATCAACATGGGGCGTGCCGACGACAACGAGCTGGTCGTCAAGGGCAACCTGATCTCACGGATTCATGCAAAGATCGAGATGCGACGTGGCAAATTCATGCTCATCGATCAAAGCACCAATGGTACTTTTCTGCAGAACCTGCAGGGCAACGAGAAGTTCGTGCGTCGTGACTCGACCGAGCTCGGCACTGAAGGAACTATCGGCCTCGGCAGGGCCGAGCCGGCAGGTTCTCCGCTGGCGATTTACTACAAGACGATCGAATAGCGGCCCAGCTGAGCCAGGGCGCTACGATGCTTTCGGGAGTTCGTGACTGAGCGCGTCGAGAACCTGTTGTTGCTGCCTGATCAGCTCGCGAGGCGTGCGATCGCTGTAGCTTTCCAGGTATTTACCGAGCGAAATCATCTCGTCGTGGCACTGCTGTGCGTCTATCGACGTCAGCGTTTCCATTGCTCCCTGGCTGATATCCAGACCCACGATATCCAGATCGGCGATGTGGGGCAGGTAGCCAATCGCCGTTTCTTTGGCGTCCGCGCGATGCTCGCAGCGATTGATAATCCACTGAAGTACGCGAAGATTTTCGCCAAAACCAGGCCAAAGGAACTTGCCGCTCTCGTCCTGTCGGAACCAGTTGACGTGGAAGATCTTGGGCAGGTGCTCGACGCTGTACTTCAGCGATAGCCAGTGCGTAAAGTAGTCAGCAAAGTTGTAGCCGCAGAACGGTTTCATTGCCATCGGGTCGCGCCTGATAACGCCGACCTCGCCGACCATAGCGGCGGTGGTCTCGGAGGCCGTGCCGGCGCCGACCAGAACACCGTGCTCCCAGCTCTTCGCTTCGTAAACCAATGGTGCGACATTCTTGCGTCGGCCACCAAAGACGATAGCCGAAATGGGCACACCTTCGGGATCGTCCGCCAGAATTGAGTAACTCGGGTTGTTGGTTGCGGCTACCGTAAAGCGCGAATTCGGATGCGCCGCCGGGCCGTTTGCCGGATCGTATTTGCGACCTTGCCAGTCCAATGCCGGCTCGCCGTCATTCTTGCCTTCCCACCACGGCTCGTTGTCTTTCGTGACAGCGACGTTGGTGAAGATCGCGTCGTGCGTGATCATATCGTAGGCATTTTTGTTGGTCTTCGGATTCGTGCCCGGCACGACGCCGAAGTAGCCTGATTCCGGGTTGATCGCGCGGAGTTTGCCGGTGTCGTCCGGATGCAGCCAGGCAATGTCATCGCCCAGCGTCCAGACCTTCCAGTCGTGCAGTTCTTTTGGCGGAATCAACATGGCGAGGTTGGTCTTGCCGCAAGCAGAGGGGAAGGCACAGGCGATGTAATGCACGGTTCCTTCGGGGCTCTCGAGCCCGACGATCAACATATGCTCGGCTAGCCAGCCTTCTTCGCGTGCCTGGTGGCTTGCGATGCGCAATGCATGGCATTTCTTGCCCAGTAGCGCATTGCCGCCATAGCCGGAGCCAAAGCTCATGATCTCGAGCTCGTCGGGGAAGTGCATGATGAAGCGCCGCTCCGGGTCCAGCTCACCCGTCGAGTGCAGACCTTTGACAAAATTGCCCTCTTTTTCAATGCGTTGTAGCGCCTGGTCACCCATCCGTGTCATCAATTTCATATTGATGACCACGTACGGGCTATCCGTTATTTCGACACCGCAGCGCGAGTAGGGCGAAGCGATCGGGCCCATGCAATAGGGAATGACATACATCGTGCGACCGCGCATGCAGCCTTCGAAGAGGGCATCCATTTTGGCGCGACCCTCGGCAGGACTCATCCAGTTGTTGTTTTGGCCAGCCTCTTCATCGGTCTTTGTGCACACATAGGTCAGGTGTTCGACGCGTGCCACGTCACTGGGGTCGGATCGGTGCAGGTAGCAATTCGGATACGTCTCTTCATTCAGCTTCGCCAGGGTGCCGTCGGCCAACATTTGCTGGACCAGCTCCTGGTACTCCGCGTCGGATCCGGAGCACCATCGGATTTTATCGGGTCGTGTCTGGGATGCGACCTGGTCGACCCAGGACTGCAGTGCAGGTAATTTGCTTGTCATTGAAGAGGTCTCTGCTGAATGGACTTGCGTAGGGCGTTGTTTTCGCATCGAAAGGGCGAAAGCAAAAAGTTTCTCGTGCAATTATACGGCTACACAGTCACTTTGCAGTATGTGAATACCGGTAGAGATCTAGGTGGTTTGATGGTCCTGGGTCTGACTGACTGCCTGCGGATGGGCAGACCGGTCGTTCGGATGGGTTCAGGCTACTGGCAAAGCGTTGGACTACCGGCTGAAACCGTTGCATCGAAGCTGTGCACGGTCGCGAAGTCGCGAGATACTTCGCCACTTGCTGCTGCGGCGCTGAAGCGCCACTCGACGATATCGACGCGGTCGCAGGCATCCTGTCCCTGGTTGTGGACGAGTGCCAGTACCAGCGTGTGCTCAAACCCGTCGGCGTTGCTTGTGCCATAGCTTGCGATGACTTTCTTGTGGCGGGTATTGAAGAAACGGAACTGCCACAGGTACTCCGTGAAGACACGCAGTGCGTCCGCGTCGAGCTGCTCGCTGTTTATGCGGCCCGAATAACCGCTCAGCAAACTGCGATCGACGCCGCTGCGGTTGGTATGACTGCATTTGAAGACCCGCGCGTACCCGGGTGATGTGACATCGCCGATATTGCCGACATCCTGTTCGTAGGCGAGCTCTCTGACGAATTCGAAATAGCGCTCGGTCTCATGTGATGTTACGTAGTAGCCATTCACGGCGCGAGAATTATTGTCCGCCGTCTCCAGCGACTGCGCTTCGACCAGGTCGTCGCTGCAGACCTCGAACGAACCAGACTCGTCGAGGACATGGTGAACGGTGTAGCTGCGCGTGGTCTCGGCTCTTTCATCAACAAAGAAACCGTTGGGAACGCTGTAGTTGTTGTCGTAGGCTTTGGAGAGGATGACCGTGTCGCTCGGCAGCGAATAGGCCTGGCCGCCCGTTGCCGGGCTCTGCGGGAGGCTGGTATCCGTTGATCCGGAACCGCCGCAGGCTGCCGCGATGGCCAGGATCGGAATGAGCGATTGCGTCGAGATCTTCATCGTATCTAGCGGTACTCGTCCCACAGGCGCTGGCGACGGGTCGCCATGAGGTGCGCAGCGTCAAGCAGCGGGACGGTCTCCCGCAATCAGGCCGCGGCGGCTTTCTTGCGCCAGATGCAGAGTTGTTCGGGGGCCTGAACTCCCATCTTCACTCGATTGTTATTCGAGGAAAAAATGGTGATCTCGATGGGCCCACCGCGGAATAAATCCTCAAGCGTCATGCTCGGATCAATATCGTCACCGGGTCGGATCTCGATGGATTCGGCGTCTTTTCGGCTGACTATCAACATAGCTCAGTATCCTTGCTTCACAATGTAGGTTCAGGCCTCTGCGAGAGAACGCCGGCTGAGATCGCCGGATTCCGCGCCATTACGGCCGTAGGTATCGGATCCGGGAGTCACGCCCCGGAGTAGGGAAATGCTGGTTTCAAACTGCTGTTGACGCAGACGAATGATCGCGCCATTCGTCAGGTTCAGCGTGTTGCCGTCCGCAGCGATTTGCATGAGCTGCGACCAGCCCTGGTCGACAAGGTCATCCTCGTCGCACCAGTCAATAACTTCGTTCATCTGCTCGGGTCCGGCGGTGAAGCCCCAGGATTCGCAGAGTGCGCTGCGCGCAAGATCCAGCGTCTGCAATTGCTCCGCGCAGTCGTTCTTGCTGACCACGACGTCTTGCAGCGCGTCGGCATCCTGGTTTTCCAGCGCGTTGCGCTCGACTTCGAGTGACTCTTTAAGGGTGCGTGCCTGTGACACGCTCCTGCCGATAATTCCGGCGATTTCCTTGCGAGCCTCAGCGGGTGTGGGGCGAGTCATGATCATTCGCCGAAAGAGCGATCGAGCCGGATCATCGCGTCGGCGATGGCGTCGGAATCGATCTGGTAGTCACCGTTCTCGATGGCCGTCTTGATCTCGGCCACACGATCGCTGTCCACCGCAGGCAACGAGGCAAGCGTCTTGTCCAGCCGCTCCAGCAGCTTGGCGTTGCTCGTCAGATTAACGGTGTCTGTGGCCGACTTCTGTTGGCCAGGTGTAGTTTGCGGCGCGCGCGAGTCAGCGGAGACCTTGTCACTGGTCTTGGCTTCGTCGACCTTGCCACCAATCTTGCCTAATGTTCCCGGATCCATTGGACCAATCCTGTTTGTCATAACGTGTATTCCTCAACGATCATTGTTGCTAGACCTGATATCGGCCACCGATGGCGATACTTTAGGCTTTGCGTGAAAAACCTGGCCGCTTCCGGCGACCAGTACCTCTACATGTTCTCGGGAGCGGACAATGCCTTCGACGATGCGCCCTGATTTGGTATTTTCGACCCGTATACGCTGGTCGAGAGCCCCGTCCATCAAGGCTTTGCCGCTCATCTGAATGTTGATACCGCCACTGAATATGGTCAGCGTTACCATCTGGCCACGCTTGACGGCGATATCGACCTCCAGCATGGACGGCGTCAGCAGGCGGCCAGCAATGAGCTGGGTTTTCAGTCGGGCCCCAAGATATTGCTTCGGGCTCGCGATATATCCCGTCGGCAGGCGCGACACATCCCGCTCCTCAGCGACCAGGTCTTCTGCCGTCAGCCGGTGTCCGCGTGGCAGCGTGCGGCTGGCGCTATAGGTTGTGTCGGTTACGACGACCTCCACCGGCAAGTAGACTTTCCAGGGCTTGGCGCCACTGCAGCGAATGCCAACGATGGTTCGGTAGTTGATCTCGGTGCCGCGACGCAGGAAAGGTTCCAGCGTCTTGCCGCAACGCGCCAGGCGATGGCGGGAATCAAGCACGCCAGCCTTCACCGCGGTTTTGCTGGCTTTGGGTCCAATCCTGTCGCGGACATAGTCTTCGGCCGCGGCTGCAATGCTCTCGTTCGACTGCCATTGGTCGACCGATGCTACGGCGCCAGAGCAGAGCATCAGTAGCGCAACGGCGCAGCTCGCCCCGACGCTGCGGGCGTCAGATTCGTGTCGCCTTTGCGGGCGGCCCGTCAATTTATCGACGATTATTGAGGTGCGTACATTCATTGTTCGCGATCTCTCCTATCCGTAACGCTAATACTGGCAACGATTTGCCGGCTTCAGCTCCTGTTCGGCGAATGCGTGTATCTGCGGTGCCGAAATCCTCTACAGATACCAATGCAAATGCCATGCCAGCGTTGTGTGCCGCGGCTCCTGCCCCCCTGCAAAAGTTTGCCGACAGGCGGCAAGGTCTTGCCGTTATCACGTTAACGCCCCCGAACAAATCTGTATCGGCCGAGTTGTGGCGTCCTTTAGCAAGCGCGGTCTCGAATTGGCACACGGCTTGCATATAGATCTGCAGGAACTTGAATTCCAGGAATCGAAGCAATGGAAATACCTGCGTTAGCACAATACGAAAGAGCCCTGCAGTTTCGCGCACAGCGAAACGAGGTGCTGGCGTCGAATATCGCGAACGCCGATACGCCCAACTACAAGGCACGCGACCTCGATTTTGGTCAGGCCTTAAAGGGTGCCAGGCAGCAATCGATCAACCTGCAGACGACCAGCGATCTACATAAACAGGCCTGGGGTATGACGAAACAGGACGCGCAGACAATGTATCGCGTGCCTACACAGCCTTCGCTGGATGGCAACACGGTCAGCACGGATGTCGAGCAGGCGCAGTTCGCAGAGAACGCATTGCAGTATCGCGCCAGTCTCGCGTTTATGGATGGCTCGATTCGTACCTTGCGCATGGCTATCAAAGGAGGTGAATGATGGGTCTTTTTAATGTTTTTGACGTGGCCGGCAGTGCGATGAACGCACAGTCCGTGCGTATGAACGTGACAGCGAGCAACCTCGCCAATGCCGGCAGTGTCAGCGGTGACCCGGAGAACGTCTACCGCGCCAAACACCCGGTCTTTTCGACGTTCAGTCAGTCGCTCGCTGCCCAGGATGGTGTTGCAGGCGTGCGCATTGACGGTGTCGTGGAGAGCGGCGCCCCGCTGCAGCTGCGCTACCAACCCGATCACCCCGAGGCGGACGCTGACGGCAACGTTTTTGCAACCAACGTCAATACCATCGAGGAGATGGTCAACATGATGTCGGCGTCGCGTTCCTACAAGAACAACGTCGAGATGCTCAATACGACCAAGGATCTGCTGCTGCAGACACTCTCGCTCGGACGCTGATTCTCTATAGAGGCAATAACATGACAACGCTAGGACCGATAGACACTTTCGACAACTTCGCGCCGCCGCCCGAGCAGAAAGCGCGCGATGACCTTGGCCAGGAGGATTTCCTGACGCTGATGATCTCGCAGTTTCAGAACCAGGATCCCTTCGAGCCGATGGATAACGGTGAGTTTCTTGGCCAGCTGGCCCAGTTCAGTACCGTTAACGGTATTTCCTCGCTGAACTCGGCCTTCAGTGGTCTCGCCGGTTCGATGCAGGACAACCAGGCACTGCAGGCCGCGGGACTGGTTGGCCGCTCCGTTCTGGCGGTAAGCGACGTCGGTTCGTTGAATGAAGGCGAACCGCTCAAAGGCGGGCTCGAGCTCGATTCCAGTGCCGGCAATGTGCAGATCGACATCACCAATGGCAACGGCGAGCTGGTGCAGCGGCTGAATCTCGGCCAGCAGCCTCCGGGCATGGTGCGATTCGCCTGGGACGGCGTTGATGCATCGGGGCAGCGCGCGGAGAGCGGGCAGTACCAGGTGACGGCACGCGTCATTCGCGGCACCAATGTCGAAAGCGCGCCAACGGTCATCGAAGCTGACATCCAGAGCGTCACGCTGGGGCAGTTCGGTGGTGGCCTGACACTCAACCTCGCCGGCGGGCAGCAAATGCCGCTCGGCCAGATCTACCAGATTATCGGATAACACGCACTTTACGCACTGTAGAAAACAGACAAAGCCAGGAGAAACACATGCCATTTGCAATAGCACTCAGCGGACTTAACGCCGCATCAGCCGACCTCGGCGTCACGGCGAATAACGTAGCTAACGTCAACACGACCGGATTCAAGATGTCGCGCGCACAGTTCAGCGAAGTATTCGCCGTAGGTACACAGAGCGTGAGCTCGAGCGCCGCCGGCAGCGGCGTGCGGCTCTCAGAGATCGCGCAGCAGTTTACGCAGGGCAATATCGACTTCACGGACAACGCGCTTGATCTCGCGATCGGCGGAGAGGGTTTCTTCGTCATCAGTGACGGCGGTGCCCGTAGTTACACGCGCGCTGGCGCGTTCGGCGTGGACAACCAGGGCTTCGTGACAAACGCGCAAGGCGCGAGGTTGCAGGCCTACCCGTACGCCGGCAGCGGTCTGTTCAACACCGGAACACCGGTCGACCTGCAGCTGGAAGTCGGGGCTAACCCGCCTGCCGCAACCACGCGCGCATCATTCGGCATCAACCTGCCGGCGGATGCACCCGTGCCGGCCAACCCGGTTTTCGACCCGACGGATCCGAGCAGCTTCAATCACACCACATCCGTGACGGTCTATGACTCGCTGGGTGCCGCGCATACGGCAACGGTCTACTTTATCAAGGATGCCGTGCCCAATACGTGGAACACCGAGATTCAGATTGATGGCAACGTTGTTGCCGGTGCAGCGCCGGTTGTCTTTAATCCGGACGGCAGTCTGAACTCGCCGGCTGGTGGCCTGATGCCACTTGCTGCCTACACGCCGACTACCGGTGCCTCGGACATCGTCATGGGTCTGGATTTTGGCTCGGCGACGCAGTTCGGCGATGCCTTCGGCGTGAATTCGCTGTCGCAGGATGGCTTTACAACCGGACGATTGACCGGTGTCAGCGTGGACGCGGAAGGCGTCGTATTCGCGCGCTTCACCAACGGCCAGTCGACATCACTCGGAAAACTGGCGCTGGCGAACTTCGTGAATCCGCAGGGTTTGCAGCAGCTCGGCGATACCACCTGGGGCGAATCGTTCCAGTCCGGTGATGCTTTGCTTGGCGAGGCCGGTACGGCGTCATTCGGCAATATCCAATCCGGTGCTCTCGAAGCCTCCAACGTCGACCTGACAGCGCAGCTCGTGAATATGATTACGGCACAGCGCAACTTCCAGGCGAACGCACAGGCAATTTCGACCGCCGACACCATTACGCAGACGGTCATCAATATCCGTTAAGCGGAATAGCTGAGCAGTAAAGGGATACGACAATGGACGAAATGATTTTTCTCGCGATGACCGGCGCCAAGCAGACGGAGTACGCGCAGTCCATCAACAGCAACAATCTGGCCAATGTCTCGACGAGCGGCTTCCGGGCCGACCTGCATTCGTTCAGCTCGGTACCGATCGATGGTCCCGGCGTCGAGACGCGAGTCAACGCCGTTGTCGAATCCTACGGTACGGATTTCTCGCAGGGGCCGGTCGCCACGACCGGCCGCGATCTCGATATCGCAGTCCAGGGTGACGGCTTCATTGCCGTGCAGGCGCCCGACGGTACCGAGGCCTATACCCGTGCGGGTGATCTTCGCGTCGAAGCCGGCGGTTTGCTGTCAACCGGAGCCGGGCACCTGGTTATCGGTGACGGCGGCCCGGTCGCAATCCCGCCGAACAGCAGCTTGCTGATCGGCAAGGACGGCACGATCTCTGTACAGCCAATCGGGCAGGGGCCTGAAACCTATTCCATCGTTGATCGCATAAAGCTCGTCAATCCGGACCTTGCCTCGCTGCAGAAAGGCTCTGACGGCCTGCTGCGCATGGCCGGCGGAGAGACGGCTGCGCCTGACGCCACCGTGTCGATCATGTCGGGCGCTCTGGAACAAAGCAACGTGAACGTCGCCAAGACGCTCGTCAACATGATCGAGCTGGCGCGACAGTATGAAATGCAGGTCAACGTCATCAAGACGTCGGAAGAAAATGCCGACTCGGCAGCAACACTAATGCGTCTCGGCTAAGCGAGCGTTTTGGACAGGAGTTAGTTATGAACCAGGGTTTATGGATCGCGAAGACAGGACTTGATGCGCAACAGACGCGCATGGCTGTTGTGTCCAACAACCTCGCAAACGTCAACACCACGGGATTCAAACAGGGCCGCGCCGTGTTCGAAGACCTGCTCTATCAGAACGTGCGCCAGTCCGGCGGCCAGACCTCGCAGGACACCGAGTTGCCGTCGGGCATGAGCCTCGGAACAGGTGTCCGCATCGTTGCAACCGAGAAGTTGTTTACGCAGGGCAGCGTGTTGCAGACGGATAATGCGCTGGACGTCGCGATTAACGGTCGCGGTTTTTTCCAGGTGGAGCAGCCTGACGGCACGCTCGCCTATAGCCGCGATGGCACGTTCCAGCTCAATGACCAGGGCGAACTGGTGACGGCGAGCGGCTATCGAATTCAACCGGGCATCACGATACCGGACGCTGCGCAGTCGATAACGATTGGCAAGGACGGCACGGTTTCGGTGAGGCTCGCAGGACAGGCGTCGACAACGCAGGTCAGTAGTCTGCAGACGGTCG
>RCNE010001057.1_pt1 | contig 15008 bp, 12 predicted proteins | sample 2041361 | NCBI WGS metagenome assembly RCNE01 (sample SAMN09708229, study PRJNA481090) | Marine sediment metagenome, whole genome shotgun sequencing project.
TTACCCAAAATGACATCACAAAATGAAGTCAATTCTGTCATGATTGCCTCACGATCTCCTCCATAATTCCATAATTTAGCGCGATAATTCAAATCTGTAGAAATGGCAATACCTAATTCACTTGCGACTTTTACAGCGTCTAAACAAACAGCTGCAGCACCTTGTGAAATGGCTGGTGTAATACCAGTCCAGTGAAACCATTCTACACCTTCAAATACTTGATTCCAATCAATCATTCCCGATTTAATTTCGGCAATGGCAGAGTGAGCTCTGTCATACACTACTTTTGATCCTCTTGACACTGCCCCGGTCTCTAAAAAATAGATTCCTAAACGATCACCACCGTATACTATTTTATCGACACCTACGCCGCGTTTACGCATTTCCATCATGGCACATGCTCCAATATCATTTTTAGGCAAACGCGTTACAAAATCAACAGAAACACCATAATTGGCAAGTGATACTGCCACATTAGATTCTCCACCACCATAAATGGCATCAAATTGATTCGCTTGTGAAAATCTTAAAAAACCAGGAGGTGCCAATCTTAGCATGATCTCTCCAAATGTTACTACTTTACTCATTTTTTTATACGTATTATAGATTAAATAATCTTGGTAAAAACATTGATATTTCTGGTATATAGCTGATCAGCATTAAAACAATAACCATGATTGCCAAAAATGGTAGCAGTGGTTTTATCACCTGAGTCACTGAAACTTTAGCAACGCCACTTCCAACAAAAAGTAATGTTCCCACAGGAGGAGTACAAATTCCTATGCATAGGTTCAATACGATTACGATTCCAAAATGAACCGGGTCCATACCTAAGGTGGTAACTACCGGCAAAAAAATTGGGGTAAATATTAAAACGGCTGGAGTCATATCCATAAAGGTTCCGATAACTAGTAGAATAATATTAATTGCTAAAAATATGGCAAACTTATTCTGTAATGACTCTAATAAAAATGTGCTGATCATTTCGGGAATACCTTCAAACGAAAACAACCAAGACATCGCCATTGATGTACAGATTAAAAACATGACTACTGCGGTTGTTTTGGCACTGGATAATAATACTTCGGGAAAATCTTTTGTTTTCATATCGCCATAAATCAATGACAAAACAGCCGCATATAATACCGCAATTACCGAAGCTTCTGTAGCTGTGAAAATTCCTGCTACAATACCACCAACTACGATGACTAAGAGTAGTAAACTGAAAAAGGCTTTTCTAAAAAAGGTCCATACCTCCCCTAAAGTAGCTCTTTTGCCTTTTGCATAACCTCTGCTAATGGCAATGAAAGCTATATATCCCATAATGGCAAATCCCAATAATATACCTGGAAGATAACCCGCAATAAACAGGGCAGCCACAGAGGCTGTACCGCCACTTGCCAAGGCATATACAATAAGGATATTACTTGGTGGAATTAACAAACCTGTTGTTGAAGAAGTGATATTGACAGATGCACTGAATGTTCTGGGGTATCCTTCTTCCTCCATTCGATCGGTCATAATAGAACCAATGGCAGAAGCAGCTGCAAGGGCAGAGCCTGAAATAGCGCCAAAAAGCATTGATGCCAGTACGTTTACGTAAGCCAATCCGCCAGGAAGACTTGCGACCAAAGATTTTGCAAAATTAATTAGTCGATTGGCAATACCTCCCCGTTTCATTATCTCACCTGCCAGTATAAAGAAAGGAATTGCCAGTAAAGCGAAACTATCGATTCCGGTTGTCATCCGTTGAGCAATAGTTGTTAAGCCAGGCATTTTATCAATATTCAACAATAAACTTAAGGTGGTAGCAATTCCAATACTATAAGCAACAGGAACCTTAAGCAACAAAAGTGCAAAGAAACTAATAAACAAAACCAGGATACTTAAAACTTCGATACTCATAATTAATTGCTGACTTTGTTGGTGTAAATAGTTGAAATATGATAGGTGGAATAACACATAATGAGCATTCCGCTAAAGGGCATGATGGCGTAAACATATCCTAAAGGTATCCGAAGCGTTCCTGAAAGTTGCTCTAAATGCAAGGTTGTATAGACCAAATTAAACCCGCCTATCACCATTACAATCAGGGCAAAAAGAAAAATTAACCCTTCAATAACTATCGAAGCTTTTCTTTTATTTGTTTCAGAAAATTTTTGATATAAAAAATCCATCGAAAGATGTTCTCTTTTTCCGTTCAGATAAGCCGCTCCCAAAATGGTCAGCCAAATCAATGAAAAACGGGCAAATTCTTCGGTCCATGAAAATGAGGTGCCCAACAAATATCTCGAAAACACTTGAAACAAAACATCTAAGACCAAAAGAGCAAAAATAGTAATTAAAACCTGCTCAAGAAATCGATTAACTCTGTTAAAAATAAGTTCAGATCTATTCATGATTACTGGCTTTTAATTTGATTTATAATGGGTGCCATTTCCGGATATTTTTTTACAAATTCTTCCACTACGGATTTTGATTTTTCAGCGAATAAGGCTTTTTCAGGAATAATAATCTCAACTCCGGCTTCTTTTGCAATTCTCATCGATTCATCTACAGATTCCTTCCAGAATATTTTTTGGGCCTGAGCAGACTCATCTGCCGCCTCCTGTACCCATATTTTTTCTTGCTCAGATAATTTATCCCAAAATTTGGTTCCTATTATAATCACATCTGGAACTGAGGAATGCTGATCTAAGGTATAAAATTTACTAACTTCATAGTGATTAGATGACACAAAGGAAGGCGGGTTATTTTCTGCTCCGTCTACAACGCCTTGTTGGATGGCGGTATATAATTCACTGTAAGACAAAGGTGTTGCTGACCCACCCATGGAATTTACCATATTGATCGCCATTTGATTGTTCATGACTCTTATTTTGAGCCCTTTCAAATCATCAGGAGTTCTAATAGCCTTTTCACTGGTATAAAAACTTCTGCTTCCGGCATCATAATAGCAAAGGCCGCGTAACCAAAACTTACTCCCTTTTTGCAATATAGATTTCCCAATAGGTCCTTCTAACACTTTAAACCTATGTTCGGGACTTTTAAATAAATAAGGGATTCCCAATATGTGGTATTCAGGCACAAAATTCGATAGGGTAGCGGCACTTACTTTTGTTGCTGCCAAGCTTCCAATCTGCAATAATTCTAAAACCTCTCTTTCTGAACCTAATTGTGAATCGGGAAAAATTTTGACTTTTAAAGATCCTTTGGATTTCATTTCTAAGGCCTTCTTAAATTCTAATACCCCTTTATGAACAGGATGACTTTGTGTTGAATTATGTGCCAAATACAACAGTTTTGGGCCTGACTCCTTTTTACAGGATACCAGCACAAAAATTAAGCATACTATGATAATTAGTTTATACCTCATGTTTTATTTAAAATCAAAATAGGTTGCCGCATTATGATAACAAATGTCCTGTATCATTTTCCCAATAAAAGGGATATCATTGGGAACGAGTCCTTTCTTTATGTCTTCGGCCATCAAATTACATAAGATTCGCCTAAAATATTCATGCCTTGGAAAGGAAAGAAAACTGCGGCTATCTGTTAACATACCCACAAACCGACTTAACAAACCAACATTTGATAAGGTTTCCAGTTGTCTTTCCATACCGTCTTTTTGGTCTAAAAACCACCAGGCAGCACCCCATTGCATTTTCCCGGGTATACCACTTTCACTATAATTACCCATCATGGTTGCAAAAACCTCATTCTGCGAAGGGTTCAGGTTATATATGATGGTTTTACTCAGGCATTCATCAGCATCCAGCCTGCTAAAAAATTTAGACAAAGTTGTGGCTTGATTAAAATCTCCAATAGAATCGCAACCAGCATCAGCACCTACTTGTCTTAATAAGCGGCTATTATTATTTCGTATGGCACCTAAATGAAATTGTTGTACCCAACCTTTGGCGTGATACATTTTACACAACCTATATAAAATGCATGAAGCGAATACTTGAGATGCTTCCTTCGAAATTTCTTCACCTGTTAAACGTTTTTGTAAGATACTATCTACTGCTTCTTCGGTAAAATCATTCGCATAAATTTGCTCCAGACCATAATCCGATAAACGACATCCATGTTGAGCGAAATAATCAATTCTGCTTTGAATAGCATGTAACAGATCATTTAAATTCTCAATAGAAAACCCAACACATGTTTCCATTTTTTTCAGATATTTCGGGAATTCCTGACTTTCAATTAAGAGTAGCGCATCGGGTCTGAAGGTAGGATATACCTTAGTAAAAATGTTTTGCTTCGCAATTTGTTGATGATATTTAAGATTATCTGTGGGATCATCAGTGGTGCAAACCACCTCTACATTCATATCTTTTAAAAGATCAGCGGGCGTTTTATCGGCTAATATCGAGTTTGCCTTTTTATAGATCGCTTTTGCATTCCCAGGCTGTAAAATATCATCGACATCAAAGTATCTTTTTAGTTCCAAATGTGTCCAATGAAACAAAGGATTGCGCAAGGTAAAAGGCACCGTTTCCGCCCATTTTAGAAACCGGTCTTCCAATGAAGAGACACCTGTAATAAATTGCTCATCAATTCCATTGGCACGCATGGCCCTCCATTTATAATGATCACCTCGTAGCCATACGTCACTAATATTCTTGATCGTATTATTTTCTGCAATTTGTTTTGAAGACAAGTGATTGTGATAGTCAATGATGGGCATGTCTTTTGCATACTGGTGATACAAAATTTCTGCCTCTTTTGAATGTAACAGAAAATGATCTGTTATCAATTTTTTGGAATTGATTTTACTCATCATTGTAAACTTTTAGAAATACCGAATTCCAAACCTCTTAACTCTGCTAAACCTCTTAATCGTCCTATACCCGAATAACCCGGATTCGTTTTTTTATGTAAATCATCTAACATCTGATGTCCGTGATCTGGCCTCATTGGCATTCTAAGGTCCGTTCTTCCCGTAGCTTGTCGTTTTCGCTGCTCCGTGATCAGCGCTTTCATGACCCCGAACATATCCACATCCCCTTCCAGATGATTGGCTTCATAAAAGTTTCCCCACTCATCTCTTTGTGTACTTCTCAAATGAATAAAATGAATTCTGTGACCCAAACGCTCAACCATTCCAGGTAAGTCGTTGTCAGGCCGAACACCAAAAGATCCTGTGCAAAAAGTCAATCCGTTATTCGGACTATCTACGGCATTATATAAGTCTTTAACATCTTGTTCTGTACTTAACACTCTTGGTAGGCCCAGAATAGGATAAGGAGGATCATCTGGATGGATACACATTAAAATACCCGCCTTCTCAGCCGCTGGAATAATTTGCTTTAGAAAATAAAAAAGATGCTCTTTTAATTCTTTTGGTCCAATGTTATTATATGTTGCAAGAATAGCGTTAAACTCTTCTAAGCTATAGCCTTCTTCTGCTCCGGGAAGTCCTGCAATAATATTTTTAACCAACAAGTTCTTGTCAGCATCACTCATAGTATCAAGCATGAGTTTTGCTTTATCTAACTGCTCCTTAGAATAACTATCAACGGCTCCAGGTCTTTGTAATAAAAATACGTCAAAAACGGTAAATGCAGTTGCGTCAAAACGCAAGGCTCTTGAGCCATCTTCCACCTTATAATTTAAACTAGTGCGTGTCCAATCCAGTACAGGCATAAAATTATAACAAACCGTATCGATGCCACAAACGCCCAAATTGGAAAGTGTTTGACTATAATTATTGATATAGGTATTGAAATTGCCAGCTTGGGTTTTAATATCCTCATGAATAGGAACGCTCTCCACTACGGACCATGTTAGGCCAGCATTTTCAATTATTTCTTTACGTTTTTTTATTTCTTCGATAGGCCAAACTTCACCATTAGGAATATGGTGCAGGGCAGAAACGATTCCGGTAGCACCAGCTTGTTTGATATCTGAAAGAGAAACCGGGTCATTTGGCCCATACCATCTCCATGTTTTTTCTAGACTTATACTCATCATCTGTTCTATAGATTGTTATACACCACTAAACGCACTAAAACCACCATCAATTGGAATGACAACGCCAGTTACAAATGAGGCACCTTCACCACATAGCCACAAGGTAGTTCCAATTAAATCTTCCGGCTCTCCGAATTTACCCATTGGCGTTTGTTCGATAATTGTATTCCCTCTAGGTGTCAATTCGCCATTCTCAGTGGTTAATAAGGTCCTGTTCTGATCGGTTAAAAAGAATCCTGGGGCCAAGGCATTCACCCGGATCCCAACTTTTGAAAAATGTACTGCCAACCATTGAGTAAAATTTGAAACCGCAGCTTTAGCACCACTATACGCCGGAATTTTTGTCAAAGGTGTAAAAGCATTCATCGATGAAATATTGAGAATACTACATCCTTTTTTGCCTACCATATCTTTTGCAAAAACTTGTGTTGGAAGAAGGGTTCCAATAAAGTTTAAGTCAAAGACAAATTTAATTCCGGTAGGATCTAAATCGAAAAAAGTTTTAAAACCGTCAGTCTTGTTTAAAAGATCTTCTTCGTGTAAATGAGGGTTTGTTGTGGTCCCTAAGGGGTGATTTCCACCAGCTCCATTAATTAGTATATCACAGGAACCCAACTTCTCGTTGACTTCTTTCTTGGCCTGATCTAGAGATTCCTTTTCCAATACATTGGCGGCAACACCAATGGCCGTTCCACCATCACTGTTTATTTGTTCGGCAACTTTGTTTGCAGCGTCAATTCTTAAATCCAACACGGCAATTTTATGACCTTCCTTTGCAAGTGCGATGGCCAAGGTACTGCACAACACACCACCAGCTCCAGTTAAAACAATTACTTTACTCATATCTTTTTGTTCTGCATAAAAATATATACTTCTCATCAATTATCGTGTCCGCACACGAATAAAAACATGCAATTATAAATGTTTGAAAAGTAAAAGTAACAAAATAATCGTGTTCGCACACGAAAAATCTATTTTTATTTCATAAATTGCGTTTATAATAGCACCTATTTTAAACTATTATTTTTTAGAAGCTTGAATTTTGAGGATTATTGAAAAAATCATAATTAATATTACTAATTCATATGATTACAATAAAGGATATCGCTAAAGAAGCGAACGTTTCTGAGGGAACAGTAGACAGAGTTCTTCATAAGAGGGCTGGGGTTTCAAAAAAAACGGAAGCGAAAATTAATAAAATTCTTAAAAAGCATAATTTTAAAGTAAACCCTGTTGCTAGAGCCCTGGCATTGAAAAATAAATTCAAGCTTGTAACATTAATGCCAAATTATGATCGTGATAATTCATTCTGGAAATCTCCTTATTCGGGGATCTTAAAGGCCAGTGATGAGGTTAAAAATTTTGGTGTAGAAGTCAATAATTATTTTTTCGATCAGTTTGATCCTGATTCTTATTTACGTCAATTTGATGCCTTAATGGATTCAAAACCAACTGCAGTTGTAATTGTTCCCACTTTTATAAAAGAAACGAAACGGATTGTAGATAGATTAGAAAAATTAAATATTCCTTACCTATTTTTTAATATCGATTTAGAAGGTTTTAATAATATTTCATTTATCGGGCAGGATTCTTATATGGGTGGTTATGTAGCAGGGAAATTAATGCACCTGGTTTTAGGAGATCAATCTTCATTTCTAATTGTTTTACCGAGACTAAATGTCACTAATTATTATGCCATATCTAAAAGAATTGAGGGTTTTAATGATTATTTTATAAAGAACAAGATTCAAAATGAATCCATGACATTAAGTATTGATAATCTTAATGATCTCGCAGATACCAAACAAAAAATAAATACTTTTTTAGATCAACATGACACAGTTAAAGGCATTTTTGTTCCATCCAGCAGAATAGCAACTATTGTTGAAGCCATCCAAGAAACTTCATTAAAGAAACTTCAACTCATAGGATTTGACAATACCGAACAAAATCTTCGATGCCTAGAAGATGATACTGTTTCGTTTTTGATTTCACAAAAGCCTTTTGAGCAAGGTTATGAGTCGATTCATTTAATGACTGACTTCTTAGTAAAAAATAAAAAGCCCGCAAGTAAAATCTATTCTCCTATCGATATTCTTACCAAAGAAAATGCAAGATATAATGAAAGGAAAGAGAGGGAGTTTCAGCATGAGGATGGACAGCCTCTGGATTAATAATCTTAATAGATTTTAGCCGTATTGGCAATTAATCTCCAATGCCCTTTTAAATCAGTTTTATTGTTCTGAATTTTAATTCATGCCTCTGCAGGAAGTTGTAACAATGGTTAAGAAAGGATAGGTTGAGAGCTACTTTTGTTGCTAACATAAATACAGATTTAACTGAGCCCTGCATATTGGCAATTAGATTGTTATATTTGAAATACGATAACTGATAACCTGCAAAAAAGAATGTTTATGAATAAATTTGGTGTCAAAATATTTTTACTTCTATTTCTGCTGCTAGGCGCACAGGAAAATAAGCTATTCGCGCAAGTAACGTCCCAAGAAATAGATTCTATTGTTCAAAACTCGTTGAATAATTTCACCGTAGCTGGTGTTGCCGTCGCAGTAGTTAAAGATGGTAAAATTGTACACCAAAAGGGCTATGGCATAAAAAAAGTAGGTAGCGAAGAAATAGTTAATGAGCATACGAATTTTGGTATTGCATCTAACTCAAAAGCATTTACTGCAGCAGCCCTGGCAATGCTTGTTGAAGAAGGTAAACTGTCTTGGACAGATAAGGTTATAGAACATATTCCGGAGTTCAAAATGTATAACGATTATGTGACGCAAAACTTTAATATTCAGGATTTACTGACACATCGATCTGGTCTGGGTTTGGGAATTGGTGATTTAATGTTCTTTCCTGACGGTTCAGATTTTACTATCAGTGATATTATTAACAGCTTTCAATATTTTAAACCAGAGTCTGCATTTCGTACAAAGTTTGATTATGACAATCTGCTGTATTTAGTTGCTGGAGAAGTGATACAAAGAGCAAGCGGAATACCGTGGGAGCAGTTTATTGAGAAACGTATTTTCGTTCCTCTTAATATGGATAATTCCTATGCATCTATTACTTATCTCAATGATAAAAGTAATACGGCATCTCCTCACTTAAATAAGGATAAAAAACTATCTCTTGTAGAACCTGAGCAATGGGATCCAAAAAAAATTAATGGGGCAGCAGGAGGAATTTACTCCAATGTCAATGACATAGCAAACTGGATGCTCTTACATTTGAATAAAGGGAAATATGGCAAGGATTTGAAAGAGCAATTATTTACAGAATCTAGCCAACGTGAGATGTGGAAAATACATACTACCCTTGACGCAAATCCTAATCCTCGTTATAATTCCCATTTTAACGGCTATGGCTTGGGCTGGTTTTTGACCGATATGAAAGGTAAGATGGTAGTTTCACATACTGGAGGATTAATTGGAATGCTGTCTAAAACGGTAATGATTCCAGATTTAAATCTTGGAATTATTGTTTTAACGAATACTTATCTGGATGGGGCGGGAGTTTTCTCGGCTGTAACACAATCTATAATTGACCGATATCTAGAACTTGAAGATTTCGATTGGGCCGCAAAATATGCAAACTCTTTACAACAAAATGACGGAGAAGCTGATAAAGTAGTTGCAAAAGTTTGGGAAACCACAGAGGCAGCCGATGTTACAAAGCTTAATATGAAAAATTATACAGGTGTATATGAAGATGCCTGGTTCGGAAAAGTAGAGATCTATGAGCAGGATAATCAAATTTGGTTTAGATCTCATCGTTCCCCGAAATTAAAAGGTCAAATGATGTACTACAAAGCGAATACTTTTGTAGCCAAATGGGATGATCCCAGCCTTATCGATGCTGATGCTTTTGTTATGTTTGGTTTGGATGAAGAAGGAAAGGCACATACTATTAAAATGAAAGGAATTTCACCATTAATAGATTTTAGCTTCGATTTTCAAGACCTTGATCTAAAGAAAATTGACAAAGATTAAATTATTTAAGGTCAAAGGCATTGGATTTGTTTCTTGATCTCGGAAGAAAATTTATTTGCGATGAATGAGACTGGATTACTTAGCAGTGATCCCTTGAACTCACACCTGAAAATAGAAAGTCCACCGCTATCGCTGTGGTTTTTTATTCAATTTCAAGATATAAAAGCTATCGCTTTCAATCTTTTCATTAAACAAAAAAAATCCATCACTTAGGTGATGGACTTTCTGCTTTAAGTGACCTCGACTGGATTCAAACCAGTAACCTCTTGAGCCGTAATCAAGTGCGCTATTCAGTTGCGCCACGAGGCCTTATTGATTAGGGCTGCAAATATATTTCTTTTTTAGAGAATAGAAAAAAATATAAATAAAAAATTAAATACCCATTTGCTCTTTAAAAGCTTGTAGAATTGGGAGTGCATTTTTGCGGTCTTCTTCAAAGATAAAGAGTTGAACCTGAGAAGGAGAGCCTCCATAAAATCCGGCTCTTATACCTGATTGAAAATTGTTCTTAACCATTGAAGGTATTTCCTTGTCGTTAAGGTCAATCTGTAATCGCTGTATTTCAATTAATGACCCGGTAAATAAATTGATGTGTTTTGATTGATCGTCCATAACAAAGTGTTTTCTTAAAGGTACAAAAAATCAAACATTAATTTACTAAATTTTTACATCATTCAATCATTAACTAAAGGCTGTTCTTGGTTACATAATAACGCCAACCAATCAATGCCATTTGCCATTTTTTAGCTTTACCCATATCTACTTCCCGTTTACCTAAACTGGGCAGCACAGTTTTGTTGACTTTGGCCAAAATCTTGAATACTTGTTTTTTCATAACCACAAAAATAAAAAATCGCCTCGAATAAGGCGATTTTTTAGAATTTAGTTTCTTAGGAACTTATTTTTTAGTTTTGATGATCACTACACCATTCTTGGCTTTTTCGCCATACTTTTCAATAGCCTTGTCACCTTTGTAAACATTTACCGTTTCAATATTTTTAGAGTCGATGTCTTCTAAACTACTTCCTTCAACTTCTTTACCATCAACGATCATGAGTGGTTTTTCATCACCTTCGCTAATAAAAAGCAATTTATCATGTCCTTTATGTACATCACCTGATCCATTTATGATCACCTCAACATTATCTCCATCTTTATGTATTTTCTTGATGAAAACCTGTTTTTCACCATCATATTCTTCAATGATCTCGATCGTTCTAAGTTTGGTACTGTCTCCTGATTCTGAGATCCAGACATTTTCAGAATGAGGCCCACGTTTTTCTTCAATCACTTTTACGCCATTGACCACTTTTACATGCGTTTCATCTCCGTCATCTGAGATGAAAACATAACTGTCTGTATCTGATGATGACTGTGATCCGTCACTAGTAACAATCACCTTTTTGTGTATTTTATCACCTTCTGAACTGAAAAACACATTATGATCTTCCATGCCTTCGAGATTGCCCACGGCAAGAGCACCTTTGTCATCAAATTTAATGCTGATCGACTTTATTGGAGCAGTGCCCATTTGCTGGAGCTGGGTTTTGTTATTCTGTTTGTTTGATAGTGAAACCTGAATACCAATGATCTCATTCTTGTCGTTATATTTTAATTTTTTGTATTGAAGGCTGATGCCTTTTTTCAATAATGAGGCTTTTAGCTTTTCAAGATCACTTTTCTGAAAATCTTTTGTAATCACTTCAATGTTAAGTTCTTGGTGTATTTCAATTGTTTCAACCGTTTTTTGTTGGGCGATGATCTTGGTATTGAAAGTGAATACAAAAATGATAAGGGCAGGTATGATAAACATGAATTTGAAGTACATCATGTTGTCAGATTTGTTTTTGTGTAACATATTGATTCTTTTTTTTATTAATGAGTTATAGAAATTGCTTGTTAAGGCTAATGAATAATTTGGTGTAACTGTTTTTAACAATAAATATTGATAAGACTCTTTGGTATTTAAGTCTTGTTGTGCCCCTTGGTCAGCAATGAATTCCAGATTTTTTTGAATTTCTCTATGGTATAGCCAAGCCAGTGGGTTAAACCAGTTGAATATGATCAATAATTGAGAAAGCAGAATATCAAGGCTGTGGTATTGAGAAGCGTGTACTTTTTCATGTTCAATGATTTGGTTTAATTCTTGTTGGTTGAATCCGTTTTTCGGATAAATGATATAGTTGAAGAAGGAAAAAGGACTTGTTGATTCACTAGCCTCAATAAAAACAAAACCATTATGATACTTTTTGGGATACTTTAGGATAAAGCGAATTAACGACCCTAGTTGCAACAGGAATCTGATTCCGAAGAACAGGACGCCTAAACTGTAAATTCCGAGAAGAAAGGAAGTAAGGCTAATATTGAATGCTTTGTCAGCATTGCCCGTCTCAGTTATGGCACCGATCGCTTGTTCAACATAAAAACCCTCTACCGTAATATATTCAGGGATGATTATAAACGGAAGGGCAAGTGCTGTGATAATGCCTAAAAGAAAATAGAACCTGATGCTGTTGAAAAAAGTTTCTTTTTCCAGGAAGAGTTTGTAAAAGATAAAGAACAAACTAAGAATAGCCGAGAATTTGATAAAGTATTCCATAGTGCTTAAGATTGATTTTTTTGATTCTTTTCAATGATTGAAATAATCTCTTTTAATTCACTAACACTGATCTTTTCTTCTTTGGCGAAAAAGGAAACGACATTTTTATAGGAGTCTTCAAAATAATTTTGAATCGTTTTCTGCATAAAGGTTTTTTTATACGCTTCTTTGCTGATGGCCGGATAGTATTGATGTGATTTTCCAAAGGCATTATATTTGATGAACCCTTTTTCTTCCATATTCCGTACCACGGTTGAAATGGTATTGTAATGGGGTTTAGGACTGGGTAATTCGGCAACAATTTCCTTGACAAAGGCCTCCTTTAGTTTCCATAAGACCCTCATGATCTCTTCTTCCTTATTGGTGAGTTTCTCCATATTGATTTTAATTCTGAGTCAAATGTAAACTAATAATATAGTTGTATAACTAAAAAAGTAGTTATTTAACAAAAAATTAATAAAATGAAATGAGAATCCTGCCTGCCGCAGGCAGGTGAGGAGTGATATTGGAGAAACGGAAACAATGTTGTCGGAAGAATTACTGATATTTATGGAATGGACAAGGCATCTTTAAACTTTTAAACCTGAATAAATTTGTATTCAGCAACTCATTTCTAAGTTATATATTTGTACAAAGTGCCTATATGAATTACTTATATATAGTGAGTGGGTTTGTCATTCTGATTCTTGGCGGTAGCTGGCTGCTTAAGGCGGCAGTATCAATGTCGATGAGATTGAAAATCCCAAAAATAGTCATAGGAATGACAGTGGTTTCTTTTGCCACTTCCATGCCTGAGTTGATCGTTAGTTTAAAAGCGGCGCTCAATGGCCATGCAGATATAGCACTAGGCAACGTTATAGGCTCAAATATTGCCAATTTAGGCTTTGTCCTGGCCATAGTGATCATGGTAAGCACTATCAAAGTGGAAAAAAGTTTTTACGTCACTGATTGGCCAGTTATGATGCTGGCTTCCGTAATGCTGTATTTTTTTCTGGCTTTTGACGGAGAATTGCAAAGATGGGAAGGCGCGGTCCTTTTCTCAACCCTGATTCTAATTTTGATTTATTTGTTCAAATATCAAAAAGTAGCTGTTATTGACGAAGTGCCCGAAGATAATGTTGAATATCCTCTTGGAAAATCTCTGCTATTTTTATTAGTGGGAGGTATAGGACTATGGGGCGGTTCCGAATTACTGATCGAAGGATCTGTAAATATAGCTACTGAGTTTGGTGTTAGCAAAAGAGTCATTGGTATAACAATTATTTCTGTTGGGACCAGTATTCCAGAACTGGCAGCATCTTTGGTGGCGATATCTCGAAACGAAAAGGCTATTTCTCTTGGGAATCTACTAGGGTCAAATATGTTTAATATCTTGGCTGTGCTGGGAATTACTTCAATGGTGACGCCAATTACAGCTGAGGATCCCGGTTTGATCGACTTTGACCTCATTTGGATGCTTGTTGTATCTCTGAGTATCTTTCCTCTGGTCTTTACGCCGGGAAGAATGAGATTATCCTGGGGAGAAGGTTTAATACTCTTGGGATCTTACGTTGTTTTTATCAGTATAGTGATATAAAAAAATGCCCCCTTAAAAAAGAAAGCATTTTAATTATAAACCAATTATAAAATTATTATTCAATAAATTAAATCTTAGCAGATTTAACCGTTTGGATAATTCTACCTGCAATCTTATAAGGATCACCATTTGAAGAAGGTCTACGATCTTCTAACCAACCTTTCCAACCGTTTTCTACAGTAATGATAGGAATACGAATTGAAGCACCTCTATCAGAGACTCCATAGCTAAAGTCAGAAACATGAGCAGTTTCATGAAGACCAGTTAGTCTTTCATCATTATAGGCTCCATATACGCCGATATGTTCATCAGTTACAGGTCTAAAAGCTTCACAAATTTTCTCATACGTTTCTTGAGAACCACAAGTTCTTAAAGTAGTATTAGAGAAATTGGCATGCATACCAGAACCATTCCAGTCACCTTTTACAGGCTTAGGGTGTAATTCAACATAGTATCCGTAATTTTCAGTTAATCTGTTTAATAAATAACGTGCAATCCAGATTTCATCTCCTGCTTTTTTTGCTCCTATTGCAAAAAGTTGGAATTCCCATTGACCTGGTGCAACCTCTTGGTTAATACCTTCAAAGTTTAAACCAGCAGCGATACAAAGATCAGCATGTTCTTCAACAAAATCTCTTCCCCAAGTATATCTACCACCAACTGAACAGTAATATTTTCCTTGTGGGCCAGGGAATCCACCTCTTGGGAATCCAAGTGGAAGATCAGTTTCAATATCCATTAAGAAATATTCTTGTTCGAATCCAAACCAGAAATCATTATCATCATCGTCAATAGCTGCTCTAGCATTTGAAGAATGCGCCGAGCCATCTGCATTTAAAACCTCAGACAT
>RCNE010001058.1_pt1 | contig 15005 bp, 14 predicted proteins | sample 2041361 | NCBI WGS metagenome assembly RCNE01 (sample SAMN09708229, study PRJNA481090) | Marine sediment metagenome, whole genome shotgun sequencing project.
GCGAACATCACTACACCTACGATGCTTTTGACAGGAGAAGAAGACTACAGAACTCCAATTGCAGAATCAGAGCAATTCTATACCGCCTTAAAATTAGAAGGTGTGGAAACCGCTATGGTACGTATACCAGGTGCCTCTCATGGCATTGCCAATAGACCGAGTAACCTCATCGCTAAAATCGCAGGAGTTTTGGCTTGGTTCGAGAAAGATAGAGACTAAACAATGATAGAACTCTTTAGAACCTTCAGTAACTACCTAGATTAAAACAGGTTAAATACTATGAAAAAATTTCCTTCTGCTCATACTATTCTCTTGCTAATCTCTGCCTTTGTTGCTGTACTTACTTGGGTGATTCCTGCAGGAAAATATGCATCGCTGTCCTATGATAGTACAGAAAATGTTTTTATTAAAACGATAAATGATAAAGTTGAAAAACTACCTGCAACACAACAAACACTTGAAGTACTCCATATTAAAATTCCGCTTGAAAAATTTAGCTCAGGAGCTATTTACAAGCCAATAGGCATTCCAAGAACTTATCAATCTTTAGAAGCACAACCCCAAGGCTTTTTTGAGTTTGTACAGGCTCCTATAAAGGGAATCATTGAGACTTCAGATATCATTTTCCTAGTGCTTATCATAGGTGGTCTGGTTGGTATTGTTGAAAAATCAGGGGCCTTTAGTGCAGGAATAAGTTGGCTATCAAATGCATTAAAAGGTAGGGAATACATTCTTATAATAAGTATCACTTTACTTACCGCATTAGCGGGAAGCACATTTGGTTTTGGCGAGGAGGGCATAGCCTTTTTACCTATTCTAATACCTATTTTTCTGGCAGCAAATTATGATGCGTTGGTTGCCGTCGCGTGTGTCTTTCTAGGGTCTCAAGTAGGCGTGATGACCTCGACTACAAATCCTTTTGCTACCATTTTAGCCTCAGATGCCGCAGGAATAAAATGGACCAGCGGTCTAGAAGGTCGTATTGCAATGTTTGTCATTTGTACTACAATTACAATACTTTTCATCATGCGCTATGCTAAAAAAGTACAGGCAAACCCTAACAGGTCGGTGATTTTTGACCAAAAAGAATTCATGGAGAAATTATTTAATGTTTCCCGTAACATTAAAGTCCCAACATTAACAAACCGATTAAAAATAATATTGCTTGTATTTTCACTCTGCTTTGTACTTATGGTCATTGGGGTTGCTATGCTAGACTGGTGGTTTGTAGAAATGATAACTATTTTCTTTTTTGGAGCTATTCTTATTGGCTTTATAGCCAAGATGGAAGAAACGAAGTTCATTAGATCTTTTATGAAAGGTGCAGGTGATTTACTAGGGGTTGCTTTTATAATAGGCCTTGCGCGAGGAATTTCTATTTTAATGACCGATGGGCTTATCAGCGACACCATACTCTATGAAGCCGGAAGCCTTACCGAAGGAATGGGAAAAGGACTCTTTATAAATGTATTATTCGGCGTGTACAACGTGATAGCTTTTTTTGTGTCCTCTACGTCTGGCACCGCTGTACTTACCGTACCCATTATTGCCCCACTTGCAGATACCGTAAATATGGGCAGGGAAAATATTGTAAATGCCTATCAATTTGGTCATGGGTTATTTAATTTAATCAACCCAACTTCTCTAATTCTAGCTTTTCTTGGCGTAGCTCAAATCGGTTACGATCGATTTTTAAAATTTATCTGGCCATTGATGGTAATTCTCGCTTTGGTAATAATGATATTTCTAACCCTATCAGTTTATTAAAAAAGTATATGATAAAATTCTTTAGCAAAACTACACTTCGGGTTATTCTACAATTTCCCCTAGCTTTGTCACATGGTGAGAAACATCCAATTGCGGGTTAGTTTAAAAGAAGAAGGACAGCTAGGGCTAAAGGCAAAAACCGCGAAATATTTAGGCTTTTCAGAAAAAGAAATACAAATCAAAGTACTTCGAAAGTCTATTGATGCTCGTAAACCCAGTATCTACTTCAATTACAAATTAGAAGTTTACATCAACGAACCAATGCCTTCCACGAAGGATTATACGTTCGACTATAAAGATGTTTCCAAAGCAAAACCCATTCATATTATTGGTTTTGGCCCAGCGGGTATGTGGGCCGCCCTGCGCTGTTTAGAACTCGGCTACAAACCCATAGTTCTCGAACGCGGAAAAAACGTTCAAAATCGTCGCCGAGATATAAAAGCTATCAATCAAGATCATATTGTAAACGAAAACTCCAATTACTGTTTTGGGGAAGGTGGCGCAGGCACCTATTCTGATGGTAAATTATATACAAGAAGTCTAAAACGAGGCGATGTTCGCCGTGTTTTTGAGAGTCTGGTTCATCACGGCGCAACCGAAGATATTCTTGTGGATGCACACCCACATATTGGCACAAACAAACTTCCGAAAATCGTTCAAAATATTCGAGAAACGATAATTGAATACGGCGGAGAAGTACATTTCAATACTAAAGTAACAGATTTTATAATTGATGATAATCAATTGACATCCATTATTTTAGATGATTCAAAAGAAATGGAAATCCAACGCGTGATTCTTGCGACAGGACATTCCGCTAGAGATATCTTTTATCTCTTGCAAAAGAAGAAAATTGCCCTAAAAGCCAAGTCTTTTGCGATGGGCGTTCGAGTAGAACATCCGCAGCAAATTATTGATTCCATTCAATACCATTGCAGAGGAGACCGCAATGAATTGCTTCCGGCTGCTGCTTACAGTTTAGTGCATCAATCGAAAGGTCGTGGCGTGTATTCTTTTTGTATGTGTCCGGGTGGTTTTATCGTTCCTGCCGCTACTGCTCCTGGTGAAGTAGTGGTCAATGGAATGTCTCCGTCCAAAAGAAATAACCTGTATGCCAATTCTGGGGTTGTTGTAGAAATTAATGCGGATGAGGATTTGTACAAATACGAGAAGTTTGGAGAATTACGAGGATTAGAATATCAAAAGGATTTAGAACGTTTGGCTTTCACTTCAGGAGGAAGAACACAAACGGCACCTGCACAAAGACTAACTGATTTTGTAGAAGGTAATTTATCGGCAGACCTCAACCCTACCTCCTACCAACCCGGATTGAATTCAGCACCACTACATTCGCTGCTTCCCAAATTAATAGGAAGTCGATTAAGGGCTGGTTTTACTGAATTCGGAAAGAAAATGAAAGGGTATTACACCTCTCAAGCGAATATTGTTGGTGTAGAATCTCGAACTTCATCACCAGTCAACATCCCAAGAAATGAACAATTAGAACATCCTGAAATCAAAGGTTTATTCCCTTGTGGGGAAGGTGGTGGTTATGCAGGCGGAATAGTATCTGCTGCTATGGATGGGGAGCGATGTGCGGAGGCTGCAATTGCAAACTTATAAAAGTTGGAATTCTAATTTCCTTTCACTCGGTAAGTTATTTTTCTGTTTGTAATAACTTGACATAAACTTATCGACAAGGTAGTAGTTGCAGTAATATTAAGTGGTGGGTCACCAATCATACCACCATATTCAACGACATAACCTTGAGCCGCATACGCGCCACTAGTACCCGTCGTATTTGGTAAATCATTCCAAGAACCGGGAGAACTGGTAACAGAAGGGTCTGTGATATGGGCAAAATTTTCTTGCCCGGGGGTTCCGGGTCCACCAGGATAGTCATTAGGTTCATTGGCATTCCAAAAGGCAAAAGTTAATTCTGTACCACCAATACCTCCGTCCCAAAATTGGGTTCCGGCTTCAGGCCCTGTTACCCATCGCCATTCACCTTCAATAGCATCATCAGTTGCGCCGATCCAACCAACACCTTGTGCTTGAGAGCCCGAGAAATCTGCTTCTACTTGTGAGGTTAGGGTCACTAGGTATCCTTGTAAACCAAAGTAAGTTCGATTGCTGGCTGCTATCTCAGCATCGGACCAAGATATACCTAGATCGGAAACAAATTCATAATAATGACCAGTTGATGGCAAAAAATTCGCTTCACCAACAGTTATGGAAAATTGTCTAGTACCAGATGGGCTACCAGAGCTTGATGAAAACTCCGTAGCTAGGACAGCTGCTTCAAATTCTGTGTAAGTAGCAGGACCTTGCAAAGTCAATTCCCCTTGCACAGGATCCCAAGAACTGGCAATACTTGGATGACTACCTGTCAGTGTCAACAAATCTTCACCATTTATATAGCCACCAGAAATCTGAATATAAACTGCAGTAGTTGTTGTATCGTCAGGATCGGTAATAGTTATACTTTGCGCAACTGGTTGCGATGCCCCGGGACAATACACTTGGTCTCCTGAACCAACAACCAATGGCGGCTGATCTGGTATTTGTGCTGTGAAGAGTACGTTGTCAATCCAAATTCGTTCTTGATTTACATCCCAATTGCCACTACCTGAAATAAAGCGTATTGCAGAATTTGAACTTATCTCAGTTGCGTCCAAATCATAAGAAATGCTACTTGTGCCATCTAAATTGTCAACGGTCACAAATGATGTTCCATCAAAAAGTTGAACATCAATGGTTTCATCTCCGTTGGTTCTTTCAAAATCAAGAGTTAAGGTAACATCTGCATATCCTGATAAGTCTAAATTTCTTGTTATATAACGCGTATCAAGGTTTTGAAGACGTAGTCGATTATCGCCGGTTGATCTATCGCGTATTCGCATACGTCCACCACCAGGATTTGTACTCTCTCCCGTTTCAACCCAATTACCCAAGAAAAAATCTGACCCAGAACTATTGCCGTAGGTGGTTTCATCTAGAAAGTCATCACCAAAAGTATCTTGACCCTGAAGCAAACAGACGGGTAGAAGAAAAATGATATAAATAAATATTTGTAGTATTCTCATGGATATTCAAAGACTAAGAATGGGCATATAAAGTTACTACAAGAGAAATCACCTCCATAACTTATGTTGTGCAAAAGATAAAATATGCTGTAAAACGTGCAATTATTGATGTGTTAAATGCTGTTAGAACGGAAATTTCCACCAAATGGTTACGCATCAGAATCGTTATCCCCAGTTTAAATGTATCTTCGCGGCTTATAATTTACTATGACATTTAAAGAACTTGGGCTTGCTGAGCCTATTCTAAAAGCGCTTCAAGAAGCAGGCTATACCAACCCTACCCCGATTCAAGAACAAGCAATTCCCATACTTTTAAAAAGAAAAGACCTTTTAGGTGTTGCACAAACTGGAACAGGCAAAACTGCTGCGTTCGGAATTCCTATTTTACATCATTTATACGAAGGTATCAGTCTAAGGCAGAATAAAAGAAAAGTAAAAGCTTTAGTGGTTACTCCAACTCGTGAATTAGCCATACAAATTAGTGAAAGTTTTACGGCATACGGGAAGCATACAGGGTTAAGAAATACGGTCATCTTCGGTGGAGTAAAGCAAGGAAAACAAGTAAATGCATTGAGAGCCGGAGTTGATATTTTGGTCGCCACCCCAGGACGTTTACTCGACTTAATGAACCAAGGGTTTATCTCTTTTCGCGATTTAGAATTTGTTGTTCTTGATGAGGCTGACCAAATGTTGGATATGGGCTTTATTCATGATATCAAAAAGATAATCGCCAAACTACCACCCAAACGACAATCCCTTTTCTTTTCGGCCACAATGCCAAAGAGCATTGTAGAATTGTCCCGTAAAATGCTAGGTGATTTTGAAAGAGTTACTATAAAACCCGAACAAGCGACCGCAGAAAAAGTCGAACAAGGTGTTTATTTTGTTAGCAAGTCAAACAAACCAAAGCTTTTGGTTCATCTGCTTCAACAAAGACCCAACGATTCTGCACTTGTCTTTTCGCGTACCAAACATGGTGCTAATAAAATAGTTAAAAAGCTAGACCAAGCAGATATTCGTTCTGCGGCCATTCATGGTAATAAATCGCAAACGGCTCGACAAAAAGCCTTAGGTGCCTTTAAAGAGGGAAAACTTAAAGTTCTAGTTGCTACAGATATTGCTGCTCGTGGTATAGATGTTGAAGACTTGGCTCTGGTGGTCAACTACGACTTACCCAATGTTTCAGAAACCTATGTACATCGCATCGGGCGAACAGGTAGAGCAAACGCAAGCGGTATCGCGCTATCATTCTGTATGGCAGAAGAGCGTCCGTACCTTCGAGATATTGAAAAACTCATCAAGCAACAGGTGCCTAGATTAGGTGAACACCCATTTATGGATGACGCTTCAGAGCAAGAAACGGAGGTAAGAAGACCTTCTAACAAACCTAGAAATAATCAATCTAGAAATAACAACAGATCAGGTAACGCTAATAAGAATAGAAATCGCAACAGGAATAGCAACCGCAGCGGAAATAGAAATCAAAATTCCGACAGAAATAAGAATTAAATTCTTCAAAAAAAGACACCTGGTTAAAAAGGCCAAATCAAAGGCACTAACAGCATAGTACATAGGAAAAATAAGAGTAGCAAAGGAGCACCCACTTTTACATAGTCCATGAATTTATAGCCGCCAGCTGCCATGACCATGGCATTTGTCGTGGTGCCAACAGGCGTTAAAAATGCTGTTGATGCACTAATCGCTACAGCAATCAAAAAAGGTTTTGGCGATACACCCAAAGAAGTTGCTGCGATTATGGCAATAGGAGCCATTAGTACAGCGGTTGCAGAATTATTTATAGTTTGACTTAAGGCCGTTGTCAATAAAAATACACCCCCTAAAAGGGCAACAGGGTGAATTGCGCCCAGGTTGGTTACCAAAGCATTCGCAGCAGATTGTGCAATACCAGTCTTTTGTAAGGCAATACCCATAGGAATCATTGCTGCAATCATTACCACACTTGTCCAACTGATTCCTTTATATGCCTTACGAATTGGAACACACCCTGTGAGCATTAAGATTCCAGCACAAATTAGTGCAGCTACTGCACCGGGTAAAATTTTGAAAACAAGGAGTAATATCATTAAAATCAGGGTTCCCAACGCTATAAATGATTTGGGAGTAAGAACATCCACGTTTTTGGCCATTGCCTCTGGGTTGCCAGAAATAACCAAATGTTCATAGGCCTTTTGAAGATTCTCTATAGCTTCCCAAGAACCTCGGATAATAAAAGCATCTCCTGGTTTAACAGTAATTTGAGTGTCTTTTAAGGGACTATTATTTCTTGAAATGCCGACAAGTTGAATACCTGCCTGTTCGAGATACATGCCCAATGGAATCGTTTTACCTACAAATGCTGAGTTCGGAGTAATAATCATTTGTGATAATCCCACTTCTTGATTAATAAGCTCTTCCTTCAGATTATCGCTGGTAAATTCGAAAGGTATTACCCCCAATTTGTATTTAAGCATCATGGCGTCCACATCTATTGAGGCCCCTTTCACGGTGATGATATCGTGATAGCGCATCTCGGTGTCTGGCTTCGGAAACTCAACAAAAGGCGGAATACCTTTTATTGGACTGGGATGTCGTCTTCGTAAACGCATCACATTGACCTTATGATTTCCTTCAAAATCCCAGTCACCGATCTTGGTTTTGATCAATGGTGACATAGAACGAATACGGAAACGATATAAGTTATCACCAATACTATAGTTCTCAATCCATTTGTGTACCTCGGTATCTAAATTAATTGGACGGTCTGATGCTTCATTATTGGGTAATAATCGATAACCCAGATATTTAAAGTAGAGGATGGTAATCAATAACAAGGGCACCCCAATCAAACCGAATTCAAAAAATGAAAAGCCTTCCATTCCGGCCTCCAATAGCGCATTGCTCGCAATTATGTTAGGGGGCGTGCCAGTCAGCGTTAAAAGTCCGCCTGTATTGGAACCAAATGCAATGGGCATCAAAAGTTTTGAAGGTAGCGTACCGGCATTCCAAGCTGCAGACACGGTTACCGGAAGTAGTGCCGCAACTGTACCTGTATTACTGACAAACCCAGAAAGAAGCCCAGATCCTAAAGTTACAATTACCAATAGTTTTGAGGTACTATTTCGTGCCCAGGAAACGAATTTACGACCCGCAAGAGCAGTCCAGCCAGTTCTCGAAAGACCCTCGCCTATGATGAACAAGGCTGCAATCATAATTACCGTGGGGTTGCTGAAACCACTAAGGGTTTCATTTAAATCAAGAATCCCAAAAAGGAAAAGGGCTATCATTGAGAGCAGCGCTACCACATCTGGGGGAAACTTGCCCCATACAAAAAGAACAATGGTAATACTCAAGATAATTAAAACCGAAACCATAGAATATTCTGGAATTAGCCGATGGCCAGCACCGGAACTTTAGAATTCATCGTAAGTTCCTTTGTCAACAATCCCTCAGAACGTTTGTCGCCCGGGGCATGGTTACGAGGCAATACGGCTATCATATCAATATCTTTTTGCGCTACGAAGTCAGCAACACCCTGAACAATATCACTATTCTCTATAAAGGAATGGTGTGAATAAAATTCTTCTAAATAGTACTCTAAAAGATTTTCATTACTCTCGTCATTTTCTGAATAACCATATATACCATCCTCATTTTGAATCGTAAGTACAACCACTTTTGCATTGAACCTTCGGGTAATCCGCAATAAGGTTTCTAGCATAGATTTATCGTGGATTCTTTCTTTGCCCAAAACCAAAGCTATTTTTTTAACGGAAAATTCGATTTCTTGATTTGGTATGGCGAGAATTGGGCAATTATCTATCTCCAGAGCTAAATCAGCGGTATTATTGACTACTGACCCAGGATTATCTTCTTCCCCTGAGGTTCCCATTACAATTAAATCAACCGTCTCCTCTTTTTGTATTTCAAGTAAAGCCTCGGTCAAAGTACCCTCTCGTATAATCCACTCAAGAGTACCTCGAAACGTACTTTTGCAATTTTCCTTTACATCTTTGAAGGCTGCTTCAATAGCACTTATATCCTCTTTAGGAGTGATATAGGCTAAAAGAATCTTAATGTCTTTGTCAATCCCGATAAAATCAAAAGTATAGTCCAAAGCTTTTTTGGAAATTGTAGAGAAGTCATAGGGAATTAATATGGTTTTAATCTTATTCATGATGTTTTTTAAGGTTAAATTGATCAATATGGTGTAAATCTAAGCAAGGCTTTTGACCAAAAACATGACAGGTGTCATGTTTTAATTTAGTCTTTACCAATCTCACATTTGTTTAGAAAAAGAGTCTTTTTTATAAATCTAAGTCTCTATAAAAAGTTAATCCGTTTTTAAAAGGGTCGTAAAATGCAAACTCTCTTGTTCCCCATGCAGTTTCCCTTAGAAGCGTGTGCGGATGAAAAACATCTTTTTCTGCATACTCGCTATACAATTCTTCGATGTTCTGTGCTACAATACGTAGCAAAGGTCTATCAACAGTTACCTCCCACTCCGCAGCATTATGCCATTGTAAATGAATTTCGATGCCATCTCGTAAAACACCTGCATAGGTCGGATTCTTTGCATCATCAGCAAAACCAATTTTGAATCCCAACCGGTTTACATAAAAGTCTAACGCTTCCACAACATTTTTAACTGGCAGAACCGGGTGAATCTGATGTAGGTATCCTTTTGTTTCCATGGCTTAAAATTAAAGTATTCTTATTAACTTGTAATTGAAATAAGATTGTAAAACATATGAGGAGCTACCTATTTTTTTGCATTTGCCTTTGTTTGATTTTTAATTCTTGCAACAATGATCCAAAAATAATACACGAACCGGTCTTGCCAGGTCCAGCCTTGAATAAAGAGATGATGCTATCGGCCATGAACATGCATATGAAGGCTATTTCAGATAGAGATCTCATAGTACTTAAAAGTACTTTATCACCTCAAGGAAATATGCAGCTCCTTCTTCCAGGATTGGAGATTATAGATAAAGTTGATGGTTTTATGGAGTATCATCGAGAATGGTTCGAGGAAAAAAACTGGAGTTTTGATTACCGTATATTGAATTCTGAAGTGGGTGAGACTATGGGTATGGTATTAGTGTCATTCACCTACAAAGAACCCGATCGTGACGGAAAACCATATTTCAATAGAATGGTTGTGAGTTACGATCTTCAGAAAATTGGCGGTAAATGGTATGTGATTAAAGACCACGCTTCATCAATACAAAAATCAACAGACCTAAAATGAAATTTACTATAACTACGTTTATTTTAATATTTTTTCTGCCGTTTATAAGCATTGGGCAAGACTTTAAGGCCATGTCTTATAACATCAAATACGATAAGGTAAATGATACTGTAAACAACTGGACTGATCGCAAGGAAGCATTAGTAGAATTGATCAAACATTATAAGCCATCTTTTATAGGTGCTCAAGAAGTGTTACATCGTCAATTAATCTATATCGACAGTTCTATGGCTAATTTTAGCTATATAGGAGTAGGTCGCGACGATGGTAAGCAAAAAGGCGAATACTCCCCTATTCATTATGATTCTACTAGATTTAAGGTAATTGAACATAATACATTTTGGCTTTCTGAAAGTCCTGATGAGATTTCCGTGGGTTGGGATGCTGCCATGGAACGTATTTGTACATACGGACTTTTCGAGGAAAAAACCACTAGCAAAAAACTATTCGTATTCAACACTCATTTCGATCATATCGGAGAAGTGGCTCGTAAGAAATCGGCAGAACTAATCTTTCAGAAAATAGAGGAAGTGAATCGAGAAAATCTTCCAGCAGTATTAATGGGCGATTTGAATTTAACGCCTGATACCCCTCCCATACAGTTTTTACAGGATAAACTTTCTGACGGTCAAGCAATCGCAGAAAGCCCTTTTTATGGTCCCACGGGTACCTTTAATGGGTTTAATCAACAGATGATATTAGACCGTCGCATAGACTATATTTTCGTTAAGGGTTTTAAGGTCTTGAACTACATACACATTGATGACCGCTTGGAAAACAACAAACATATTTCTGACCATTTGCCCGTATTAATTGTAATATCTCAAAAATAAATTATGTTTACCCCTACCCACTATAGAAACGAAGACATCAACGAAATCAAAGATTTCTTGGTTCACAATAGCTTTGGAATTTTAGTGAATCAGGTTGATGGAAAACCTTGGGCAACTCATATCCCTTTGGAGTTAGATGTTGATTTAAACGGAAATGATATTTTGGTTGGGCACATTGCCAAAGCCAACCCGCAATGGAAATATTTTGAAGCAAATACGCAAGTACTCTGTATTTTCAATGGCCCTCACAGCTATGTTTCCTCCTCTTGGTATAAGGAAGAAGAAGTACCTACTTGGAATTACATTGCAGTTCATGTTTATGGCACGCTAGAAATTCAGACAGAGGAAGAGCTTCTAGCTTCGCTTCATAAGTTGGTGGACAAATATGAAAAGGACTCTAAAGAACCCATTTCTATACATGACATGTCTGCTAAAACCATGCGCCAGATTAAAGGTGTTGTTGGTTTTCAAATAAAAATAGCAGATATTCAAGCGACCTATAAACTTTCTCAGGGAAGGGAACAAGACCATCCAAAAATCATTGCCGAACTTGAACAACGTGATTCGGGTTCAAAAGCGGTGGCTAAAACCATGAAAAAAACAAACAATGCCAATTGAAATGAAAGCCAAAATCAAACAGTTCGTATTGGTTTATACCGTTCTTTGGATACTAACCTTTATAGCATTTATTGTATTGTTGGGTAGCGGAGACCGAAGCGTTTCAGATAGTGTTATCTTCTTTTTTGAAATTACAGACAATCGTAATTTTCTAATAGGCTTTCATATTGCCTTCCTCTTGTGCTACGCTCTTTTCTTAAGCACTTTATATTTCATGAATGTTTACCGTTCTCAAGGAAAAAAAACATTCCTGAAACAGCTGTCCTATCGATTTGCTCTTCCACTCCTATTCATTTTTGTGGGTTACAAAACCCTAGTGTTTGCTAATGCCTCTGAATTGGATATGTACGAATGGAATACTACTGTTATAAACGAAAGTGGAATCGTTAACAATCTATATGAAGTGGATAAAAAACATCGAGGCATGAGTGTTTTTGGGTGGTCTGAGGATAATACGGATGCTATTCAAAGCCTTGTTCGTGCAAATGTAGAATGGGTAGCGGTCATCCCGTTTCTGTATCAAAAAGATGAAAAAACCAAACTGGTCAATACACCTGAAAATCCAAAAAGTTATTCTAGAAGGGACTCCAGTTTTATAAAGTCAATTAACGATTTGCATGAAATAGGAATTCGGGTACACCTAAAGCCCCATTTATGGATGAGCGACGGCTGGCGTTCTAATATTACTTTGGATACGACCCAGGAATGGGACGCATGGTTCGAGTCTTATCGCACTAATATGTTGCGTTATGCTAGTATTGCAGCCGAAACAAAAGTGGAAATGTTCTGTGTTGGAACCGAGCTAAAGACTTCTATAAAAAAACAACCAAAAAAATGGGAAAGCCTAATCGACGAAATCCGGCAAATTTATAATGGAGAGCTTACCTATGCCGCCAATTGGTATGATGAATATGAGCACGTTTCTTTCTGGAACAAACTAGATTATATAGGCATACAGGCCTATTTCCCTCTTACAACCGTAAAAAATCCTGATTTGGAAACTATTGAAAAGGGCTGGAAAAAACCATTGGCAGCTTTAAAAGCTGTCCATGAAAAATACGGAAAACCTATTCTATTTACCGAGGTGGGTTATAGAAGCGATGCAGATGCCACCATAAAACCATGGGAATGGAGTCCTGTTTTAAGTAGTCTTACCAAAAAAAAATCTGACCAAACACAACAATTGGCTTACGAGGCATTGTTAAGACAAACTTGGGACCAACCTTGGTTTGCAGGAGTCTATATCTGGCAATGGGATACTAGAACAAATGAAGAAAGTGCCAAAACAAATCTTGATTTTTCACCACGTTTTAAGCCTGCAGAAAATGTAATCGCAAAGTGGTTTGGAAAAAATGTAAAAAATATACCTTAACAGCTGTTTATATGAAAAGTAGACGAATATTTATCAAAAAAACCGCACTTGCAGCGACAGCAATTTCAATGCCTTCATTTTACGCTTGCGGTAAAAAATCAGAAAATAATATGCCTAAAATATCTTTGGCCCAATGGTCACTAAATCGTGCTTTTTTTGGTAAAACATTAGACCCCGTACAATTCGCTAACATTGCCAAAAATGATTATGGTATCTCAGCGGTTGAATATGTAAACCAATTCTATGCAGAAAATGCAACGAATGAAAAATTCTGGAATGAAATGGCAACAAGAGCTTTCGATGCGGGAGTGGAAAGTTTGATTATGATGGTGGATGAAGAAGAAAAGCTCGGAGACACAAATGCTGAAAAACGAAAAAAAGCAGTCGAAGACCATTACAAATGGGTAAATGCCGCTAAACTATTGGGGTGTCACTCCATTCGTGTAAATGCTTTTGGAGCTGGAAGTCTAATGGAATTAAAAACTTCCTTGACCGACGGGCTAGGCCAATTGACGGAATACGCAGCTAAAGAAAAGATTAATGTCATTCTAGAAAACCATGGTCTTCATACTTCAAATGCAGACTTTATGGTTGATCTTATTAAAGAGGTCAATAATCCTTTCTTAGGTACACTTCCTGATTTTGGAAATTGGTGCCTAGGTGCTGAATGGGGAAGTACGCAAACCGTTAAAAACTGTACTGATATCTATCCACCGCATGAAGGGCTTTCAAAATTCCTGCCTTATGCGAAAGGTGTTAGTGCGAAATCATATGCTTTTGATTCCAATGGTAATGAAACCGTTATCGATTATATTAAACTCTTGAGTATTGTCAAGAAGTCTGATTTCGATGGCCATATCGGAATAGAGTTTGAAGGAGAAAACATCGGAGAACCTGCTGGAATAAAAGCGACCAAAGAATTGATAGAAAGCGTTTGGAAAGAGTTAGATTAAAATAATCATAAGAATCTGTCCTATTCCAAAAAGCTCGGTCGTCATAAGGTCATAAACAATTAAAATTTTAAGACAATGAAAGAATTTATGATGTTATTTAGAACAGAAAAAAGTGATGCTCCAAAACCTTCTCCTGAGCAAATGCAGGCTATGGTCAAGCAATGGCAAGATTGGATAGGTGGTATTGCTGCCCAAGGTAAATTCGTTGCTACCAATGCATTGGGGTCTAGTGGCAAAACTATTCAATCAGACGGAATCATTACCGACGGGCCCTATGCAGAGATTAAAGAAGTTGTTGGGGGTTATATTATCGTGCAAGCCGAAAATCTCGAAGATGCCGTAAAATTATCGGAGGGTTGTCCCACACTTGCAAGAGATGGTGGTAAAGTAGAGGTTAGAGACTTTATGGTCTTTTGATGTAAAAAAATTCTTGGGTCTGTATAAAGCAGACCCTTTTTTATGGATAATCAAGAACTCATACCAAACTTATTTCGCGCCGAATTTAGCAAAATCGTATCTGTACTCTGCAAAACCTACGGATTCTCGAGCATGCAACTTGCCGAGGACATTGTAAGTGACACTTTTTTAAAGGCAACCGAAACATGGGGGTTAAAAGGCATTCCCGATAATCCTACAGCATGGCTTTACAAAGTAGCCAAGAACATGGCCATTGACGGTTTTAGGAGAGAACGCGTATTTCGTCAAAAGATAAAGCCCGAATTGGCCTATCAAACCAATATTTCAGAAGAAGTTGAAATTGATTTGTCAGATAATAATATCAAGGACAGTCAATTGCGAATGCTCTTTGCTATTTGCAATCCTGTTATATCTCCAAAAGCCCAAATTGCTTCCAATTCTGCAATAGCACCAATGAATACAAACACAAGGAAAACCCATTTATAAGGCATTATAGCTTTTTCGCCAAACAAATAATTAACTGATCTATCACCATAAAATGACCAACTTATTGCTGTTGAAATTGCAAATAGAAGTACGGAAAATGTAACAATTTTATCACCATAAGCAAATAACCAACTCAAACCTTGTTTGAATGCAAATGAAGTTAAAATACTACTATTAAATAATTCTCCGCCAAAACTGGGATCAATTCTGCTAACATAAAATTCT
>RCNE010001059.1_pt1 | contig 15005 bp, 12 predicted proteins | sample 2041361 | NCBI WGS metagenome assembly RCNE01 (sample SAMN09708229, study PRJNA481090) | Marine sediment metagenome, whole genome shotgun sequencing project.
GCCGAGCTCGATCTCAATCCCGTGATTGCCAGGCCGGACGGAGCGTTCATCGTCGATGCCAGAGTGAGACTCAAACGGAGTGTTTCCACCATGTCTCAACCGATTCGACAGCTCGACCGTCCTCCTCGTTCAAACGACTGAAGAGGGGGTAGCGAACAACGTCAGTGCTGGCCGGCAGTGATGGCGCCGTCAAGCCATTGTTGGAGCCGGTCGGCGGGAAGCGCTCCGACTTGACGTGCGATCTCGGTGCCGTTGTTGAACAGCACGAGGGTTGGGATGCCTTGCACGCCGAGCCGGCCCGAGAGAGTCGGTTCTTGGTCGGCGTTCACTTTGACGACGCGAAGGGTTCCTGCGCGGTCGATGGCGAGCTGTTCGAGGATCGGCGCCACAGCCCGGCACGGGCCGCACCAGGGCGCCCACACGTCTACGAGAACTGGCATGACTGATTGTTTGACCATGGGGTCAAAGTCGACAGTGGTGACCTCGACCAACCACGGCAGATCTGTGTGGCATTTGCCGCAGCGGGGTCGTCCCTTCGCAATGACTGGGGTGCGGTTGCGAGTCCCGCAACTCGGGCAGATGGTTTCTCGGGGGGGCACGGTGGCCTCGTCAGTTGTCGTTCTCGATGTGCATTGCTGCCTCCTCGGGGCTTACCAATCCGATGGGCGATACCATCTCACCGATCAGTTCTGACTCGGTATCGGCAACCCCGCCAGCAGAGGGATCGATGAGGCGGACCACGTCGTGGGGGAGCCGTGTGTCAGCTGCTTGTGTTCGGTCGGCCCGTTCGGCCACCGAATCGTGATGGTCTGCGTCGTTCGGTGAGTCGGCTGGTCCAACGCCGACCGGGTCCGTGGATGGGAACCCAACGGTTCCCGGCAGGGTGTCGTCGCCGACCTCCTCGCCGAGCTCGGATCCGTCGGTTGCTTCTGCCACGTCTGGAATGAACGGAGGATCGATTCCACTGGTCATTTTGGGTTGCCTCCAAGGTTCGGTTCTACACCTCAACAGTAGATTGAGAATGGGGCATCTCGGAGGGCCCAAGGTCCCGTGTACGTCGTGTTCCCCCAGGCGGCTGGCTGTTTGCGTGGCGACGTGGTGTCACTGGGTCTGCCTTTTCATGGTGAGCGACCCGAGTGCCAACGCTGCGACGCTCATCAGCACGGTCACCGTCAGATCGACGACGACGTCGGTGGAAACTCCCGGGTTGTCTGCGACTCCGCGAAGCGCGTCGTAGGCGAAAGTGAGAGGCAGCACGTTGGATATGAGCTCGAGAGGTCGCGCCATGGCCCCTCGCTCCACCAAGAGGCCGCACAACAGAAACTGTGGAAGGAGAAAAGCCGGCATGAACTGGATCGCCTGGAACTCGGTGTTGGCGAAGGCACTAAGGAGCAGTCCCATGGCCATGCCTAACAATGCGTTGGTTACTGCGACGACGGTCGCGAGCCACAAGGGCCCGGTGATGCTGAGGCCAAGTACCCAGACACCCGTGATCATCACGATCGCAGTTTGTATGCAGGCGACTGCGGCAAAACCCCCGGCGTACCCGGCGACGAGACCGAGCCTCTTTGTCGGAAGTGACATCAGCCGTTCCAAGGTGCCCGAGCGCCGTTCTCGTAACATCGCGATCGAGGCAACGAGGAACATCGAGACCAGCGGGAAGATCCCTATCATCGGTAGCCCCACCCGTTGGAACACCGCTGGCCGGGCATCGAATGCATAACGGACCAGTATCAACAACAGCGTCGGTACTCCGAGGAGTAGAGCGAGGGTGCGGCGGTCGCGGCTGAGTTGGCGCAGGACCCTGGCGAATGTCGCGCTCGTCGTCTGCCCCATCATCGCTGCTCCTCACTTGCAACTAGGTCGAGGAACGCCTCTTCGACAGTGTTGGTACAAGTGCGAGACATGAGATCGTCGGGGGACCCAGTGGCGAGGATTCGGCCTTCCCGCATCAGGAACAGAATGTCGCACCGGCTGGCCTCATCCATGACGTGGCTCGAGACAAGGAGGGTCGACCCGTGGGATGCGAGGTTCGAGAACTCGTTCCATAGCTCTTGACGCAGCAAGGGGTCGAGGCCGACCGTCGGTTCGTCGAGCACGAGAAGTGCAGGCTGGCCGAGCATCGCTACCGCAAGCGACACCCGGGCTCTCTGTCCACCGGACAGTCGATCGACGATCGCAGAAGCGACGTCATCCAGGTGAACTGAACCAATGACATGGCGGACTCGGCCGGCGCCTACGCCGACGAGCCGTGCGAAATACACCAGGTTCTCGGTCACCGACAGGTCGCCGTACACGGATGGGTCCTGCGTCATGTAGCCGACTTGTCCCAGCTTTGACGCTTCGCCAGCCGGTTGGCCGAGGACCGTCACGGTCCCCGAAACGTTGGCCTGTACACCCACGATGGTCCGCATGAGCGTGGTCTTGCCGCAACCACTCGGTCCGATCAGGCCGACCACCGTCCCGCGCTGCACGTCGCAGCTGACATCGTGAAGAACAACGTTGTCGCCTCGTTGGACCGACACGCGTTCCAGCTGCACCACGGGCTGGGTCGTTGGGGAGCTCATTGTGAGCGCTCCCTTTCTACGCTGGCGACGTCGAGGAAGGCAGCAAATGTCAACAGGAGAATCACAACAGGTTCGCGGACGTTTTGGCGGAGATCAGATGGGAGACGAACCAGTCTCGGGCCAGTTCGGCCGCGGCCAGCAATGTGCCGGGTTCTTCGAATAGGTGAGTGGCGCCCGGGACGACTTCCAGTCGGGAATGGCATCGGAGCCGTGCTTGGGCAGCCTGGTTGAGACTCAGCACGACCTCGTCTTGGCCGCCCACAATGAGAAGAGTGGGGGCGCGTACGTCTGTGATGAATTGGTCGGCCAGGTCGGGTCGGCCACCTCGCGACACGATCGCGGCTACGTCGTTGTCGGTGTCGGCGGCGGCACGGAGAGCGGCCCCAGCGCCAGTGCTGGCACCGAAATATCCAATGGAGAGCCCCGCCAGGTCTGGTTGACTGCGGACCATTCGGGTGACCTCGGTGAGCCGGCTGCCCAGGAGGTCGATGTCGAAAACCTTGGAGCGGTCGCCCTCCTCGATTGGGGTGAGAAGATCGAACAGCAGTGTCGCCAGACCTGCTTCGTTGAGCACCGAGGCGACGTAGCGGTTGCGCGGGCTGTGACGGCTGCTGCCGCTGCCATGGGCGAACAACACAATCCCTTTGGCGTGTTCTGGGACGGTGAGATGGCCTCCGAGACGTTCATGCCCGGCGCGTACGACAACATCTACGTCGCGCTCGGGTGGGTCGTCCGCGAGCTTGATGGCATCGCTGCTGGGCGCGACGCGTCTTGCGGCTGCCCGGTCGAGGCTGCTGATCACTTCGTCGTCGCTGGTCTGGCGGAAGTCTCGGTAGAACTGTCCGATGCTGTCGAAGTCCTCGGATGTCGTCACGCTGATGAACTCATCGGCAGTGCCGACTAACCGGTGGGTCCAGTCGGCTGGCGCGACGGGTACAGCGAGGATCACTCGACGTGCTCCTTCCGCCCGCGCTGCCTCACATGCCACCTTGGCCGTTGAGCCCGTGGCAATACCGTCATCGACCACCAGGACAACTCGTCCGGCCAATTGAGTCCGAGGTCGGCCAGCACGGTACGAGCGCGCACGGCGCTCCAACTCGACCCGCTCCAACGCCTCCACCTCAGCGATCTCGCCTGGCGTCACACCAGTCGTCCGAACGATTTCGTCGTTGAGGACCCGAATACCGCTTTCACCGATGGCACCCATCCCGAGCTCTGGTTGAAACGGCACCCCAAGCTTGCGCACGAGTATCACGTCGAGGGGAGCATCGAGCACCAGCGCAACCTCATAGGCGACTGGAACTCCGCCTCTGGGGAGCCCTATGACGACGACATCTTCACCTCGAAGATGCGCGAGAAGTCGGGCTAGCTGCCTGCCTGCATCACTTCGATCGTTGAACATCGTCGTCGCCGGATCAACGTCGGAAGCGACGTTGCTGGCTGTCGCTATGTGAGCGCCTGATCCACGGCTGGTCGCGAATGCCGAGCGCTTTTCCGACGACAACCTTCGGATACCGGGGTCTCTGCACATCTGAAGCATCACGGAGGGCAGGAGGGCGGTCACAGAGGCCAAGGTCCCTCACGTAGATGCCAGGGTCGTCATCGGTGGCCGCCTTCTCGATTCCGCGGCGCGTTCAGTCGAGGGTGTCGAGCCAGTGTGCGGTGCTGATGATCTCTGTCGACTGGTGAACGATGATTTGGCGGATTGGGTCAGGAAGTGATGTATCGAGAGCCTGATCGTATTCGTCTTGCATTGTTCGGGAGCCAGCACGACAGACGCGAAGGATGGCAGCTTGGCTAGGTTTCCCGATCGCCGACCGGGCTTCTATCCACCACCGCATCAGCGTGCCTTGCGCAGTGTGATGTTCGCCAACTTCGCCGGAGCGGCCAGAGATGACATTGGACAGTTCTGCCCCGAACTCCTCCCGGCGTTGAGCGACTTTCAGCATCTCCTCCCGAAGTTTGGTGTCTTCGACTGCATCGGCGGCAGCGTGCCAGCCAAGGGCGGCGTCGTGCACGACTGCGGCGAGCCGCTGGCATACGGATATCGGGTCGAGACCAAGGCCAGCCTCGACCAGCTTCGGCTCTTTCGGGACAGGGCTGGTTTCTCCGGTTGTCATAACATCTCCAAAATCGTGTTCGTACGTGGATTCATGCTGGGACAGGGTTGTCCGCACCAATAGGGTCTTAGGCCCGCATCCCGCCTTGGATCGAGCGATACGGTGCCGGAATGGGCTCACCCGGACGTGTACGTGAGGCATCAGAGCTGCCTTCAGTTCGCGAAGTGTTGCGATGAGACTTCGGTCAAACAACGCGCCGTCCGTGCCCTTCTCTCTGAATCGCCTGACGGCGATCGCCGATATGCGGCTTTCGCCGGCGTTATTCGGGAGCGTTGCTCTGGTGATGGCAGGTGTTGGTCTGTTGTCGAGCGCCATCGGACTCCGCGCAGCGCACGAGGGTTTTGGCACTATCACCACCGGCGTCATTACCGCGGGTTATTACCTCGGGTTCCTTGCCGGCGCCGTTGCTGCTCCCTCACTCGTCGCGAGAGCTGGACACATTCGGTCCTACGCCGCCTGCACCTCGATTGCTTCCGGCGCGGTACTCGCCCACGTGCTTGTTGTAGACCCGTTCCTGTGGACGGCCATCCGAGTAGCAACCGGAGCTGGCGTCGCAGGAGTGTTCGTCGTCGTTGAAAGCTGGCTGAACGAGCTCGCAACAAACGAGACGCGTGGCCGACTCTTGTCGGCATACGCTGCGGTCACGATGATCGCTTTGGCTGCTGGTCAGCTGCTGTTGAATGTCGCCAGTGTCGATGGATTCGAGCTGTTCGTCGTCGGGTCAATGCTGCTATCAGCGGCCGTCGTTCCCCTCGCCTTGGCTCGCACAAGCGACCCCGTCGAATCCGAAGCAATGGCCATATCGCTAGGACAGTTGGTCAGGCTCGCACCAGTTGGATTGTTTGGAGTGTTTCTCGGTGGCCTGCTTCAGGGGGCGCTGCTCGCGATGGGCGCCGTGTATGCCAGCAACGCTGGGTTCGACCTCGCTGGCGTTTCCGGTTTCATGGCGCTGGTTATCATGGGGGGCTTTTTTGGCGAATGGCCCCTCGGTTGGTTGTCCGATCGCATGGACCGTCGACGCGTGGTTCTCGGCGCCGCGACGGCTGCCACTCTTGGAGGATTTGTCGCGCTCAACGTCGATGGCATGCGTTCCCTCCTGATCGTCATGACTATTTTCGGAGCCTTCAGCTTTCCGATCTATCCGCTATCGGTAGCGGTCGTCAACGACCGGGTGCGCCCTGATCAGATGGTGCCGGCCGCGAGCCGGCTACTGGCGGCCGGAGGAGTCGGTGCATTCCTTGGACCGGTACTTGCTGCCCTCGGCATGCAGCGCTTCGGCCCAGACGGTTTCCTGTGGTCTCTTACCGCCGCAACGATCGTCTTGGCGCTTGCGTCTGCGATCGACGTGTACTCTCGTTCGCCAATACCAGCAACGATCCGCGGAACATATGTGCCGCTTCACCCCACCGCCACTGCGGTGGCAACAGCTCTCCACCCCGATTCTGTTTTCGACGGCGGAACCCCCGAACCCCGAACCTCGAACCCGGCGTAAACTCCGGCGCGAAGTTCGATAGTGCCCCTGGCCTCCACTGAGAATGTCGAGCAGGGCGCGTTTGTGTTCGGCTAGTTGGCTATCTGGTCGGATGTGCACGAGACTGATTGCGTGATGTGCAGGTGGCGGAGAGTGCATTGTGTCTGAAGCCGATATCACTGACCCGGAGCCGGTAGCTGGTTTTCTGGCGCGGGCGGTTGGGGTCGCTTTCTTGGACGGCGATGGTGTCATCGTCGCGGTCAATGACGAGTGGGGCGCGTGCGTTGGCGCTAGCGATGGAGATCTCGGCTATGCCATTGGCGACGCATTCCTCGATACATGTGATCGACTGACAGACGGCCATTCGCGCACGGCAGCCGCGATTCGTTCGGCGCTTGATGGTGGTCTCGAATCGACGGGCATCGTCGAGGTTCCGTTTCGTCCGCCCGATCACCATCGATGGTGCGACATCACTGTTTCGAACCGAACGAGCGAAACCGGTGAACATATTGGCGTGACCCTGATGGTTCGACGCACAGGTGGTGCCACGAACGGTGTTGCTGAATCCGGTCTCGAACCGCTCAGCGACCTTGGTCTGAGTGAGGCGTGGGCGATGATCGAGTCATCACCCGACGGAATGATGCTTGCCGACGAACATGGCGTCATTGCGCTGGTTAATTCCCAGGTCGAGACGATGTTTGGCTTCGATCGTGGCGAGCTTTTGGGTCGCCGAGTTGAGGAGCTCCTTCCGGAGCGGCATCGCCAAGTCCATATGGCGCATCGCACCCGGTATCGGGTCCAGCCGCGGGTTCGTGCGATGGGCGGCGACCTTGACCTCCACGGTCGTCGCCGAGACGGCAGTGAGTTCCCGGTCGAGGTCTCGCTCAGCCCGCTCACGACGCCGCAAGGTCTACGCGTTATTGCGACGGTCCGAGACGTCAGTGACAAGGTTGCTGCACAGGCGCACAGCCACGCTGTGCTGCACCAGATCGACGCTGCCCACGATGGCGTCTTGATGTTCGACCCGGAGACCCTCGACTTCCTCTACGTCAATCGGGGAGCGCAAGCCCAGCTCGGTTACAGCTGCGAAGAGCTCCTCACAATGTCGCCGATACATATCAAGCCGGAGTTCACCGAAACAAGTTTCCGGGCGGTTCTCGCGCCGCTCCTTGACGGAATTGCCGAGTCTCATGTGTTCACAACGATCCACCGACGCAAAGACGGTGTGGACGTGCCGGTTGAAATCCGGCTGGAATACCCGCCCGCTGCCCGACCGGGTCAGCCTCGGATGTTTGTGGCACTCGTGCGAGATATCAGTGACAGGTTGGAGGCCGAGGACGCACGACGAAACAGTGAAGCCGCTGAGCGTCTTCTCGAGGATCGAGAGCGACTTGCGCGTGATTTGCACGATCTGGTTATCCAGCGTTTGTTCGCTGCGGGCATGGGCCTCCAGGCTGTTCAGGCCCAGGTCAAGGACGAGATAGTCGCAGAGCGAGTCGCGGATACGGTGGTTCAGCTCGATGAAACTATCGCCGATCTCCGCACCGCAATTTTTGAACTCACGGCGCCATCCACTAGATCGAGATATGAAGAAATCACCGCGATCATTGACCAATCGGTGTCTCGGATGGGCGTAACACCGTCGTTCAGCGTCGATGGTGATCCCGAGCTCATCCCCGGCGCCGTCGTCGAACAACTCCTGTCAACGCTCGTCGAGGCGCTGTCGAATGTCGCAAGACACGCACAGGCCGCTGCCGTCGAAGTCGCGCTTGTTGTTGGCGCCGACGCGCTGAGCCTGACGGTGCACGACGACGGGAAGGGACTGGACCCCAAGTCTCTACGGGGAAATGGTCTGGGCAACATCGAATCTCGTGCGCAACAACTGGGCGGTACTTCGACCCTCACCTCTGAGCCAGGGGGCGGCACCACGCTTACCTGGACGGCCCGCATGTAGCGAGGACCCCGGCCGAGTGTCCAATGGCCCCGTGAGACACCATCGTGCACGTCCGTCGCCGTCGAAGACGAACCCATCGACAGTCCCGATCGTGTGCTCGTCACTGCTGATGACGTGGCTGGACCGCCGAATCCGGACCTCGTGATCGGGCACGTGGTCGAATGTCGTGGCCAGGTACTTGGGCCGAGGTAGATACGCGGTGCCGTGGCTGTAGGTAAACGCAGCTGCGGCGGGGTCGAGTGGTGGACCTGTAGAGGGATAGTACGGCCAGGCGCTCACGGATGATGCGTCGGTTGTCCATCTGTTGCCGAAGGATTGAGGTCGGTCGATTTTCACAAACTCGGTGATTTCGAATTGTGGCGAGCTCTCGATGTCGTCGGCCGACAGTGCAAGCGTCAGTCTGCTTCTGGATGATTTGACCTCTGAGATCGGCACGAGGTGCGATCTGTCGTGATGGTGGTGTGGTTGAACCACCAGGTGGGTGATGTGCCAGTTGGTTCGGTCGACGATGAAGTCGTCAAGTTCGCCCCAAGGCCCGTCGCTCGAGCTGACGGGCATTCCAATTCGTGCGTGCATCACGTAGGTCCTCTGGTTGCGATGGCGGTTGGCAGTGCTAACGAATCCTTCTGCTCCGGTTCGTCGGTGCTCGGGTGGGCGAGGCCGGCTGCTCGATAGGCGTCGGCTTCGTCGAGCGTCTCATTCTCGAGAAGTGCCTGGGCAAGGGCATCGAGCTGGTCGCGGTGTGCATCGAGCGTGGCGATCGCCGCCTGGTAGTCCTCGGAGATGATTCGTCGTACTTCGGTGTCGACAAGTGTGCGAGTCGACTCGGCTGGATCATCCCACGACGACCCGAAGCCTGGTTGGTGGGTTTCGGGGTTGGCGAGAACGGAGACCGGCCCGATCAACTCCGACATGCCCCAGCGGCCCACCATGTGACGGGCCATTGCGGTTGCGACCTCGAAGTCGGATTCGGCACCGGTACTGAGGGTGTTGTAGTTGAGGCTTTCGGCTGCCCGTCCACCAAGGGCGCCGGCGATGCGTGTGTGGAGGTCTTGGTCCGTGTAGCCGTGCCTGTCGGTGTCTGGGCTTTGGAAAGTGACACCCAAGGCGCGGCCCCGAGGGATGATCGAGACCTTGCGTACTGGGTCAGCGCCTTCGAGGAGCATGCCGAGAAGGGCGTGGCCGGCCTCGTGAATGGCGGTGCGGCGGCGTTCCCCCGGGGTAATAAGGATGTGGCGCTCGGCGCCCAACACGATCCGCTCCAAAGCGTCTGCGAAGTCATTGTTGTGCACGGTGTCGCGTTTCCGGCGGGCTGCAAGCAACGCTGCTTCGTTGACAAGGTTGCGTAGGTCGGCGCCCACCATGCCGGGTGTCGTCGAAGCAATGGTATGAAGGTTGACGTCTTCGTCGAGGGCGACGCCGCGGGTGTGCACGCCCAAGATGGCGACCCTGCCGGCGGCATCGGGTGCGTTGACAACGACATGTCGGTCGAAGCGGCCCGGTCGAAGTAACGCAGGGTCGAGGACTTCAGGTCGGTTGGTCGCCGACAGTACGATGACGCCTTCTGTCCCAGTGAAGCCGTCCATTTCGGTCAAGATTTGATTGAGGGTCTGTTCCCGTTCATCGGCGCCGCCAAAGCTCATAGCGCCGCCTCGCGCCCGACCGATTGCATCGAGTTCATCGATGAAGATGATCGATGGCGCAGCTTCCTTTGCGGTGTCGAACAAGTCACGCACTCGGCTCGCGCCCACACCGACGATCATCTCGATGAACTCGGACGCCGCCACCGAAAAGAACGGCACATCAGCCTCTCCCGCCACTGCCCGAGCGAGCAGAGTTTTTCCGGTGCCAGGAGCCCCGGTGAGCAGAACTCCCGAGGGGATACGAGCCCCGATGGCCAGGTAGCGGGCTGGGTTGCGGAGATAGTCGACGATTTCGATCAGTTCGTTCTCTGCCTCATCGATGCCTGCTACATCGTCGAAGGTCGTCGTGTTTTCGCCTTTTTGGTAACGGTGGGCCTTGGACTTGCCGAGACCTCCGATGCCGCCAGGACCTCCTCGGCTGCGGAGAAACCACCAGTACAGCCCGACCAGCAGCAAGATCGGCCCGAAGCCCACGAGGAAGGAGAGCCACCATGGCGTCGGCACATCGACCGGATCGGCATTGATGACGACGTCGTTGGTGGTCAGGAGCCCGAGGAGATCATCATCTGCGTAGGTAGGGCGTTCTGTCATGAACTCCACGCCAAGGACCTCGTCGGTTTCGGAGCTGGTGAGTGGGTTCGCGAATGTGCCCTGAATGGTGTCACCGCGGGACGTCACGTCGACGACGTTGCCTGCGGAGACTTCTTCGATGAAGTTGTTATACGCAACACTTTCGCGGACCGGGGTGTCGGTGAAGAGACCGGCCAGCAACCAATTGAGTGCCAGAAGACCGAAGAGGATCGGCCAGAACCGTCGTCCGCCGGGCGGCGGCCACCAAGCAGCTTTCTTCGGTTCTGACGCTTCCTCGGAATCACCGGATTCATCGCGGTCGGTCGGCCGCTCCCGGACGGTGTCGTCGGTGCCGCTCGTAGACATGGCTCGATTCCTTCGTTCGTCATCAGGTCGTACGTTGGCGATCAGCGATTGTGGTGGTCCAGCACCAACGATTAACGCTAAGCCGCAGATGGCCCTCCTCGAAGGGCCCAAGGTCCTGCGCTGAGGAGTTGTCGAAGCCTCGACTTCCTCATGGTTTCGGTCGACAGCTCGCGGCTGTCACAAAACCGGGCGGGGCAAGGACCTCGGCCTCTTCCGGGGGACCAACTGGGCTGGCAGATTTGCGGTTATGAACAGTCGTGGACCTGGCTCATCACAAAGTATCCAGCACGAAGAAGTGGAGCGCTCGCGAGATCCCCGTTACCTGGCCGCAACACCAATGCTCGACTACGACCATCAATCCATCCAAGCGTTGGTAACCAGGCGGCGTTGGAACACCCTTCCCGAGTCCGAACGAATCGGTGAGGTGTACGGCTATGTGCGCGACGAGATCCCGTTCGGCTATAACAGCGCCGACTCGCTCACCGCGTCTGAGGTTCTCGCCGATGGCTACGGGCAATGCAACACCAAGGCCACCTTGTTGATGGCGCTCCTGCGAGCGATCGGGGTGCCGTGCCGGTTCCACGGTGCTGCCATCCACAAACGGCTGCAGAAGGGCCTAGTCAACGGCGTCTTCTATTGGTTGGCACCCGACCAGATCGACCACACTTGGGCCGAAGTCGCCACCGACGACGGTTGGGCTCGGCTCGAGGGAGTAATTCTCGACGATGAGTTCCTCGACGGGCTTCGCTCCCGTTTCCCCGCTGAGGGCGGCGAGTTCCTCGGTTACGCGGTCGGTACCGACAACCTGTCTTGCCCAGTCATCGATTGGACCGGTACCGACACCGCCATCCAAACGACTGGACTCAGCGCCGACCATGGCCTCTATGACGACCCCGACAGCTTCTACGACAGCATCGAACTCTCGCTCTCAGGAATCAAAGCATGGCTCTTCAAACATGTTGTACGCCACACAATGAACCGCAACGTCACCAAGATCCGGTCGAGCCGAATGGACAAGGCCAACCTGCTGGCGAAGTTCGTTCTCCTTGGGAGCGGGACCCTGATCGTTCTGGTCGTCGCTCAGCAAGCGAGCCATACGGGGACCTTTGGCCGTGGTGCGATCAACGCGCCAACCCCCAGGCTTGGTTGACATGGAGACAATTTTCGCTGGGACCGATCTGTCAGCGTCAGCTACCAACGCTGTGGCGTGGGCGGCTGACATTGCGAGCGCATTCGGCGCTCGGATGATTGCAGTGTCAGCTGTCGAAGCTCAAACCATTGCAACAGATGACCAGATCGAAGAACAACTGAAGATGACTCGATCGCTGTTGGGCGCCGAGCTGGAACGCCTCGGCGGCGACGTGCGAGGGGTCGCCCGATTCGGCGACCCTCGAGACATTCTGATCAACGTCACCCACCAGGAGAGTGCGGACCTCATCGTCGTTGGAGCGCCAACCACGGTCTCCGGCAGTGGCATTCTACGGCACCTGCTACATCACGCTCACAGTCCAATCGCGGTCGTGCCCGAGGGCTCACCCTCGTTGCGTGGAGGGACGATTGTGGTCGGCGTCGATGGATCGCCGGCAAACGAACGAGCCATTGCCTGGGCGGTCGACGCAGCCCGAATGGTATCTGGCAGCGTCGATGCCGTGTACGCATATCATCCGGCGTTCGGTCCGGCCGACTACCCACCGATCGAGTCGGGACATTCGGCCGGTGTGGAGGAGCGCTCAGCAAAGAAGATGGTCGAGAATTACGCGTCCAATGACGTGCAGGTCGAATTTCGCCGGCTCAACGGCGATCGTTCAACGGTCCTCAGGGAATATGCGAAAGAGGTGCAGGCCAGTGCGCTGGTCGTCGGCACAAGGGGCCGTGGCAGCTTGGCTGGGCGAATCGTCGGCCGAGTGCCAAATCAGATTCTCGAGGCCCCAACTCAGCCGATTGTCGTGGTGCCAGGACACAATGGTGAGTGAGTGACCTAATCAGATCGGTGGAGGCTGTGCCTGGACGACCGCAAGTCGACGCCGACGTCGCCGCGCTGCACGTGCCGCATAGCCAGGATCCTGCCGCAGTATTGACCTCGCTGGAGAGCGATGTTGAGGTGGGGCTGTCCGCCGCAGAAGCGGCTGGCCGGCTGAGTCGATTCGGCCCGAACAAGCTCGATGACGCTGCCCCGGAGCCGTTTTGGCACAAGGTCCTCCGCCAGTTCACCGATCCGCTTGTGCTCCTGCTCTTGTTCGCGATCGTGGTCTCGGTTGTGGCGTGGTTGGTCGAGGGGGCCGAGGGCACGCCGTTTGAGGCGATCATCATTTTGGTCATTGTTTTCGCGAATGCGGTAGTGGGGTTGTGGCAGGAGGCTCGAGCAGAGGCAGCGGTTGCAGCGCTCCAGAAGATGGCGGCACCGTCGGCCCGGGTACTTCGGGGGCACGAACGGGTCGATGTGGCGTCGTCTGGAGTTGTTGTTGGGGATGTGCTCGTCCTCGCGGAAGGCGACGCGGTTGCCGCGGATGCTCGGTTGGTCAAGGTGCGGTCGTTGAAGGTGGCTGAGGCCCCACTCACCGGGGAAAGTGAACCGGTCCTCAAGGACATCGCGGCACTTGATGCTGACGCGGTGCTGGGCGATCGCACGAACATGGTCTATGCGGGAACGGCGATCACGAGCGGCACCGGGCTCGGCGCTGTCGTGGCCATCGGGATGTCCACCGAGATCGGGCGAATCGCTTCTCTTCTGGGAGCAGCGGAGGAGGAGGACACACCTCTCCAGCGAGAAATCAATCGCGTGAGTCGGTTGCTGGGGATTGTTGTTGTCGTCATTGCCGTGATCGTGAGCGGCGCGATCTTGTTGACGTCCGATATCTCGACGGCAAGTGAGTTCGTGGATGTGTTGTTGGTTGGTGTGTCGTTAGCCGTAGCGGCAGTCCCCGAAGGGCTTCCGGCAATCCTCGCGGTCGTGTTAGCGCTCGGCGTACAGCGCATGGCGTCGAAGAACGCCATCGTCAAGAACCTCTCATCGGTGGAAACGCTTGGTTCGGCGTCGGTCATCTGTACCGACAAGACGGGCACGTTGACGAAGAACGAGATGACCATCACCCGCGTTGTCACGGCATCGGGAGCGGCTCAGTTGGCCCCCGGCGATGGAGACAGATCTAGCCGGTTGATGTTCGGCGACGACGAGGTAGTCGAAGGAGGTGCCCATTGGAATGAAGTGCGGCTTGTCGTGGGAGGCGGGTCGCTCGCAAATGACGCGTCAGCGGTCATCGACAACGGCACGTGGAGCTTGCGGGGAGACCCAACAGAGACAGCGTTTCTTGTTGCAGAGGAGAACCTCGGTTTGGCTGATGCCAGGCGGGCTCGTTTCCAGCGACTCGACGAGGTGCCGTTCACGTCTGAACGAAAGCTGATGAGCACTATCGAATCGGACGAGAGGGACACCGAACATGCCGTCGTTGTCACCAAGGGTGCGCCAGACGTGCTTCTGTCGCGTTGCACCCATGAACGTGTCCAGGGACAGGTCAACGTGCTCGACGACGTGCGGCGGGCCGACATCATGGCGAGTGTGGAAGTCATGGCGGACGACGCGCTGCGGACGTTGGCTGTGGCCTACCGGCTACTCGACGACCGGGTCGGCCCGGCGACCGAGGAACTCGAGTTCGGTCTGATCTATTTGGGTTCGGTTGGAATTATCGATCCACCACGCCCGGAGGTAGGACAAGCGATTGCCGAAGCGCACGAAGCTGGCATTCGGGTGATCATGATCACTGGTGACCATCCCAGGACGGCTGCGAGGATCGCTGAGGAGCTCGGTATTTCGACGAGACCGGCGACCGTGGTGAGCGGCGTGGAAATCGAAACGATGACCGACGACGAGTTCGGACGAGCCGTCGAACACGCATCGGTGTTCGCCCGCGTCGCACCAGAGCACAAGCTACGTGTGGTCGCGGCCCTAAAGAAGCAAGGGAACGTCGTCGCGATGACCGGTGACGGGGTAAACGATGCACCGGCGCTTAAATCGGCCGACATCGGCGTGGCCATGGGTATTACGGGAACAGAGGTGTCCAAGGAAGCGGCGAACATGATCCTCGCCGATGACAACTTCGCCACGATTCTTCAGGCGGTCCGAGAGGGGAGAGGGATCTTTTCGAGTATTCGGAAGTTTTTGCGTTATCTGCTTTCGTCGAACATGGGCGAGGTGCTGACCATGTTCTTGGGTGTCCTGGGAGCCGGACTTCTGGGATTGGATACCGCCGGCGGACTCCTGGCGGTGCCGCTGCTCGCCACTCATATCTTGTGGATCAACCTCCTCACCGATGCTGC
>RCNE010001162.1_pt1 | contig 14994 bp, 16 predicted proteins | sample 2041361 | NCBI WGS metagenome assembly RCNE01 (sample SAMN09708229, study PRJNA481090) | Marine sediment metagenome, whole genome shotgun sequencing project.
CCAGGTGACGTCGCCGACGTTTAGGGGACCATCGAACGACCCAGAGTCATAGTTCAGGTTTCCGGTTGGTGTGATTGGGGTGCTCGATGTGATGGTCGAACCTTCACCAACAAACGTCGACGAGGTCGAGAAGTCCTCGAAGTCCACACCGTCACCAGGAAGAATGCCGGTGAACCAGTCATGCTGATACTTCAGTGCAAGACCGATCTGAATGTCGCCGTTCACCAAACGACTCGGAGCACACCAATTCGAATCAAGCTTGGTCGTGTCACACGTATAACCCGCACCGGCAACGTTGCCGCCATCATCAAAGTTCGCTTGGGTGATCGTGCCCGCAACAACATTCGCGAACTGCGACCCCGCACCATACGTATTGCACTTCCCAAAGATGCCGCCACCAGCAACCGCGAGTCGACAGTCCTCGATCGTGGTCGCATGGTCGGGATCAGTGGCATCAAAGATCACGACCCACTCGAGGTTCGCCACGTTGTCAGCCCCGATCTCACCAACGATCGATTGCAAGATACGAAGATCCGTTTCGGGCTGATCACCAATCGACGCAGCACGAAGCAAACCCGTACGCACACCACTCGTCGTTGCAGACTTCGCTTCCCACGCCATACCCGCCTCGACCGCACCAAGAATCACGAACAACAGAATCGGCACAGCCAACGCAGCCTCAACAAGAACCGCACCGCGCTCATTCGACCAACGCCGCTTCAAAGTCGAAAACATGGAGAGAAGTGTCATGAATCAGGTCAGGAGGAGCAGAAGGAGTCAAGGCTCAGAGGTCGAGCTCGACGACCTCGACCGTCGAGGCGGAAAGGGTGATGCTGTCGAAGAAACCAGTCACGTACTGGTAGTCGTATTCGATGTAGATACCGAGGTTCTGCCATTGCGTTCGTTGCGCACCGGTCAAACCTGTTCCGACTGAACTCGTCCCATCAGCAACATCGGCGTAGTCAGCCCCATAGGCGTTGCAGAGGCTCGCCTGGCTAACGGGGGCGTCTGCGACGATGCACGACGGTGGCAGGGTCGCGTCGAGTGTCGGTGCATGGAAGATGATCACTTTTGTGACTTCACCATTGAGGGTTGCAGCACCGTTGACCACGCGCTGAAGAATCTCTCGGTCGGCGTCGGGGTTGTCACGCTGGATCGAAGCCACGCGAGCCGCCGACCGGGACATGTCCTGAATGGCGAGGTGGCTTCGGAACATCAACCCGATCTCGATGCCACCAAAGACAACAAGAAAGAAGAGCGGCGAGATCAGGGCGAACTCGAGTGCTGCGGCTCCGCGTTCACGAGCCGAGCGACGAGGAGCGTCACCTGAGGTACGTGCGTCCACACGTGAGCGGCGGCGTCGTTGGAACAGGTGCATAACGTCGGTATCGGCACGGCTCCGGTAAAGGTGTACACCCCTGAACGAAGTCGGGTCGATCGGCCCATATGGACGGGTCACATGGCCCCCTGCCTGGTCGAAGTACCTGCCCGCTGAGGCGTCAGCTCGACGTGGGGCACAGAATGCAGGCATGCGCATTGCACTTGGTAGCGACCACGCCGGATTCGACCTGAAATCACACCTCGCCCAACGTCTGGCCGAACAGGGCCATGAAGTCCTCGACCTTGGAACAGATTCGACCGAGTCGGTGGACTACCCCGAGTTCTGCGCAGCTGTTGGTCGAGCCGTGGTCAGGAACGAAGCCGATTGGGGCATCGTCATGGGCGGTTCTGGCCAGGGTGAGCAGCTCGCGGCGAACAAGGTTCGTGGTGTGCGAGCAGCACTCTGTAACTGTCTCTACACCGCTCGTATGGCCCGATCACACAACGATGCCAACGTGCTCTCCATCGGGGCACGGGTCGTCGGCCTGAGCGTCATAGAAGAAATCGTCGACATCTTCGCAACGACAGAATTTGAAGGTGGGCGACACCAGCGCCGAGTTGACCAGGTCATGGCGATCGAGAACGAGGCTCGCCCAGGTCAGTGATCGACGCGCCACTGGCGAGGGATGCTGCGACGGGGTGAATCGCCTCGGTTTCGGCGGAAAGACCCGTTCGTCTGCTCCTTGCGTAGCGTGTCGAGATGAACAGGATTGGCAGGGCTGCGGTCGCCGTCACCGTCGTCTTTTGGTCGATCGGGAATCTGATCGTCCGAGACTCTCCGTTGTCGGGTCCCCAGATTGCTTTCTGGCGGTATCTTCTCGCCGCAATCGGGTACGCAGTGATCCATCGCGCTGTGGTCGGTCCACTTCGTTGGATCGACATGAAGCGGGCTGCGCCAACGGCGATCGCCATTTCACTCGAGGTTGTCGTCTTCTTCGTGGCCATTAAAGAGACCAGCGTCGCGAACGTGACCGTGATCGGCGCACTTATGCCAATCATCTTGTTCGCGGTGGCGACCAAGCGGTTCTCGGAACAAATCCCCCTGGGTGTGATCGTCGCAACAGCGCTGTCCTTGTTTGGGGTTGCCGCCGTGGTGTTCGGAGCGACCGATGGCGCGGAACTACGTCTGACTGGCGACCTTCTGGCAGTCCTCGCCCTTCTCCTCTTTGCGGCCTATTTCGTCTTCGCAAAGATTGCCCGCGAGTCCATGTCGGCGTTTACGCTGCAAACGCACACCTTGATCATCGGTGTGCCGATCTTGTTTGTCGTCACGGTCGTCGATTCGGGCGGCCTTGTGCAACCGGTCGATCGAGAGTGGCTCCATGTCTTTGGCCTCATTGCGTTCCCCACCACTGGGCACCTTCTGATCAACTGGGCGCACGGTCACGTTTCGCTCACACTCACGTCGTTGATGACGCTCGGCGTGCCCGTTCTGTCGATCCTCGGAGCACGGGTGTTCTTCGACGAAACACTCAGCATCGTGCAGACGGTGGGCATCGCGCTTGTTCTTTTTGTTCTTGGTTGGGCGATCATCCAGACGAACCGAATTCAACCCGAGGGAACATAAGACACATTTGGTGGGTTCACCCAACATCGAAATCGAATCCGTCAACCTGCTGTCGTACCTGATTGCATTTGGCGCGGGCATCATCTCGTTCTTGTCACCGTGCGTCTTGCCAGTCGTCCCTGGTTACCTGTCGGTGATCACCGGACTCGACATCACGGGCGGTGACGATGGAGAAGACGCCGTGTCGCGCACCTGGCCGATCGCACGAGACACCGGGCTGTTCATCGCAGGGTTCTCCTCGGTATTCATCGGCCTGGGGCTTTCTGCAAGTGCCCTCGGAGGACTCCTGTTCGACAACCAGCTGTGGCTCACGAGGATCTCGGGGTTTCTAGTGTTCGCCATGGGGCTGTTCCTCTTGGGTTCCATCGTCACGAAAAACCCACGTTTCTATCAGGAGGCCAGATTTCATCCTGATTTGGGCCGTTTCGGTCGCGCTGCCCCACCGGTGGCCGGCGTTGCATTTGGTTTTGGTTGGACACCCTGCATCGGCCCCATCTTGGGTTCGATTCTCACAATCGCCGCCGGCGCTGAAGGGTCCCTCACGGGCGGCACCCTCCTTGCTGCGTATTCGCTCGGCCTCGGCCTGCCCTTTCTGGCGACCGGACTGTTCTTCGCTCGTCTCGCCGGTGCGTTCGACTGGGTGAAACGCCACATGCAACAGATCGTCATTGTCTCGGCTGTCTCGCTGATTGGATTCGGCGTCCTGCTCATGCTCAACCAATTGATTCGAATCACAACCGAACTGCAGGAGCTCCTGCGGTCGGTGGGACTCGAGTGGATCGTCAACCTCGGCTAGGAGCCATCATGTCGAAGAAACCTGCATCAAAGAAGACGGCCTCGAAGAAAGCCGCCTCGAACAAGACGGTGCCAGCCAAGGCGCCGACGAAAAAGAAGGGGCTGTCCGCGCGAGCCCAATGGGGCCTCATCGTCGGCGTCGGCGTGCTGATCATCGGCGCGATGGTGCTGAACGGCGTCCGCGATGCAGCGGACGACGGTGGCGAAGGTGTCGTTGCTGCGGAGGCATTCGATCTGCCAGCACTCGACGATGACGACAACCCCGACAACCGAATTCGTCTCGCCGACTTCGAGGGAACGCCGACCGTCGTCAACTTCTTTGCGTCGTGGTGTGTCGCATGTGATGACGAGCTGCCGGCATTTCGTGAGGCTGCGCTGGCCCTCGAAGGTGAGGTCGACTTCATTTTCGTCAATTCAAACGAAACCGGAAACTGGCGTCCGATGGTCGAAAACAACAAGATCGAAGGTTTCCCACTCGGCAAAGACATCCAGGGAATTCGGCGAAACGGCCTCTACCGAAGCCTCGGCGGAGCACAAGGCATGCCGATCTCCGCGTTTTACGATGCACAGGGAAACCTGGTTGATACCGCATTCACTGCGTTCAGCAGCTCGACCCTCGACCGGCAACTCCGTGGCTTGGGCTTCGTTTCTTAGGCGTTACGAAGCAGGTCCACTCGTCGGTGGGCCCGCAAAGGCTTGTGCCTTCAACATCCAATCGCGAGCATCATCACCCTCGACCGCTAAACCGGTCGCATCGACGTGCCGTCGCTGGGTAACGACCAAGCAGAAGTCCTCGGCTGCACCCACGATTCGTTGCGTGGCATCGGCATCTCCAAAGACCCACTTCGCTCCGGTCGGTGACGTGAGATCGACATACACATCAGACGTCGGTGGCTCGAGTTTGCGATTGATGTAGGACCAACCGCGGGTGATAACTCCGAGACGCACGATGTGTGCGATTCGATCGGTTGGCGAACGTTGGAGTCCTGCTGCGTCGACGGCATCTTGCCCGTGCGCCCAACACTCCATGAGACGAGCGGTCAAGAACGACTTCGCACCCATCGACGGCCCGTACCACGCCACCCGCGTGTCGTTCTCGAGCATCTTGGTCGCATCGGCGAGGCGCGTTCGATTCGCGCGCCACGCTGCGAGCAGCTGTTCAGGATCCATGGCTCTGAATGGACCAAGGGTCGCCTCATCGACAGCGACCTCATCACCGAAGTTCGAAAGGAGCTCCGGAACGTGCGCACGAAAGGCATCCGGGTCGGTGATCGCCAGGGCTGCTGTGCCATCGAAGTAGGTGAGGTGTCCGATCTGATCGGCGATCGACCAACCCTGGCTCGCCGTAGCCGTTGCCCACATCGACGGGTCGATCGGGGACAACAAGTCGTCGAGGTCCTGCTGCTCGGCCACCAGATCGGCGGCCACCTGGGAAATATCGACGTTCACAAGATCACCCTCTCGTTCGGCAACCCGCCGAGCACCAACTCGAGCATCCCGGAGATGAGCTCGGCGGCATCGAGGCCGCTGTCGCTCGAGATTTCAGGTTGCATCATGTAAAGCGAACTGCCTGTCACGACAGCGCCGACGACAGCAGGATCGACGTCGGCGAATTCGCCACGTTCGATGCCAAGGGCGACCAGACGCTGCACCACGGTCATGACGAACCGGTAGTGGCGGTCCACGAGCCGTCGAGCCGGGGCGTCCTCGGTGAGATCATCGAACAACGGTGCAAACATCTGATACTCGACACCACCTTGGATGTATTGACGAACCTGATCGAGAAGGGGCGCTGTCGGCACGATCGAACCAAGTGCAGCTCGGCCCATGCGATGTAGACGCCGATCCAGAACGATGAGGACCAGCTGGTCCTTCGACGGTGCAAGTTCGTACAACGTGCGACGCGAGCACCCGATCTCTTTGGCGAGGTCGGCGATCGTGAAGGACACGAATCCGTTCTCCATAAACAAGATTTCCAGTCCATCGAGAACCTCGCGATGGCGCGCTCCAAGCCTTGCTTCATCGGTCCGCGACAACAAGGGACGTGGCGCACGGGAGCGCACGGTCTCCTCCACGCCCACAACTGTCGACTCCCCGGCGGTGTAGTGCACACGACGACACTACCAAGCCGCGGTACCAGTCGAAGAGAACGAGTACCCACCCAAACGATCTGACCACGAGCCTAGATTTGGGTGACATTGGACCACGGGTGATGTATCTGCGGAACAGGATCGGCAGATTTGTGGTTAAGACTATGACGGGCCGAACGAGGCCGAAGGCAGAGGGTGACGTGTCGATTTCTCACATACGTACCACGGTGACGATCCAGGACTACCAGGCGATTCGTGACGAAACAGAGCAGCTCGCAGAGCCGCTCTCACCAGAAGACCAGCAGATCCAGTCGATGATCGAGGTCAGTCCAACGAAGTGGCACCGTGCGCACATCACGTGGTTCTTCGAGACGTTCGTCTTGCGCCCAAGTCTCGAGGGGTATGTCGAATTCGATCCCGAACATCGATATCTGTACAACTCGTATTACGAGTTGATTGGAGATCGCCACCCAAGACACGAACGAGGTCTGATCTCTCGGCCGAACGCAGACCAGATCACCGCCTATCGTCAGCATGTTGATCAGGGAATGGAGCGCTTGATCGATAGCGGCGTCGCACACCGGGCGGACGTAGCCGAGCTCGTCATGCTCGGGTTGCACCACGAACAACAACATCAAGAACTGCTTCTCAGCGACATCAAACACGTCCTCTCGAAGAACCCAACGCGACCGAAGTATCACCAACGAACAATCGATCCCGCTCGCCAAAACAGCGCGTTCGACTGGGTCGACATCGAGGGTGGCCTGGTCGAGATTGGACACGACGAAACGGGCTTTCACTTCGACAACGAGGCGCCACGCCATCGCGTCTTTCTCGAGCCGTTTCGTCTCGCCGACCGACTGGTGACAAACGGCGACTGGCTCGACTTCATGGCCGACGATGGTTACCACGAGGCTCGACACTGGTTGTCGGAGGGTTGGACGCTGATCAATCGTGAGGGTTGGGAAGCCCCGCTCTACTGGGAAGCGACGAGCACCGGCTGGCACATGTTCACGCTGCACGGCTGCGTTCCCGTCGATCCGAGCGAACCTGTCTGCCATGTCAGCTATTTCGAGGCTGATGCCTTTGCACGATGGGCCAATGCCCGTCTCCCAACCGAAGCCGAGTGGGAACAGGCATCGAGCACCGTGGCCATCGAGGGAAACCTCGCAAATCGGGGCCTCTTCCACCCGGAGCCAAGCTCGAAGGCCACCGACGGAACCCTTCACCAGATGTTCGGCGACGTTTGGGAGTGGACCTCGAGCTCGTACTCGCCCTACCCCGGCTATTCGACTGCCGAGGGCGCAGTCGGCGAATACAACGGCAAATTCATGTCCAATCAATACGTACTCCGCGGAGGGTGTTGTGCAACGCCGGCCGGGCACGTGCGTCCCACGTATCGAAACTTCTTTCCCGCCAGTTCGCGCTGGATGTTCGGAGGGCTGCGCCTGGCTTCCGGCAACCAACCAACAAGGACAACGTCATGAGTGCCGAATTTCAGATCGACACGTACCTCGACGCCGACTATTTCGATCGAACACTTCGAACCGATGTTCTCGACGGGCTCACCGGCCCGTTCAAGGAACTTCCACCCAAGTGGTTTTACGACGACGTGGGAAGTCAGCTGTTCGACGAGATCACCCGACTCGACGAGTACTACCCGACCGAAGCCGAGCGGTCGATTCTCCAAACCCATGCATCTGACATTGCGCGCTTGTCTGGTGCCGACACGCTGGTCGAGCTGGGGTCAGGAACCGCGGACAAGACCCGAGTTCTCCTCGACGCACTGGCGGAGACCAGACAGCTCCGTTCGTTCGTTCCCTTTGACGTAAGCGAGGGGATTCTTCGATCGAGCTCCGCTGCGCTGCTCGACGACTACCCGGGAATGACCATTCACGGTGTCGTCGGCGACTTCGAACGCCACCTCGACAAGATCCCCACAGAGGGCACTCGGCTCACGGCGCTTCTCGGCGGGACGATTGGCAACTTTAATCCCCATGAACGAAAAGGACTCCTCACCGAGATTGTCTCGGGTATGTCAGCGGGCGACACCTTTCTCCTCGGAACAGACCTCGTGAAGGACCGCGAGCGTATGGTGCTCGCCTACGACGACCCTCAAGGTGTGACAGCGGCATTCAACAAGAACGTTCTCACTGTCTTGAACCGGCGCCTCGGTGCCGACTTCGATCTCGACACGTTTGAACACGTTGCCTACTTCGATGAAGAACACCAGTGGATGGACCTTCGCCTACGTTCGCTGATCGACCAAGACGTACACATTCGCGCACTCGATCTTCAAATCCACTTCTTCGAAGGTGAGGAGATGCGAACCGAGATCTCTGCGAAGTTTCGCAAGGACACCGTCGTCGGCGAGCTCGAGACGGTAGGCCTCGAACTGGTGGAGTGGTGGACAGATCCGCGTGGTGACTACGCGGTGTCGCTCTCAACCGTGAAGCGATAGACGTTCGTCTCTCGCTCAACGAAACCGAGTCGTTGATACAGGCGATTCGCGGCTTCACGGCTGGGCCGACTGGTCAGATCGACGGTCGTGGCACCGGCTTCACGAGCAATCTCGATCGCTCGTTCGTTCAGGAGACGACCAACACCCCGTCCACGTGCGTCCTCATCGACCACAACATCTTCGATCCATGCTCGTAGACCGGTCGGAATTCGAAACATCGCGAGCGTCATTGACCCCACGACCGTTCCCGCCTCATCTTTGGCGATCAGAAGTGTTGACGCCTCGCTATCCACAATCTTTGCGAGCGTCTCAGCATCGGGTGCAGGGTTCGACCTCGAGAGCTGTGGAATGAGCTTTTTGAATGCGGCGACGAGTTCTTCGTCCACCTCGTCAACGGTTGAGATCGTGATCACGGTTCTCCTTCGGCAGCGCGTGACTCAATCGTAGAGGTAGCGCGCGGTGCGTTCCCGAAACCCGATTGATACCGTTTTAGATGTGACACGGACTATTGGCGGCGCCGAACACGTTCGATGCGCAAAGCTCCCCGAACTTCGATCTCCTGTTCTGATCGTCGCGTTCGAGGGTTGGAACGATGCGGGAGATGCCGCGTCCACCACAGCTCATCACCTCATCGATCGATGGAACGCCGAGCTGTTTGCCGACATCGACCCCGAAGAGTTCTTCGATTTCACGGCGATGCGACCAACTGTCGAGATCGTTGACGGATTCGAACGAGAGCTCCACTGGCCGAACACCAGCTTCTACGCAGCCCAACTGGCCGATGCCCCGTTCGACGCAATCATCCTCCTCGGCGTCGAGCCGCAGATGCGCTGGCGAACATTCTGTGAGCAGATTCTTGCCACCGCACGCGCCTGTGGCGCAGAGATGGTTGTGACGCTCGGTGCGCTGCTAGCCGATGTCCCTCACACCCGACCAGTGCAGGTCCTCGGCACCGCGTATGACGAAACAACGGCGGTCAAGCTCGGACTCGAACCGTCAAACTACGAGGGTCCAACAGGAATTGTTGGCGTCCTTCATGCCCAAGCCAGAGACGATGGCATGACGGTTGCGTCTTTGTGGAGTGCGGTTCCTGCATACATCCCGGGCGCGACCTCGCCCAAGGCCTCTCTGGCACTCGTCGAACGGCTCACGTCGATGCTCGATGTCTCGGTGTACACAACCGATCTTGAAATCGCCACCGTCGCCTATGAGCGCCAGATCACCGAAATGGTGAGTGAAGACGAAGAAACGATGGAGTTCGTGGCCGAACTCGAAGAACGTTACGACGAGGAATCATCGCTCCTGTCGAACGAGGACCTGATGACCGAAGTCGAACAGTTCCTGCGCGATCTACCCTCGCCACCGAGCTCAGAGGACTGACGACACCGTCAGTCAGCGTTCGCCAGGGTGTCGTTAGCAAAGGTGATGAGCGTCTGCAGCGTGTCGTGCCAGTTCGGCTCGTTCAAGACCTCGTGCTTCAGGCCCGGAAGTTCGGTGCGTGTTGCTGACGCCTGTTCACCAATGGGCACAGTGAAGTGCGGCGGCACGATTTGATCGTCACCACCATGGATGACCATCGTCGGGATCGACAGCCGGGTGAGCCCTTTGTTGGCGGTCTTCATCGCCGTGAACAGCGCAAGTCCAAGCCCTGCCGTTGCACCCTTCACCCGAAGCGGATCGTCCGCGTACACCTGTCCAACGTCGGGGTCGGTGGAAAGAAGAGCTCCATCAAATTCCGACGTGATGAAGAACTTCGGGATCAAGCGGCCAAGAATGGGAGCAGCAACTCGTTGCCATGTCGGAACTTCGGCCCCCAGCGCTGGACCGGTCAACAAAAGAACGTCGGGCGGCGGTCGGTCGCTGACCGCATAGGTGAATGCAATCAATCCACCCATCGAGTGGCCCATCAGCACAACAGGGAGACCTTCCGAGCGGAGTTCGGCCAGGTTGTCTTCGACGTCGTCGAGGAAGACATCCCACGAATCGAGGTGACCGCGTTTCCCACCACTTCGACCAAACCCATGCTGATCGTATGAGCGGACCGAATAACCAGCTTCAGCAAGGGTGGCTCCGACATGTTCATAGCGACCGCTGTGTTCGGCGATGCCGTGCAGCAAGAGCACGTTGGCTTTCGGTGCCTCGGCGGTCCAGGTGCGTCGATATTGGCCGACACCGCGTCGGCTGGTGACCTCTTGGCCAATCGAACGACCAGCGAATTGTGTACTCGGGTCAGCCATGTTGTGGCTCCTCCCATGGTGGTGTGCGGACATCATCGAACTCGACCGGCAAGGTCTCGCCTCGAATAGCGGCGAACGCTTGGGGCGCCCACCGGTCGGTTGCATACATTGGTTCGGGCATATTGTCCTCGGTGAAGAACCCGACATCGGTGCACTCGAGCGGATGTGGCTTGAGTTCGCCACCGATCGCTCGAAGATGGAATACGACGCTGTACAGCGGGATACGCGTGAACCCGAGCCGCATACCGTCGTACACGCCGAGCATGTCGACGACCTCGGACTTGATACCTGTCTCTTCCCAGACCTCTTTCACCGCAACCTCGGCTGCCGAGTACCCAACGTCTGCCCACCCGGTTGGGTACAACCAGATGCCCGAGTCGGAGCGCTGGATGAGGAGGAGCTCGCCGTCGTCGTTCCCGACGATCGCCCCGACGGTGACCTTTGGTGTCACATAGCCGGGTACGCCATGACCAATCGTCTTGGTCCATTCGGCAACAAGAACCTCCGGATCGATCGGAAGCGAAGCCCCGGCCTGGATTTCGGCGGCGACGGCCAGGATCTCTTCGAATCGTTCTTGCTCATAGAGGGACTCGGTGAAGGCCAGACCCGTGCGAGCGAGGGCTGACAACATCTCAGACCAACGAAGAAGTTCTTTCTCAGTGACAGCTGACGATTCGCTCATGGGTAATCCGAGGCTACTTGTTCTCGATTGCATGGAGAACGGCTCGCTCGGTTTCCGCCAGGTGATCGGCGTCACTGACTTTCGTCCCACCAGACTTCACATAAAACGTATCGACGACGACATCGCCGATTGTCTGGATACGTGCCGTGGAGATCCCGATGCGCATTTCCGACAGCGCTCGCGAGATCCGATACAGAAGGCCGATCTGATCCCGACAGGTCACCTCGATCACCGTTGCATGGGCGGAGGTCTCGTTGTCGAAGCTGACCGAAGGAATGATGGGTTTGGCCGAAGACCGTTTGAACGACTTGGCGTATGTTCGGCGCCGTTCGCCGACCCGCGCCTCGAGAGCGAGCTTTCCCAGCACACCAGCGCGCAACTGCTTCTTGAGGCGGCCGCGATCGAATTGATCGTGGTGGACAACAAACTGCGAAAGCGCAATCGACCCCTCGGTGTGCGCCGACGCCGACATGATGTCGAGACCATTAAGCGCCAATACTCCAGAAACGCGGCTGAAGGCACCCGGCCGATTCTTTTGGACGACCGTGATCGTGGAGCCATCGATTCGAACAGCGAATCCTCCCGCGTTCATCAATGCACGTTCCTCGGCTCCAGGAAAACGATCGCCCACAAGTTCCGACGGCGTTCCGCCCTCGAGGACGAACCGGACGCGTGTGACGAGTGTGCGGAGGAGCTCCGCTTTCGAGGCATTCCAGGCAGCCGGGCCGGTGGCGATCGAATCTGCCTCGGTCAGGCACGCGAGCAAGTCGAGTAGCTCGACGGAACCAACATGGTCGGCGACGAATCCGATGGTTCCGTCGTCATCGAGGTCTCGCCGTGTCGCTACGTCAGGTAGCAACAGATGATGCCGACACATATCGACCAAGATTTCCCGATCGTGCTCGTCATACCCCATTCGGTCAGCGATCGATGCAATTAGCTCGACGCCGACGTCTGTGTGATCGCCCGGGTACCCCTTGCCAATGTCGTGCAGAAGTGCGCCCAATACGAGCAGGTCGCGACGTTCGACACGTTCTGCGATCGCTGAGGCTTCAGCGGCCGCCTCGAGGAGATGACGGTCGACGGTGAACCGGTGGTACGCATTTCTTTGGGGTTTGCTGCGACATGGTTCCCATTCGGGAATGATCTTCGACATCAGGCCGACCTGATCGAACGCTTCGATTACCGCAATTGCTGGACGGCCAAGACGAAGTACGTCCGTGAAACTTCGGCGCATCTCATCGGTCCAAGGCCCTGGCAACGTGGGAACGTCAGCTGCCAGCCGGTCGAGCGTGGCCCGATCGATAAAGGCATGCCGGCTCGCTGCAGCATGTGCCACCCGAAAGATGATCCCGACGTCATCGGTCGATGCGTCGTTTGACAGGGTGAGAAGTCCGCCGTCGATGACGATTCCATCGTCGAGCTCCTCGACGTCGGTCATCCGGCGGTGCGGCTCGATCGACCGTTCAACCCAGAACCACACAGCGTCACTCACCCACGCAATCGACCGTGCCGCCGCAGCAAGCTCAGCCATCATCTCGTCAGCATCGTCGTAGCCGAGGGCGGCCGAGACGTCGTCCTGGTAGTCGAGCACGAGCCGATCACCGGCTCGCCCGGTCAGCCGGTGTAGCTCGACACGAGCTCGCAGCAACGTTTCGTATGCATCTGCGAGAGCGGAGTCGATTCCGTCGTCGGCCAACACTCCGGTCGCGCGTGCCCACTCGAGCGCCTGGACATCGCGGAGTCCGCCGCGTCCATCCTTCAAGTCGGGACTGAGAACGAACGCGACCTCACCGTTCTGTTGATGCGCATCGTCGAGCCGCTCGGCAAGGCGGACGGCGTTGTCGACAGCTTGTTCGCGCCACTGCTCTGCCGCGGCGACCGCGAGCTCGAGGCCTAACTCGTCGGGTCCAACCAGCAGCCTCGTCGAAAGCAAAGCCGTTGCTGTATCGAGATCGGTTCGAGCGATCTTCAGCAACCCATCAACGGTGTCGACACGATGCCCCAGTTTCAATCCTGCGTCCCAGATGGGATACCACATCTGTTCGGCGAACGTTTGATAGTCGGCATCGTGCGCGTGGACCAAGATGATGTCGAGATCGCTGGCTGGAGAAACCTCCTGCCTGCCGTAACCACCAACAGCGATCAGCGCCACACCTTCGGGCACTCCCACCTGCTCGGCGATTGCGGTTACCCAGTCATCGAGTCGATCTGAGTAGGCGCGAGTGAATGCGGAGCCTTGCAACTCTCTGTCGGCCAGAAGGTCGTTGCGTTCGAGGAGCACGAGTCAATTCAAGCCGACGAAGCGACCGTTGGTGTGTCTGGGGTGCCCTAAGGCGATTGGCGGCGTCGAAGGTGCACGTGTGCCTTCGCTGCGCCCCAGGTGATTCCAGCGTCGTGTGCGGCATCGCTCAGGTCACGAAAGGTCATCGGCCCGAGCTCGTGATGGTCTCGTGGACTCATCTGCTGATCCAGCGTGTTCCGTCTGGGGGGCTGGACACCTCGCTGATCGAGTTCAGCGTTCAATGGCTCAACGGATCGCCGAATCCGCTCTAACGGACCCGAGAGTGGCTCGTCGACGTCCGCGGCAACCAGTTCAGCGATCGACCGCTCGACCTGCTCGGCTGCTCCCTCGATGGCCCTCGCGAGCTCGGCGTCAATCGACCCAACGCGTGTGGTCAGTTCACGAATCAGCCACGGCCGAACAGCCGTAGAGACAGCAATATTGAGGACCTGCCCATATTGAATGAACTTCTCGTCATCGCTGCTCGATACATTTTGACCCATGTTCAATCCGCCCTGCGCCAACGAGTAGGTCCAAGATATACCTATGGATCCAGACCGCATCGAGCCTGAACCAGGACAGGAATCGGTCTGGGACTATCCCCGCCCCCCGCGAGTCGAGTCCACGACCGAGCGCGTGATCGTGGCTTTTCGCGGAATGTCCATTGCGGACACCACGAGCGCCCTTCGCGTCCTCGAGACGTCACAGCCGCCCGCGTATTACATCCCAGCAGCCGATGTCCGTTTCGGTGGACTCACGAAATCGAGCGCTCTCAGCTTCTGTGAGTGGAAGGGCGAAGCCTCATATTTCGACCTCGACGCACCCGGAGCGAAGATCGATCAGGTCGCCTGGACGTACTCCCATCCAATGCAGTCGTATGCCGCGCTCACCGACTATGTGGCCTTCTACGCGCAGAAGCTGGATTGCAGTGTCGATGGCGAACCCGTGGTGCCAAATGAAGGCTCGTTCTACGGGGGCTGGGTCACTTCCAAGGTGGTTGGACCGTTCAAAGGCGCACCCGATTCGGGTTGGTGGTAATCAAGCTCTCGCCGCCCCAACGGCGGATGGCGCCAAAGTGCCTGTAGATTCTGACCCGGTACGGGCCGCTAGCTCATCAGGCTAGAGCAGGGGACTTTTAATCCCAAGGTGCCGGGTTCGAGTCCCGGGCGGCCTACTGAAAAACCACTGTATTTGCAGGGTTTTCTGGACCTGAGCCTCTCGACGACATACACTTATGCCGCGAATCTGCCGCGAATTCCAGGAGGCCGACGGTGGGAACAATGCGGCAAAGAAGCGAAGGCACGTGGGAGCTCACGGTGTCCGCTGGGCGCGACGCTTCGACGGGTACGTACCGCCGCGTCATTCGGACAGTTCATGCATCTACGAAGCGCGACGCAAAGGCTGCATTGTCGGAGCTGGAAGTCGAGGTGCGTTCGGGCCGCGTCGGACCCGAGGACGTGACTCTCGCCGAGCTGCTCGACCGGTGGATGGAGCACCT
>RCNE010001061.1_pt1 | contig 14987 bp, 15 predicted proteins | sample 2041361 | NCBI WGS metagenome assembly RCNE01 (sample SAMN09708229, study PRJNA481090) | Marine sediment metagenome, whole genome shotgun sequencing project.
GATCCATTGACAAATGAAACAATTTATGCGTCATCTAACAAAGGAAAAGAGTGTACGATAGAAAAGTCAAAATTAATGGCAGGTACATACAATATTAGATTATACACGAACAAGTTTGTAATCACTTCAGAAATTACGGTATCGGGCTCAAATAAATTAGCAAGATCAGTTCAAGCAGATGCAGTTGCAATGAATGACTAACTAGTATTCGAAATAAAAAGCTATCAACTCTTAAAAAAATATATCATGAAAAAGTCTACCTATATAAAAATTGTTATTTTCATCTACACAGTAGTATTATACAGTTTAAACACAAATGCTCAAGGTTTTAAGAACTTAGATATTGTTTCACATGATATTTCATATTTCCGTGAAACAATGGTAACACCACCATTAGTAAAGGTAATTTACGGAAGACCAACTGACACATCCGAACAAATTTTTGGTAATAAAATACCTTTTGACGAGTTATGGAGAACAGGTGCAAATGAAGCTACCGAGGTGAAATTATATAAAGATGTACAATTTGGAGACACTTTTGTAAAAGCAGGAACGTATGTTTTGGTTACGATACCTGGCGAAAAAGAATGGGAAGTTATCTTAAATAGTAATCTAGATGTTTGGGGAGCTTTTCAATATGATTCATCAGCAGATGTGGCAAGAATTAAAGTGCCAGTTAGTAAAGCTGAAAATTTAGAAACCTTTTCTATTAGATTTAAAAGAACAACACAAAACCAACTATTAATGGTGCTCGGCTGGGGATTAACAAGAGTGAAAGTGCCTTTAGAAATTAAAGAAAATGGTCATATGGCCAAATTATAAATAATCATAACAAATCAAAACGGGGAATATCGTTTTTTTGATAAATATCAAAAATAAAACTACCGAAATACACTAGACTTCGACAACGAAGATAACAAGTTTGATATTTCTTCTTTTGAATAGCCTAAACCGCCTGGTTTAGGCTATTTTTATACGACGTCCGTTCAACTAAACGTTAATGCTATTCACCGATAGATATATACAGTTCATCGTAATTGACAATTAAAAATTAATAAAGATGATATTTTTGCAAGTGCTATGAATAATTACTTTTTTAATACGGGGAAATTTGATTGTGAAAAAGAAAGAATGATTAATTGAAAATAATTAGTATTAATGTCAAAACCCTTTCTCTCCTAAAAAAGACGAATTAATAAAGACAAAATAACAAGTTATATTCCATCTTACGAAGTTGCAATGAATGACTAAAGTATTTTATAACCAAAATCAGTCATTTTTAGCCTAAACCAGATGGTTTAGGCTTTTTTTATTCTAAAAAGCGTAATTTTAATGCTGCAGTTGGTAACATACACGAATCACGCTTACCAAACCATTTATACCTGTTTTTTGCAATCAAGGAGTAGACACCATCACGAATAAATTTCGGAACAATAATAAACACATACGCGTATTTAGATATGCCAGATAATCTTTTTGCTATTCTTAATATAGCAGTAGATTTTTGATAGATGATATCATTCTCTACTAAAATAATCGAGCTTAAATCAAAATTTTCTAAATTATACTGTAACAAAATGTCTTTAGCGGCGTCAGATTGTAAAGACGAAAATAAAAAGACATGGTTTGTGTCTTTTTTTAAGATAAACTGAACTGATGAGTTGCATAAATTACACACACCATCAAAAAAAATAATAGGTTTATCTTGCGTTTTATTCATAGTGCAAAGTTACTAAAATCACTTTGATTCGTCTTTTAACAAAATATTATGAATTGCTATTCAACTCAATTCATATTTTTAAGGCTAAATAAATTAACTGAATGATAGAAATTAAGAATCTCCACAAATCTTACCCTATGGGTAAAGAATCTCTTCACGTTTTAAAAGGGTTAGATTTACATATTAATGAAGGTGAATTTGTTTCGATAATGGGTTCATCGGGTTCTGGTAAATCTACATTATTAAATATCGTTGGTTTACTCGATGTGCATGATAAAGGCGAATATTACCTTAATGGAGAATTGATAGAGAACCTAAATGAAAAGAAAGCTGCTGTTTTGCGTAACAAATTTTTAGGTTTTGTTTTTCAGTCATTTAATTTAATAACTTATAAAACGGCTTTAGAAAATGTGGCATTGCCGTTATATTATAAGGGAGTTAACAGAAAAGAACGCCAAACAATTGCGATGGAATATCTTGATAAGGTTGGTCTAAAAGATTGGGCAAATCATTTGCCTAGTGAACTTTCTGGAGGTCAAAAACAGCGTGTAGCGATTGCAAGAGCTTTAGTAACAAAGCCTAAAGTTGTATTAGCTGATGAACCTACTGGAGCCTTAGATTCTACAACTTCACACTCGGTTATGGAAATGCTAAAAGCAATTAATAAAGAAGGAATGACAGTATTTGTAATTACTCATGAAGAAGAAATTGCAGCCGAAACTGATAGAATTGTTCGGTTAAGAGATGGTGTTATTATAAGTGATGAAAAAGTTAAAAAAACAGTAGAAGCATAGACTATGTTTGATCTTGATCGTTGGAGAGAAATTTTTCAAGCTATTGGTAAAAACAAATTAAGGACTGCCCTTTCTGGTTTTACTATAGCATTTGCTATATTGCTTTTTACGTTATTATTTGGAATTGGTAATGGTCTAAAAAATACTTTTGAAAAGAATTTTGCTGGAGATTCTCAAAATTCAGTATACGTGTATTCTGGTAATACTACAAAACCGTATAAAGGTTTACAAAGTGGTAGGCAGATTCAGTTTAGAAATGATGACATGAAGTTTATGAATGAGAATTTTGAAGATAAAATTCAATTTTTTAGCCCTAATATTCAGCGAAACAATGTACAAGCCATTTATAAAGGTGAACAAAATAAATATACATTACGAGGTGTTTATCCGGATTATCAACCCCTAGAATCTGCAGTAATTGAAGATGGAAGATTTTTGAGTGTGCTAGATTTAAAGAGAAAAGCTAAAGTTATTGCCATTGGTCGATTAGTAGAAAAAGATTTGTTTGGTCAATTAAGTGCGCTAGGTAAAGAATTAAACCTTGATGGAATTTCATATAGCGTGGTAGGTGTATTCTCTGACCCAGGTGGAGATAATGATGAACGCTATATTTATGCACCTTTTACTACATTACAAGGAATGTATAAAGAGAATGATGAATTAGATTATATTGGGCTTACTTTTAATCCGAAAATGAACGTAGATCAAGCGTTAGCATTTAGTAATTCTCTTACTAAATTGATGAAAGAAAAACATAATGTAGATCCAAGAGATCAAGGAGCTATAAGAGTTCGAAATTATGCTGAAGGAACTAAAAATGTTCAGCAATTTATGACAGTTTTAAATGTAATTATTCTTTTTATTGGCATAGGCACATTGGTAGCTGGTGTAATTGGAATCAGCAACATTATGGTATATATAGTTAAAGAGCGAACTAAAGAATTAGGTATCCGAAAAGCTTTAGGTGCTAGCCCGAAATCAATAATTGGTATGATTATGATGGAATCGGTATTTATTACGGCTTTAGCAGGATATATAGGTTTATTGATAGGCGTTTTTACATTGAAAGCTATTGGTGATGGTCTAGAAGATTATTTTATTATCAATCCGAGTGTTGAAACCTATGTTGTTGTTGGAGCAACAATTATATTGATTATTGCAGGGACTATAGCCGGTTATATTCCTGCAAAAAGAGCGGCAAGTATTAAACCGATTGTAGCATTAAACGACGAGTAATATGAAATTTTTATTTGATACAGATACTTGGCAAGAAATATACAGTAGCATTCGTAAGAATAAAATGCGAACTGTTATTACAGTTATTGGAGTAATGTGGGGTATTTTTTTGTTAGTTGTTTTATTGGGCGCCGCAAAAGGAGTTGAAAATAACTTTAATAGACTGTTCGGTAATTTTGCTACAAATAGTGTATTTGTATGGGCTCAACAAACCAGCAAACCTTTTAAAGGCTTTCAAGAGGGTAAATCTTTAACATTAAAAATGACAGATTTAGAGGCCATAAAAAGAGAAATTAAAGGCTTAGCATTTGTTGTACCCAGACATCAAGGACAGGCTTTAGCAATAAACAATTTTAAATCGGGAAATTTTGGAATTTTTGGCGATTATCCCGAGTTAGATAAAGTGCAGAAGAAAGATCTAGTATATGGCCGATTTATAAACGATAACGATATAAAAGAGAAGAAGAAAGTTTGTGTTATTGAGGAAGAAATTTACAAACAACTTTTTGATAAAGGTGTATATCCAATAGGTACTTACATAAAAATAAATAGTATTAATTATAAGGTTGTAGGGATGTATAAACAGGGCCAGGTAGGTTCTGGTGGTCCTCAAGGAAATATTCACATACCGTTTACTACGTTTCAGCAGGTATATAACAGAACAGGTACTGTTGGTTGGCTAATGATTACCGGTAAACCAGAATATGATATTTTGCAAATAGAAGCAGATGTAAAACTTTTACTAAAGAATTTACACAAGGTACATCCAGAAGATGAAAGAGCTTTTGGTAGCTTTAATTTAGGAGAAGCTTTTGGGAAATTTATGGGCTTTTTGTTGGGAATGCAATTCTTAACATGGTTTGTAGGTATAGCAACGTTAATCGCTGGAGTATTTGCCATTGGTAATATTTTATTGATTACCGTAAAAGAGCGTACTAAAGAAATCGGAATTAGAAGAGCACTCGGAGCAAAACCATGGGAAATTAAGCGTCAAATAATTTTAGAGTCAGTTTTTTTAACAAGTATTGCCGGAGCCTTAGGAATCATTTTTGGTGGAATAGTATTAATGATTATTGATGCTACTGTTGGTAGTGGAGAAAATCCTACACTAACAAACCCTACCGTAGACATTCCCGTAGTTTTAATTGCTGCTGTAACATTAGTAGTACTTGGAACACTAATAGGATTAATACCTGCTCATACAGCTGTAAGTATAAAGCCTATTGAAGCATTAAGAGAAGAATAATTTAAAATAATCAACTAACATAAATTTAGAATAGAATGAAAAAGAAATTAATATTTGGAGGAATTGCCATCGCATTGGTTGCAGTATTAATTTGGCTTGGAAAGAAAAATAGCAAATCGGTTATAGAATTTGAAACTGAAAAGCCTTTTAAAACAAATATAGTTACCAAAACCGTAGCAACTGGTAAAGTAACACCTTTAGAAGAAATCGAAATCAAACCTCAAATATCAGGTATTATTGATAAGATTTACCTTGAAGAAGGAGCTATAGTTAAAAAAGGAGATCTCATTGCTAAAGTGAGGGTTGTGCCTAATGAACAGTCTTTAGCAGGTGCAAGAGGACGTGTAAATAGCGTAAAAATTCAAGTGAATAATGCTAAAATTTCTAATGATAGAAATAAAGCGTTGTTTGATAAAGGAGTCATATCTCGTTCAGAATTTGAAGCCATTGAATTAACCTACAATCAAGCGAAGCAAGATTTACAAAATGCTCAAAATGACTATCAAATCATTCGCAGAGGATCCGCAAGTTCTGGTGGTTCTGCAAACACAAATATTAGAGCTCAAATTTCGGGTACAATATTAGAAATTCCTGTAAAGGAAGGCGATCAAGTAATTCAAAGTAATAATTTTAACGCTGGTACAACAATTGCTTCGATTGCAGATATGACCAAAATGATTTTTGAAGGGAAAGTTGATGAAGCAGAAGTCGGAAAAATAAAAAACGGGACTGTTTTGGAAGTTTCTTTGGGCGCTATTGAAAAGAAAAAGTATCCTGCAAAACTAAACTTTATTGCTCCTAAAGGAACCGAAGAAAATGGTGCGGTTCAGTTTAAAATAAAAGGGGATTTAACTATAGATGATGAATATTTTGTTCGTGCAGGTTATAGTGCAAATGCTGATATTGTATTAGAGAAAAAAGATAGTGTACTTTCTATTAAAGAAGGATTGTTACAGTTTGATAAAAAAACAGAAAAACCTTATGTTGAGGTAAAAACTGGTGATGATACATTTGAGAAAAGAGATGTTGAGTTGGGTATTTCAGATGGTGTGAATGTAGAAATACTATCAGGTGTAACGAAAGATGATGAGATAAAAATTTGGAATAAGACTTCTAAGAAAGATAAAAAAGAAGGAGAAGAAGATAATGACTAAAAGTCTAAAGAAAGTTTAAATTAAAAAAACGTTTCGAATAATGATTTTCATTCAATTTTCGAGACGTTTTTTTTAATGATTTATTCATCGGTGCAACCTAAGGCTTTACACATTTCACATTTCACCTGGCAAAATAACTCCCACCATGCGCATCCGCAATTATCACCTTCTGCACTTGCATAATTTCTGTTAACACTTTCAATTATTGTATTTAATTGTTCTTTCGAAAAAGTATTGGAAGAATCCTCTATAGATTCTATTTTTTTACCTGTAACATCAAGTATAATAGTTATAGTTGCATTAATCTTTTTAGAATAAAAAGAACGAGATTCAAAAGGTTCAAATTCGTTAATTTTGGAGTTGTCATTAGTATTATTAAGTGCAACTTCAGCTTTTAGAAATAAATTTGAATTATTAACTTCAGTTACATCAGCAATTTGAGCAAAGCTATTATTAAAGCCTACTAAAAATAATACAAAGAAGAATACTGTTGAAATTTGTTTAAATGTTTTCATTTTTTAGATTTTAAGTTAATAATAAAAGTGTTTTTAATAAAAAAATATGATTAAAGATAGAAAAATATCTAGATATAACAAAGTGAAGGTAAAATCAAGGAATCACTAAAGATGACAAAATAAAGATTTGGAATAAGAAAGTAAAAAAAGAAGATGAAGAGGAAGAAAGTAGCGAGGCAGATGACTAAGATTTAGCTTAAATACAGTTTTATAAAAAAAGGTTCCGAGTTTTAATTCGGAACCTTTTTATGTAGTTATTTTACTTTTTGTTTTAATAAAGCTATATCAATCACTTCTTTCATAGTATCTACAAAATGGAATTTTAATCCTTTTAAATAAAGAGGTTTAATTTCATTTATATCTTTTTCATTTTCTTTACATAAGATGATCTCTTTAATATTAGCTCTTTTAGCAGCTAATATTTTTTCTTGAATTCCACCAACGGGTAATACTTTACCACGCAAGGTAATTTCACCAGTCATTGCCAATTTCGATTTTACTTTACGCTTGGTAAATACAGAAACTAATGACGTTAACATCGTGATACCTGCACTTGGGCCATCTTTTGGAGTAGCGCCTTCAGGTACGTGAATGTGTACATTGTTTTTTTCTAAATCGTCTCTAGTAATACCAAAATCATCAGCATTAGCTTTGATAAATTCCATGGCAATGGTAGCCGATTCTTTCATCACCTTACCTAAATTACCAGTAATGGTCAAAGCTCCTTTCCCTTTAGATATAATAGACTCAATGAATAAAATATCGCCACCAACGCTTGTCCAGGCTAAGCCAGTGACAACTCCAGCAACATCGTTATTTTCGTATTTATCGCGTTCTAAACGAGCAACACCAAGAATTTTCTCAATATCTTCATTCGATATTTTGACATTGTATTCTTGCTCCATGGCAATAGATTTGGCAGCATACCGAACTACTTTTGCAATCATTTTATCTAAGCCTCTCACACCAGATTCACGCGTATACCCTACAATTATTTTTTCTAATTGTGGCTTACCAATTATGATATCTTTAGCAGTTAAACCATGCTCTTTTAATTGCTTTGGTACTAAATGTTTTTTACCAATTTCAATTTTCTCTTCAATTATATAACCATTTACATGAATGATTTCCATACGATCACGTAATGCCCAAGGAATTGTTGATAGACTGTTTGCTGTTGCGATAAATAACACTTTAGAAAGGTCATAACCAACTTCTAAATAATTATCGTAGAAAGCATTATTTTGTTCAGGGTCTAATACTTCTAGCATTGCCGAAGAAGGATCACCTTGATGGCTACTTGATAATTTATCAATTTCATCTAGTACAAAAACAGGATTTGAAGTACCTGCTTTTTTAATGCTTTGAATTATTCTACCGGGCATAGCTCCAATATATGTTTTACGATGCCCTCTAATTTCTGCTTCATCACGTAAACCACCTAAAGACATGCGTACATATTTTCTACCTATCGATTCGGCTACACTTTTTCCTAACGATGTTTTACCAACACCAGGAGGACCATATAAACAAATAATTGGCGATTTCATATCTCCTTTTAGCTTCAATACTGCTAAATGTTCAATAATACGTTCTTTCACTTTGTCTAAACCAAAATGATCTCTATCTAATATTTTTTGCGCCCTTTTAAGGTCAAATTTATCTTTAGAATATTCATCCCAAGGCAATTCTAATAATAAATCTAAATAATTCCGTTGTACAGAATATTCAGCTACCTGAGGATTCATGCGTTGCAAACGTCCAATTTCTTTTTCGAAAATTTCAGCAATTTCTTTACTCCATTTTTTCTTTTTCGCTTTTACGCGCATTTCATCCAACTCTTCATCATACGAAACACCACCCAATTCTTCTTGAATAGTTTTCATTTGCTGATGTAGATAGTATTCACGCTGTTGCTGATCCATATCTTCACGAACCTTCGACTGAATATCATTGCGTAATTCTAATCGTTGAAATTCGACGTTCATCTTTTTCAACGTAGCTAAAGCTCTCTTTTTAAGGCTATCAATATTTAATAGTTCTTGTTTTTCAGCGACATCTAATGGCATATTAGAAGACACAAAATTTACTAAGAAAGAACTACTTTGTATATTCTTTATAGCGAATGAAGCTTCTGATGGTAAGTTAGGATTCTCTTTAATTATTTTTAAAGATAAGTCTCTAATCGAATCAATAATAGCTTTAAATTCGGTATTCTTTTTTGCTGGAATTTTTTCTACAATTTCTTTAGCTGTCGCTTTAATATAAGGCTCAGTTTGTACAAATTCGCCCACTTCAAAACGTTTCTTACCTTGTATAACAACCATTGTGTTACCATCGGGCATTTTTAGAATCTTTAAGATGCGAGCTACAGTTCCTATTCTATGAATATCATCAATAGTAGGGTTTTCTACCGTTTCATTGTTTTGTGCAACAACACCAATGGTTTTGTTCCCTTTATTTGCATCTTTTATTAGTTTAATAGAAGCGTCTCTTCCGGCAGTAATTGGTATGACTACACCAGGAAACAAAACAGTATTCCGTAAAGGTAAAATTGGCAAGACATCTGGTACATTTTCTTTTCTTATTTCTTCTTCATCTTCGGGAGTCATTAAAGGTATTAACTCCGAATCCTCATCTAGTATATTATGAAGTGACAAATTGTCAATATTTAAAAATTTTGGGTTACTCATAATTTATATTAAGTCAATATGACATTAAACGTTCATTTATCTATTATCATATAGTTTTTTACTATTAATAAAATACTGACTGTCAATACCTTATTAATTAAAAACTATTTTTTCAAAGGTATAGGTTCAATTGTTATGCCAATACTATTTCTTAACGGAAAGATTTGATGGAAAGGATTTCGTAAATTTATTTTTGAAAAAGTGTAACACTTTAAAAACAATTTAGTCTTTTTAACAGAAACGATTCATTGCACAAGAACAATCAACATATAGCCAAATTGCTGGAGCGCTGTTTAACAGGAGAATCTAGTGCCCAATTCGAAATCTATAAATTGTATTATAAAGCAATGTATAATACATCACTTAGAATTCTAAAAGACAGCTTTGAGGCTGAGGATGTTATGCAAGAGTCGTTTCTGACAGCATTCAATAAGTTGGGCACTTTTAAAGGTGAAGTAGCCTTTGGAGCATGGTTAAAGAGAATAGTTATCAATAAAAGTATAACACAATTTAGAAAAAATAGTAAAGTAAAAGAGGTAGGACTAGATGTTGTGGCAGAACAATCTAATAAAGAAGAAGATGAAGCAGAGTACACCTTATTGAGTGTTAAAGATATTACAAATAGTATCAATCAATTAAAAGATAATTATAGAGTCGCTTTAACATTAAACCTTATAGAAGGATATGATTATGAAGAAATTGCTGAGATTATGAAGATTACATATCAAAATAGCAGAACGACAATTTCTAGAGCAAAAAATAAATTACGTCAATTATTAGTAGTGAGTTATGAAAGATAATTTAGAAAATAAATTTAAAGAGTTAGCAAATCAATTCGATACAGAAGAACCATCAATGGGGCATTTTGATCGCTTTGAAGCTAGATTAGAAGCGCCACATGCAAAGAAGGCAATCCAGTGGAATCCATCTACTTGGAAATGGCTATCGATCGCTGCATCAGTATTACTATTAGTTGGTTTCTGGTTTGGTAGTTATTCTGCTACCGACGGAATGGAACTCGCCGAAATATCTCCAGAAATGGAAGAAACACAAACTTTTTTTATGGCTAGCATCCAAAAAGAAGTAGACAACATTAGTATACAACGAGACGATTCTAATAGTAAAATTATAGATGATGCGTTTGCACAATTAAAAACACTAGAAGATAATTATAAAGAACTTACAGTTGCTCTCGAAGATACGAGTGAAGATAAAAGAATTATTTATGCAATGATTAACAATTTTCAACAGCGTATAGAAGTATTACAAAATTTATTAAACCAATTAGAAGAAATAAAAAATATAAACAGCGAATTAAATGCTGTATAACATAAAACAACTCTAAATCAAAAGATTATGAAAAATAAATACTTACATAGAATACTTTTCATCTTAGCACTGATGCCAGCCATTGGTTTTGCAACCGATAAAGACAAAGGGAAATATGAAAAGTCGAAATCGATAAAAAAAGAATACACCGTAAATAGTGATGCCTTATTGCGGATTAACAATAGATATGGTAATATTGACATTACTTCTTGGGATAAAAATCAAGTTGTTATCGAAGTAAAAATAACCGTTAGCGGTAATGATGAAGGAAAAGTAGAGAAACGTTTACGTATGATTGATGTAGATTTTGACGCAAGTAGCAGTGAAGTATCTGCTAAAACAGTCATAGAAAAAGGTTCCTCTAACTGGTCTTGGAGTTGGGGTAAAAAGAGCAGTGTTCATTACCAAATTAATTATACAATAAAAGTGCCGGTAACAAATTCGGCCAGGTTAAATAATGATTATGGTAATATTTATTTAAATGAGTTAAAAGGAGATGCCCATATAAATTGTGATTACGGTAAAATTGAAATTGGCGATTTATTGAGTGATAATAACAGTATTAATATTGATTATTGTAGTTCTTCTACGATAGCAAAAATGAACGGAGGTTCTATTAATGCAGATTATTCAAAGTTTACCGTAGAAGAAGCAGGTGATATTCGATTAAATGCCGATTATACAACGTCGGTTTTCGAAAAAGTGAGAGATCTCGATTACAATTGTGATTATGGAAGCTTAAAAGCTGCTAATGCCAGAAGTGTTGTTGGTGATGGTGATTATTTAACGACAAGGCTCGGACAAGTATCAAAAAAAGTAGCTATTACCTCAGATTATGGCTCTATTCGAATAGAAGATTTAAAAGAAGGCTTTGATTCGGTTAACATTAATGGAGATTATTGTGGCATTAAAATAGGCACACCAGATGCACCCTTTAGTTTTGTATTAAAATTAAGTTATGGAAGCTTTAAACGAGGCGAAAGTGGATACGATTTTACAAAGCAAGTAGTGAAGTCATCTTCAAAATATTATGAAGGTACTTATAAAAACGGAAGTTCGAAATCAAAAATCACGATCGATTCTGATTACGGTAGCGTAACTTTCTATGAATAATGATTAAATTACAAACTAAATATATACAGCAATGAAGAAAATAATAGCAATAGCCATTGTACTAGCTTTTACAGTGAATGCACATGCACAATGGGGTAAAAGAGTAAAGGGTAACGGAGATATGGTTACCAAAACAAGAACAGTAGGTGAATATGATGCCGTTTCTGTGGGAGGTTCATTTGATGTGAAATTATATGCAGGGGCAGAAGGAAAGCTTACTATTACTGTCGATGATAATTTATTAGCATATTTAATTACTGAAGTAGAAAATGGCAAACTAAAGATTAAATGGAAAAAAGGCATCAATATTTCTCATCGAAGTAACGTAATTGTAAAAGTTCCATTTAAAGCTATAGATGCGGTTTCATTGGCGGGCTCTGGAGATATATATTCTGATGATGTTATTAAAGCTGATTCTTTTGCAGCTAAATTGGCTGGTTCTGGAGATGTGAAATTAAGAGTAGATGCGAATAGTGTATCTTCTTCTATTTCCGGCTCAGGTGATATTGCTTTAACAGGAAATACAGATGATTTTAAATGCTCTTTAGCAGGTTCAGGCGATATTGATGCGTATGATTTAGTAGCTAATGATGCCGATATTAGAATTTCAGGTTCTGGTGGTGTAAAAGTCAATGTAAAAAATATGTTGACTGTTCGCGTATCAGGATCAGGTAATGTATATTATAAAGGAAATCCAAAAAAGCAAGATGTAAAGGTGAGTGGATCTGGTACTGTGAGTTCTAGATAAAAAATTACAATTCTTTAAAACTATATAAGAGCAGTTAACACTGCTCTTTTTTTGTGCACTAAAATAACTACTATAGCCTTTGAGCTTTTGGTTTATTTAATCAACTAAATGTCAGTCTGAGCCTGTCGAAGACTAATTGAAACTCATAATAACATCGACAGGCTCAGACTGACACTTATTTTTTTTCAAATAGCCTCTTTTTCTAATTGACATTTTCTTTCTTTCTTCCATTTTTTACACTCTTTTTTACGAATTTTTGTGTAAAAATAACAACTGATACTTAAAAATTAACAGTTCGGTAGGTATTATTTCGGTATCATTTAAAATTTTCGAAATATTTGTTTATCAGTAATGACAGGGGTTACAGAGCTTTTTTGAAATATATTTCAAATTTAGTGTAACAATAGAATAAATGTCTCGTCTTATTGAAAAGTACTTTGTTTAACATAGTACTTTAACAAACTAAATTCAATACAACTAAATAACTTAAAACAATGAAATATTTAATTTTACCATGTATGTTAGTCTTCAGTTTAATGACAGCTACAGCCACTCAATTATCAGCAAATACTTCAATTAATACAATTGTTATAGAAGAGTCAAAAATGCCTACAATTGAATTTGTAGAAGTAGTACAAGAAAAAGATGCAGCATTCGATTTTGACATTGCAAATTATTTACCAGTAGGTTTTAATGCGACCCTAGTATTAGATGCCTCAGCATATGAAGCAGCAACTATAGAAGAAGAAGATGCAGCATTCGATTTCGAAACTGCAAATTATTTACCAATAGGCTTTAATGCGGCCCTAGTATTAGATACCGCAGCATATGACGTAGCAACTATAGAAGAAGATGAAGCATTCGATTTTAACACAGCTGATTATTTGCCTTTAGGTTTTAATACTAATACAGCTATATATGATGCGATTGTAGATATCGCAATCAATCAAGAAGATGCGCCATTCGATTTCAATACTGCAAATCGTTTACCAGTAGGATTTAATGCGACTTTAGTATTAGATACCGACGAATATGAAGCAGCAACTATAGAAGAAGATGAAGCATTTGACTTTAACACAGCCGATTATTTGCCTGTACCTTTTGAAGCTTAAAAAAAGATATTATCACTAACGAACGTTAAATAGACAAAGCTAGAGGTAAAGATGAGTGGATCTGGCACTATTAGTTCAAGAAAATAAAACACAACATAGTAAAACTATATAAGAGCAGTATTCACTGCTCTTTTTTTGTGCACTAAAACAACTACTATAGCCGTTGTGCTTTTGGTTTATGTAACCAACTAAATGTCAGTCTGAGCCTGTCGAAGACTAATTGATACTCATAATAATTTCGACAGGCTCAGACTGACACCTAAATTTCTTCTCGAATAGCCTCTTTTTTATCATTTTTTATAGCTTTTTTTAATACCTAATACTATAAAATAACAGTTCGGTAGCTATTGTTTTCGTATCATTTTAAACTTGTAAAATATATTGTTTAATGATTTTAACAAAACTTTAAACAAAAAAATAGATATATACCGTAATGATGGATTACTTTTGCTTAAAATTAAAAGACAATAAAAAACTGTATTCAGTACAACTAAATAACTTAAAACAATGAAAAACTTAATTTTCCCTTGTATGTTAGTCTTCAGTTTGATGACAGCTACAGCCACTCAATTATCAGCAAATACGTTAAATATTAAAATTGATATAGAAGATTCAAAAATTCCTACAATTGAATTTGTAGTAGTAGTCGAAGAAAAAGATGCACCATTTGATTTTGATACTGCACATTATTTACCAGTAGGTTTTAACGCGACGTTAATATTAGATACCGCAGCATATAACGTGGCAACTATAGAAGAAGATGCACCATTCGATTTCGAATCTGCAAATCATTTACCAATAGGCTTTAATGCGACGTTAGTATTAGATACCGACGAATATGAAGAGGCAACGATAGAAGAAGATGCAGTATTCGACTTTAATACAGCCGATTATTTGCCTGTACCTTGTGATGCGTAAAAAAAGAGTTCATCACTATCAAGCTTTAAACATATAAAGCAAGAGGTAAAAGTGAGTAGATCTAGTACTATGAGTTCTAGATAAATAAATCATAACATAGTAAAACTATAAAAGAGCAGTTAACACTGCTCTTTTTTTGTGCACTAAAATAACTACTATAGCCGTTGTGCTTTTGGTTTATGTAACCAACTAAATGTCAGTCTGAGCCTGTAGTAGACTAATTGATACTCATAATAACTTCGACAGGCTCAGTTTGACACCTAAATTTCTTTTCGAATAGCCTCTTTTTTATCATTTTTTTTTAGTTTTTATAGCTTTTTTCAACAACTGATACTTGAAAAATAACAGTTCGGTATATATTATTTCGGTATCATTTAAAATTTTCGAAATATTTGTTTATCAATAATGA
>RCNE010001063.1_pt1 | contig 14971 bp, 9 predicted proteins | sample 2041361 | NCBI WGS metagenome assembly RCNE01 (sample SAMN09708229, study PRJNA481090) | Marine sediment metagenome, whole genome shotgun sequencing project.
CCCGGTGACCTCTACGCCGTCCCACAGGCTGTAGGCGAGGGCGATGTCCCCGGTTGTGTAGCTCGAAGCCTGGGAGCGTTCGAAGGTGATTGGATCGACATCGTCCCTGGCGCCGACATACAGGACGGTCAGATCGCCGCTCAGGTGTTTCGAAAAATTGCCCTGGACGGTCCAGGAACCGCTCCACTCGGGTCGCCGCAGCAACGGTTGGCCATTGTCGTCCTCGGTATCAAGGTAGGTCGCCTGAATGAATGATGCGCCCCGTTTCCCGAGTGATCGGGTCCAGGAAATCTCAGCGCCGCGAATCGAGGCCGAACCGATGTTGTGGTTTTGATATGTCGCATAATCAAACTCGACCAGATTGTCGAGATCGGTCGAGAACCCGGTCAGCTGCCAACGCGAGGTTTCCATTCGATTCGTGGAGATGAGGCCGATGTCGCTGGATGAGGAAGTTTCGGCCACCAGATCCGGGTTGCTCCAGTCGAGGTCAATCTGGTCATCGCTGAATGTTGTCCACACGTGTTTTGTGCCGGCCGCGGTCTCGAACGGCGTGAGCAGTGGTGTACTCCTCGGTCTCACAACGTCGGCGAGGTCGGCGTTCACGTCAATCGTCTTGACGAACGATCGACCCGGTTCCTCATCGGCCAGAAATTGCTGGAACCACTCCGACTTCACCGAGCAATGGTTGAGGACCAGGTCGAACATCAGCGTGACGTGATTGCTGAGCCCGTCCATGTCGTCCCACGTGCCGAGATTCGGGTCGACGGCGGTGTAGTCGATGACCGAAAACCCGCGGTCAGAGCTGTACGGGCTGAAGGGCAGAACGTGCACAATCGAGATGGCATCGGCCAACTGGCCGCTCACGAGTGAGGCCAGTGCCTGGAGCGGAGGGGTCGTCCCCGAGACGATTGAATCGCCATAGGTGATCAGCGCGACGTCACGTTCGCTCCAGCGTTCGGTCGGACCCGGAAGTTGTGCGGACAGGTCGATACCAATTGCGGCGATGAGCTGGATTGCGATGTCGAGATTGCGCACACCCCAGATGGTCTCCACGTGATCGAGGACGCGATCGTGAAGGGTTTCGTTCGACATAGAGGGCACGAGGAAACCCTAGGCAGCCCATACTTGGGTGTGCGCGATACGGGGCTACCGATCGAAGAGGTCATCGACGACGTCCGGCGGGCCCTATCCGACCGAGGTTTGGGCGTGCTGACCGCAGAACCCGGGGCTGGAAAGACGACGGTGGTTCCGTTGCGGTTGCTGCACGAATCGTGGATGACCGGCACGATCTTGGTGCTCGAACCCCGGCGGGTTGCGGCTCGCGCTGTGGCCCGTCGGATGGCTGAACTTCTCGGCGAACAGGTCGGCGAAACGGTGGGTTGGCGCACGCGCGACGACACCCGGGTCAGCGCCGCGACGCGAATCGAAGTGATCACCGAGGGCATCCTGACGCGCCGCCTGCAACGAGACCCCAACCTGCCAGGTGTTTCGCTGGTCATCTTCGACGAGTTCCACGAGCGATCTGTGCACGCCGACCTCGGACTTGCGCTCGCGCTGGAGGTCGTCGAATCGATCCGCCCAGATCTTCGACTCCTGGTCATGTCGGCAACGATCGATGCAGAGGCGGTCGCAGCATTGTTGTCCGTCGACCAGCCAGCCCCGATCATCGAATGTGCCGGACGCACGTACCCAATCGATGTCCGCTGGCGGCCGCGGAAACCTCGCGACAAGATCGAGCGATCGGTCGCTGCGGCCGTCGAAGATGCGCTAGAGGAGCCTGGCGACGTTCTCGTGTTCTTGCCCGGTGTCGGTGAGATTCGGCGCACCGTGTCTGAACTTCGCCGTCGAGTCGATGCGCGTGTGCTGCCGTTGTACGGAGCGTTGCCGTCTGACGAACAAGATGCCGCCTTGCGTTCCATTCCGGGCCAACGACGCGTCGTGGTGTCCACTGACGTGGCGGAGACATCTCTCACCGTCGACGGCATTGGTTCGGTTGTCGACGCGGGTCTGGCTCGGCGGCCCCGATACGACCCCGCATCAGGCTTGTCCAAGCTGGTCACGGTGAATCACTCGAAGGCTTCCGCCGACCAGAGAGCGGGCCGGGCCGGACGTCTAGCTCCAGGGGTGGCGTATCGGTTGTGGTCCAAGATGGAGCACGCGAGCCGCCCTGCGCATGATCAACCCGAAATCCTGCAAATCGACCTCGCGAACGTGGTTCTCGAGTCCCTTGCATGGGGTGCTGGTGGGCCCGAAGGGTTACGCCTTCTCGATCGACCGTCGGAGGCCGCAATTTCCGAGGCCATTGATGTCCTCGTGATGCTCGGGGCAGTCGATCTCGACGACCGGCGCATTACCGCAGATGGCCGAGCCATGCTCGCACTGCCACTCCATCCGAGGCTGGCGGCCATGGTGGCAGCGGTCGGCGACGGCCCGCTTGGCTGGCCCGCAGCAGTTCTTGCCTCGCTCCTCGAGGAGCGCGACGTGATGACAGGTCGGCCCTCGGAGCGGCCGGTCGATCTCTGGACGCGGGTCCAACTTGTTGTCGATGAGTCGTTTCAGCACATCGATGCTGATCGGCGCGCCGTTCGATCCGTCCGTCAGAGATCAAGGCAGCTGATCAGACGAACCAAAGCCAGCGAGAGCGCCGTGTCCGTCGACGACATCGGTCGCTCGCTGGCCCTTGCGTATCCCGACCGGATTGCACAGAAACGAGCAGGGCAGGGTGGACGATTCCGACTGCGAAATGGAATGGGCGCCGAGGTCGGACGGACCGACCCGCTTGCCCATGAAGACATGATTGTCGTGGCCGAACTGGCTGGTGATAAACGGAACGTTCGTGTTCGGTTGGCCGCGGGAATCGACGCACTCGATGTCGAGCTCGGTTTCGCCGCTGACATGACCGAACGAACCTTCTTTGGTTGGGACGATGAGCGAGACGATCTGGTCCAACGGGTCGAGCGGCGTCTGGGTGCTCTCGATTTCGGGACCCATAACCAGCCAATCGAACCGTCTCCAGAGGCCGTCGATGCCTTGATTGATCACCTCGAGGCGACCAAGCTGCAGCCGTTGCCATGGTCCAAAGCTGCGAGGGCGTTTCAGGCTCGCGCAATGCTCGTGGCGGCCCACCGCTCCGAGCTCGATGGAGTTTGCGTCGACGACAGTGGACTCCTCGATCGGGTTAGGGAGGTTTTTGCCCAGTGGCTGACGGGGGCGACAGGGAAGGGTGACATCGACCGACTCGACCTGCTCACGATCCTGAAGTCCGAGGTTGGTTGGGCCCATGTCGAGTTGATCGAACGTTTGACGCCAAAACACATCACTTTTGCTCGAGGCCGTCGAGTCGAGATCGACTATCTGTCCGAATCTCCCCGAGTTTCGGTCCGAGCGCAGGACGCCTATGGCACCGTTGTCACCCCTTCGGTGATTGACGGCATCGTGCCCGTCACCGTCGAACTACTTTCGCCGGCGAATCGCCCAATTCAGATCACGGCCGACCTCGGGGCCTTCTGGAAGGGGAGCTGGTCTGAGGTTCGCAAAGATATGGCGGGCCGTTATCCGAAACACGATTGGCCCGAGGATCCCTCTCGTTCCTGATCGCTGCTAGAAAAGTAGTCATGCAAGTAGTTGTCACCTATGAGTCCCGAACCGGAAACACTCAACGCGCTGCCCAGTTGGTCGCTGGTGGGCTTCGCAGCGCCGGAGCCGACGTCACGATCGCCGCAATCGATTCGGTCGGCCTGGGCGAATTGGCCCAAGCAGATCTCGTTGTCGTGGGCACGTGGTGCGGCGGGTTGTTCTTCTTCGGACAACATCCTGGCGGCGGTGGGAAGATCGCTGGGGAGCTCCCCGAGTTGTGGGACAAGGCGACCTACTCGTTCGTCACGTACGCACACAATCCTGGTGGTGCCGCACACAAGCTCGGCGAGATTCTCGAGGCGAAAGGTTCGGTGAACCTTGGTTCGGGATCCTTCCACCGAGACAGGCTCGAGGAGGATGCTGCAGCCTTTGTCGATGAGATCATCGACGAATTCGCCTCGGCTTAGCTGCCTGCGGTCACAAGCGAGTCGAATCGGGTTTCACCATTGGTGACTTCGACTACTCGGTAGGACCGGCCCTTGGTTCGAGGTTCGCCCTCGACGAGCGACAACGTCCCGCTGACGACTGCAGTGGGTCCCTGTCTCAACGCGTCTGCCAGCCGCATCGAGCCGACCGAACCTGCGCGTTCTGCGGCCAGCGACAACATTGCAATCGAGTCGGCGGCAACCACATCGACCGCTTCGGCCGTGGGTCCCAATTCCTCGAGCAGCATCGTGACCTGCTCCTCCGGGTCGTCGCCGTGACGGCTCGCTGGGGAAATTACATACACGCCATCGATGGTGGATGGCCAGATCTGATTGTCGGCGAACCACGGAACGATGACGGGTTGGTCGTGGCCAGCGAGGCGCAGCGCAGCGACAACGTCTCCCGCTGTTGGTGGCAACGCACACAGAACGACCACGTCCGCCTCGCCAAGAAGCGGAGATGCGGTGTCGACGATCGCCACAGGATCGTCGACTAGTTCAGTGAACGTGACCGACGCCTCGAGCGTCAGGTCGAGGTCGGTGAGCGAGGTCTCGACATCAAGGCAGGTTGTCTCAACATCACCGACGAGATCTGAACGGAAGGTGGCCACCCGCTCTGCGCCAAGCTCTTGGGACCAAACAGCCATCGCAGCTGATGCATCGTGCATCCCGGCCAGATCGATGAACATCAGCGACGTCGACGTGAGCGCCGGGGTCGGCAGCGTCACACATGCGGTGATGGCGAGCATGCCGTTGGCCACGGCTGCATCGACGGTGGGAGGGACGCTCGCGTCATCACAGAGCGCAGCGATCACGGTCACGCCGCGTCCAGCGAGTGAAGACACGGCAGATGTGACATCAGCGAGCTCGTCAATCCGTATGATTTCGATCTCGACCGCTGCCCCAGAGGCTGCCGTCGCCGAAGCCTCGACCAGCACGTCGGCCAAACGTTCATCTCGGTCGGCTGTCGGCGCGTCCGTGTTGATAATGGCGCCAACCTTCACGGTCATCACGCCAGCAGCTCCAGCTGCAGTTGCGGGATCAACCGTGGTTGGACTTGGAGACGCTGCCTCTGAAGTGCAGCCTGCAATGGTCAGTGCAGCGCCCGCCGCAAAAACGTAGATCGAATGTCTCAACCTCAACATGCGGCGGTGCCGTCGACCGGAGCAGGTCGATGAAGCACCGCAGCACTGATGTGAATTGTGAGGACCGGATCGGCATCGCCGTCTGTCGGGTCATCAATAGTCCCGAGGCCATCTGCGATAAGACTGAAACCATCGCCACCAAGATTTGGCCAGAGAAGCGACAGTAAAGCGCCCTCGTTGACTCGACGCTGGACGCCCCGACCAAATCCCCGGACGACCACCAATGGCTGATCGTCGGCTACGTGCGCAAAGACGTGATTGACGCGGGCTGAGCCGTCCGCCGAGCTGTACAGCAGAAACGGTGTTGATCCGTACGGTTCGGAGACGGTGGCGAGGTTGGCGGGGTCAACGGCATGACTCATAGTGAAAGCCTCCCACACATCGGCGACCGGCAGGAGGCTTCGCGCGGTTCGCGCCGAGTGCACGTTTGAGGACTCCATAGCGTGTGACAAAAGTCTCGATCTGATGAAATTGCTACCTATCGTAAGGCTTGTTGAAGGAATGGTCACGGTTGGTGTTGTCGATTTCGACTGGTGTTGTGTCGAAACGCCGGAGAGTGAAATACTCCTTGGCAACAGCGATCCGCTGTTCCGGACTGGCGGTACTGGAGACAACAAGACCGTGGTCGTACAAGGCGAACTTCCCCACGAAAGAAATCGACGCGGTGGTCCTGGCTGGTGGATGGACCTGGACGGAGTTTGGCGCGGCCCAGAAGAGTGGCCCGAGGACTACCCACCCATCGATGGCTGGGTGCTTAATGACCTCGACCAGTGGTGTTCGCCTGGCGAGTCCGAAGGCATGACCGACCTGCTCCCGGCACGTCGCGCCCCCGAGCCGAAGATTGAGCCCGCTGTCGTCGACACATTGTCTCGACAAGCGCAATCCGACCGTCGTGCCATGTACACCGTTGCCGGCGTCGTCGGTGGCGCATGTTTGCTCTTGGCGGCTGTACTCATCGTCATCACACAGGCCGGTGCTGCAAGTAACGGCGAGCCTGGATCGGACGAACCCGACGTGGTCTTCGCGGCCGAAACCGACCAAGACCGGATAAATCGACAACGCGCGTTGTCCCTTGAAGCTCCGGCGGTTGCGAGACAGAATCTTGTCGAGCTCCCCGAAACACCGGCCGCTGCGGGATCGACGGTCTTTGATCCGGTTGAATGGATTCCGGTCGAGGAGGGCTGCGTTGACGTTGTCGAGGCTGTCTTGATTGCGCGTTCGAGCTCTCCCATTGTCTGGGCGGACCAGCTCCAATGTGTGCCAGATCGTGGCCAATGGCGCGATCGTTACCTCGATGTGACCCTCACGCGAATACTCGAGGCCGATGTTGTGGCGCTCGTGCCACCGGCGGTCGCATTTGCGTCGGGAGGTGCCTCGTGGTCGTCAGCAACTCGTCAGGCGTACGTGACCGATCAACACCATCCAGCGACCCTGCAAATCATTTCTGCTGGCGCAGGTCACAACCCTCGGGCGCAAGATCCGTCGGCATGGAAGCCGAGTTCGCCCGACATCTGGTGTGCGTACGCTGTCGACTGGATTTCGGTCAAGACACATTGGCAACTCAGCGTGACGAGTGCCGAACGGGCTGCGCTCGACGAGATGCTCGATACCTGCGACTCGTCGACCACCTCTGGAGCTGATCCCGAAACCGTCGTCATCGATCGGCTTGCAGCGCCTGATATCGAACTGCTCGTCGCCGCCGAATAGCAGCAACCGGCACGGCCGCTGCACGTTCGGAGCAATCAACATTCCGATCAGTCCTGTCGAAGCCCCTGACTAGGCGGTTCAAACGGTACGGTTTTCGACGTGCACGAACGACCCCCCACATCGTCATGAGCCTTCCCGAACACCGGCGTCTGATCGATGACTACGACTCCTGGACTGCATGGGGGCCATATCTGGCCGAACGCGCGTGGGGCACGGTCCGCGAGGACTACAGCGCGAACGGTGACGCCTGGAACTCGTTCACGTATGACGACTCTCGAAGCCGCGCCTATCGCTGGAACGAGGATGGACTGTGCGGATTTTCCGACCGTGATCAGCGTTGGTGTTTGGCCCTTGCTCTGTGGAATGGACGAGACCCTCACCTGAAGGAGCGTTTGTTCGGCCTCAATGGTCATGAGGGCAACCATGCCGAGGACGTCAAGGAAGAGTGGTGGTATCTCGATGCCACCCCGACCCATTCGTGGGGTCGGGCCGTCTATGCCTACCCGCGGGCAGAATTTCCCTACGACGATCTGCGACAGCGCAACGCCGAACTCGATCGGCTTGTGCCCGAGTATGAACTTCTCGACACCGGGATTTTCGACGACGGTTGGTGGGACGTCGATGTGGTGCACGCAAAGAATGCGCCGGACGATTTGTGCGTCCAGATCACGGTCACGAACACGTCGTCGGTGAAAGATACGATCCACATACTTCCGACCGCCTGGTTTCGCAATCGGTGGAGCTGGGGGAGAAGTATCGATGGAGGAGTGTCGAAGGAATCGGCTCCCATATTGGGCGCGGCCGATCATGGTGGTCTGACCCTCGATGAGGTCGACACCGGCCAGCTCGAACTCACCTGTAGCCCCGGCGCGAAAATCCTCGTCTGTGAGAATGAGACGAACCGGCCGCTGGTACATGGCGAAGCAGCCACGACGGCGTTCCCAAAGGACGGAATCAACGATCACGTCGTGCGAGGCGCTGCCACGGTCAACCCCGACCAGATCGGCACGAAGGGGTCTCTGTGGTTCCAATTCGAGGTCGAGCCAGGCGAAAGCGCCCAGGTTCGAGTCCGGTTGGCGCCGACGGCACGGTCGGTGGACGACGACTTCGATGAAGTTCTTCGCATTCGCGAAGAAGAAGCAGACCAGTTCCACGATGACGTCATTCCGTCTGACATCACCGACGAGCGTCGCGCGATCACCCGGCAGTCATTGGCTGGATTGTTGTTCTCGAAACAGTGGTATCACTTCGACGTCGACCAGTGGCTCGATGGCGACCCGGTCTCGGACCCGCCGCCCGAATCGCGGCGACACGGACGCAACAATCGATGGCGTCATCTAAACAACGCCGATGTCATTGCGATGCCCGATACGTGGGAGTACCCCTGGTATGCGGCCTGGGACACAGCGTTTCATTGTCTGCCGTTCACGCTGGTCGACCCGACTTTTGCCAAGGCACAACTCATCTTGCTCGGTCGAGAGTGGTATCAGCATCCCAACGGTCAACTGCCCGCCTATGAGTGGAGCTTCAGCGATGTGAACCCACCCGTGCAGGCTTGGGCTGCGCTTCGTGTCTTCGAACTTGACGGCGGTTGGGATACCCACTTTCTCGAACGGGTGCTCCACAAGCTCATGCTCAACTTCACCTGGTGGGTGAACCGCCGCGACGTCGACGGCAACAACCTGTTCGATGGCGGCTTTCTTGGTCTCGACAACATCGGACCCTTCAACCGTTCTGAAGGACTGGGTTCGGGGCGACTCGAACAAGCCGATGCCACCGCGTGGATGGCGATGTACGCCCTCGATCTTCTCGACATCTCCCTTCGCCTGAGCAATGATCGGCCGTCCTATGAGGACTTAGCCACCAAGTTCGCTGAACACTTCGCGTACATCTCGACGGCCATGAACGAGCACGACCTGTGGCACGAGGACGACGAGTTCTACTACGACAAGCTCAGAATTGGTGGAGAGTCAATTCCGATCGCCGTCAGATCGATGGTCGGGTTAATCCCGATCTTCGCTACTCGAATCGTCTCCGCGGCAAACCTCGAGCGGCTCCCGGAGCTTGCTGGACATCTCCGCTGGTTCCGGGAGAACAAGGCCGAGTTCTCGACACACATGCACGACAATGAGAACGGTGACGTGTTGTTGTCGCTTGTCAGTCCGGATCGATTGTGCAGGTTGCTGCAATCGGTGCTCGACGAGGACGAGTTCCTGTCCGCTCACGGCCTCCGAGGATTGTCCAAACGACACCTCGATGAGCCGTACAGCCTTTCGGTCGACGACCAACATTTTTCTGTCAGCTATGAGCCTGGAGAGTCTGCAAGCGACCTGTTCGGTGGCAACTCGAACTGGCGCGGCCCTGTCTGGTTCCCCCTGAACTATCTGCTCATCGAGTCGCTACGACGCTTCGATTTCTGGGCGAGCGGTGAGCTCGAGGTCGAATTCCCAAAGGGCTCAGGGAACAAGATGAGTCTGGGTGAGGTCGCCGACCTGCTCGGTGACCGTCTGGTTTCTCTGTTCGAGGTCGACGGTGACTCTCGCCCGGCGATGCCCGACCACGAGCTCTACCGTCCTGGCGGAGCGTGGCACGATCGATTGTTGTTCCACGAGTACTTCGATGGTGACACCGGCAGAGGGCTGGGGGCAAGTCACCAGACGGGTTGGACAGCGCTCGTGGCCGCTCTCACGACGAATTCGGCCGTGCCTCTCGGCCGTCGACGACAGCGTCGGGACAGCTAGCTCCAATTCCGGCGAGTGGGTCAGGGGGGAGTCCCCATTTTCTTTTGTCATGATCTCGCAGAAAATGTCGAGAAAGAAGGAACCAATCAGGTCAGCTAGGCGTTTGATTGGCAGATCGACAAAAGGGGAATCGACATGGATGAGCAGACTGAGCTGGTCGAAGTCGAGTTGGTACCGACACAATCTCGACGTGGGCGCGGCGGTCTTGGCGCCATGTTTGGTGGCTGTGCACTGGTGGCAGCACTGCTGGGTGGTGCCTATGTGGCGACGAGCGACGGCGACAGCCAGGTCGATATCGCGTCCGAGCAGGACGATGTTATTCCGGGCGCGGAACCTTCCAACGATGATGCGTCTTCGACCGAGGACCTCCCGATTGATGCAGACCTGCCGGTAGCTCCAGATGAGCCCGCAATCGCGGTTGAAGATGGGGGTGACGCAGCATTCGCCTCCGAGGAAGCTGCTGACTCCGAGTTCTACGGAGGCGACTCGGACGGTGTCATCTTCGACGGTACGAGGTTCATCTCGATCGGCTACAGCGAGTCTGGTCAGACCATTCGTACGTCTCTCAATGGCATTGATTGGGACGAGCAGGCCTTCCCGGGCCTCCCGGAGAACTCGAACGTGTACAGGCTGGCCGAACATGGCGGCACCGTCGTCGCCGTGGTCGAACAATGGCAGGAGCTCGAAGAGGCTGGAGACCGCCTTGCAGAGTTCTTTGGGCCCTCAGAGGGGCCATCCCAGTTCTTGGCGAGCTCAACAGATCTTGAGACGTGGACGTACACCGAGATCCCGCAATCGGACCAGACCGATGGGATCGTCTACCGCAGCATCACCGCGTTGGCCCTTGGAGATTCGGGCGTCGTGATGTTTCTCCAGAGTCATCCTGAAGGTGAGAACGAATTACGGCTGCTGTTCGATGCTGGCGTGCTCGACAGCAACACAATCGAACGTTATTGCGGTCTCAATTTTGATGACGGTGGCGACATCGACGTCCAACTCTGCAGTCATGAAGAAGACGAGCGCATGTGGGTTGAGCTTGAGGAGGCGATGAACGCCGCTGAGTCCGATGAGGAGCGCGCGGAGATCGAACGCAACTTCGACGAGACCTTCGTGGAGCCGACTCCTGAAATCGTGGCCACGATCACGTCTGCCGATCCACTGCATGAACGGCTTTCGTCGATCTACAACGGCCAACAAGATCTTCCGGAGAACATCGTGCTCTCCGGTCCGGTGCGCGGACCATGGGCCGAGAGCTCGCTTCCAACGGCTGGGTATCCAAGCAGCGTCATCGAGCTCGACGGCTCATTCGTCGGTGTGATCCAGCGTTGGGATGAGCCGTTTACCGAGGAGAGCATGTCGACGGTCGTGGTCCGTTCGACGAATGGCGCCGACTGGGTACAGGCAGGGTCGCTGCCGTCGGGAAGCTCGGAGCGACTGGTCGCCGCAGGGGCAAACCTCGTGGCGCTCGGCGGGGGCGGCGAGTCCGGCCAACTCACAACCTTCATTTCCCCGGACCTCGGTGATTCGTGGTCACCGGGCACCTTGAGCACAGACCTGTTCGGGGTCTACCCGCAGGCAACGTATGGCCCTGCGGGGATCGCGGTTGTGTTGCGTGGTTCAACGGCACCACTTCCCGAGTACGAGGCTCCACAGGACATCGTGCTGTCGAAGGATGGGTACACCCTCACGATGGCCTTCTCCAACGAGGGTTCAAGAGTAGTACTTGCTGGCCCTGACGGTGAGGAGATCTACTCGCTGAACGAAGAAGACATGTACGGCGACGCGGCCGAGGGAATCGTTCGCATGGGTCGGTTCAGCGGGACGCAGACGTTCCTCGACCCCGACACCGGTGCGGACCTGGTTGCGTTCGGTGAAGAAGATTTCGACGAGGCTTACACCGAACGGGAGCCTGAGGGCCCGGGGTCCTATATCGAGGGCATGGAGATCCTGTTCTCGGCCGACGGACAGACGTGGGAGCCAGTCACCGATCCACGCCTCGACATCGATCTGCGCCAGGGCGACGTTCGTGTCATAGCGGTTGGCGACGATGAGATCATCGTGGCTATCTCGACATGGACCGAACCTCCCGTCGAGCTCTTCGCCTTCGAAGAAGAGCAACGAGATCCAACCGAGGCCGAGGACCGGGCTCTCAACGAGTGGTTCGAATCCAACGGCGGCGGCAATAACACTGAATACTTCAGCGTGTCGGTGGGCTGAATTACTCATCGGACGCATTTCATCTCCCACACGTCGACACTGCCGGTCGACATCAGCGAAGGCCGACATGGTCGCTACGCGAGCTGCGCTCCGCACTCGCCTGAGGCGTCCACCTTGTGCGTATACAGGCAACGCGAGGAACCGCGTGAACGTTTTGGCCCTCTAGGGCCAAAAGGCTGGTTCGAACGAAGTTCGATACGCCATCTTGATCGTTGACCAACAGCCAATAGGCACAGGTTTTAGTGAACGAACGCCATTCGAGGTCGTTGGCCCACTGCACGAATAGGTGCTGGTCTCGAAGCATCGCCCATGCGACCCGAATGTTTTCGAGTTTGCGGATGCGGTCGGCGTGCTGACGCGACAATCTGCCGTCGAGCATCGCGGACTCGAGTTGGGCATAGGACGACACCCATATCCCGACCCGCAGATCAGCACGCGCCGCGTCAGGAGACATATGGGTGCGTGCTGCCAAATATTGGGCCATCGTTCGTGTTCCCGCATTCGCGGCCACCCCGGCACGGTCGGCCTCGGCAACGGTGACCGCCATGAGAGCGTCGAGTTGTTGGCGGACTGCCTGCAACGCCACACATCGGGAACCCAAATCCGGGGCGGCAACACCTGGCAGGTAGTCGTTGGAAAGCAGTTTCAACGAGTCATTGAGCATGTCGAGAGGACTGAGGTCGTCGTCGAACCCGTTCAGGGAAGTCACCCTCGAGGAGCCGAAGTGGGCCGGTCATCGAGGGCCCTCTCCAGCACGATCTCCTCGCAGGAACGGGTTTGCCCCAAGGCGGGCTCTGCACGCGCTGAAACGACACACTCAGCGGGCTGAACTACCAGCTGGGGTCGTAGCCGTAGAGCTCTCGGACCGGTTTGACGTGGTTGGCCTCGAGGCGGATCTCGATCGCAGCTGGGTCAACCAGGCCCGGATGCGCGGCGCCCATGGCGTTCGACAGCCTGATCAGTTCGTGGCGAAGTGCAGCCACATAGTTGGCAAGTCGCACCGACTTGTCTGTTGGGTCGAGACCGCGGGTGAGCCAGCGGTTCTGTGTTGCGACTCCGGTGGGGCAGTGGTCGTCGTGGCACTTCTGGGCTTGCACACAGCCGATGGAGATCATCGCCTCCCGCGCGACCCCGACTCCGTCGACGCCCATGGCTAGCGCAACCATGGCCTCGGTGGGTAGTCCCAGCCGACCGGCTCCCAGGAAGACCGTGCGTTCGTGCATTCCCTGTGCGGCAAAAGCTCGGTATACCTCAGAGAACCCTTGCCGAAATGGCAGTGCAACGTGATCACTGAAGGCGAGCGGGGCAGCCCCGGTCCCTCCTTCGCCGCCATCGACGGTGATGAAGTCGGGACCTTTTCCGCTCGACTTCATCTGTTGAGCAAGCTCGTTCCAGAACACTTTTTCGCCGATGGCTGACTTGATTCCTGTGGGGATGCCGGTCGCGTCGGCGATCAGCTCACAGAACTCGATCATCGACGCCACATCGCCGAATGAGGAGTGTCGGCTCGGGCTTTTGACCGTGACGCCGACCTCGACCCCCCGGGCCGCCGCGATCTCGGGCGTGACCTTCTTTCCGGGAAGAACACCGCCGAGACCAGGCTTCGCGCCTTGGCTGAGTTTGATCTCGATCGCTTTGACGTCACACCCGTCGATCGACTCCATCAGTCGGTCGAGCGAGAACGTGCCATCGGGATTGCGCGCACCGAAGTATCCCGTGCCGATCTGAAACATGACCGGCCCTCCGTGGCGATGGTGGGCACTGATCCCGCCCTCGCCGGTGTTGTGCAGACAGTTGGCGATCTCACTGCCGCGATTGATTGCCTCGACCGCAGGTGCCGATAACGATCCGAAGCTCATCGCGGAGATATTTACGATCGATGGAGGTTGAAATGCATGTGTTCGGCCATGGGCCTCGCCCATCACCTTGAGCATCGGAAGCTGATCGGCCTCCTCTTCGGGCGGCGATGGGTGAGGAAAGGCCGCATGACGCAGCAGGACGTAACCGGGGACGTTGATGTCGTTGTCCGTGCCGAACCCGAAATAGGTGTTCTGCTGCTTGGCAGACGCGTAGATGAACCGTCGTTGATCGCGGCTGAAGGGGAGTTCTTCGTCGTTATCGGCGACCACGTACTGGCGCAGTTCTGGGCCGATCTTCTCGATCAGATATCGCAGGTGACCAACGATCGGAAAGTTCCGGAGAATCGAGTGACGTCGCTGGGTCACATCGTGCACGGTGAGGCCCACGAGGAAGACAACGATTACGACTATGGCCCACAACCACCACGGCATGGCTTTGATCGTAGGCTCATTGCAATGTCAGAACTGCTTTCTCTCGCCGAACGTGTTGCCGAACTGGCCCAAGCAGGCGAACAGGTCGAAGCGTTTGTGTCACAAGGCACGTCGACGGAGATCCGGGCCTATAACGGTGAGGTCGAGTCATTCACGAGTGCGAGCTCGGCCGGCATAGGCATCCGCGTGATCGCCGATGGGCGGGTGGGTTTCGCTCATGCCGGAAGCCTCGAGGAAGAGATCATTGCTGAGACGCTCGCCGAGGCGCGTGACAATCGATCCTTCTCTGAGCCCGATGAGTGGGTTGCACTGGCCGAGCCAGACGGTGGCACCCCGATCGTGCACGACCACTGGGACGACTCCGTGGCGACCATGCCGACGGCATCCAAGGTCGACATGGCCATCGCCCTCGAAAAGCGAACGCTGTCGCTCGATCCGCGTGTAAGTGGGATTCGCACCGCCAACTATGCCGATAGCAGCGGCGAGATGGCGTTGGCGACGAGCACGGGAATCCGTGCCGTCGACCGTGGTACCGGTGCACACGTTTCGGTCTCGGCGATGGCCAAAGATGGTGACGAGACACAGATCGCTGGCGGCTACGACGTCGATTTCGGGCCGACCAAACTCTCTATCGATAAGGCAGCAACAGACGCTGTACATCGCGCCACACGGCTGCTGGGAGCGAAACAGCCCAAGTCGCAGCGGGTGACCATCGTGCTCGAACCTCGAATCGCGGCCAGCATTGTCGGAATCACGGTCGGCATGCTCAATGGCGAACGCACGCTGAAGGGTCGGACACCGTTCCTCGA
>RCNE010001064.1_pt1 | contig 14956 bp, 16 predicted proteins | sample 2041361 | NCBI WGS metagenome assembly RCNE01 (sample SAMN09708229, study PRJNA481090) | Marine sediment metagenome, whole genome shotgun sequencing project.
TTAGCGCGCAGTACCCGTTGAGCGAAGTCCCCAAGGCGATCCGGCATTTCGACGAGGGACATGCCCGAGGCAAAGTCGTGATCACCGTGTGAGGCGTCGACCGCCCATATCTGCACCCATGGGCGGTGGATCGAGTGGGCGAGAATGCAACTCTGGCTCGCCCGCAACGCATCGAATTCCTATATACGGAGGTTCCAAGATCAGGCGCTTCATCCCCCTCGCGCTTGCGGTCGTGCTCGTGCTCGCTGGATGCGGCGGCAGGGAGATGTCACTGACCGAGTACGTGGATCGCATCAACGCCATCTTCGAGCGCGGCGTCGAGCAGTACGAGCCCCTCGCAACAAGCCCGGAGGGGCTCGTACTTATCGTGGGCCAGGGATCGCATCTGGGGATCGCGGATCAGGGAGTGCAACTCACCGACTTCACCCCTCGCGATTTGCAGGTCGCTCTCGAACGGGTCGCAGAGATTCAGGACGAGGCTCTTGAGGCCGCCGCAGATATCGAGCCACCCGATCAGATCGCCGATCTCCACCGGTTGTACTTTCGGAAACTCCCGATCACTGAACTCGCCGCTCGCGCAGGTACCGCTGCGGACTGGTACGAACTCTCTGAGAGCGAAGAAATGGCGGTCTATCGAGCCGCGCTCGCAGCAGACAAGCAGGTGTGCGCCGAGTTCCAAGCCAAGCTCGATGCCACGGCCGACCGAGGGGTCTTCGCCGACACGCCCTGGATTCCCGGCGAGTTGAAGGAAACCGTCAACCACGCACTCGGGTGCGACTCGCTCCCCGAGCACCCCGAGGACGCCTACCGTCCACCGCCGACCACCGATCCCGGAGCAAGCGGTGGCTAGCGCCGGACCGGACGACACGCCACTGGTCGGGCCATGCTGGCGATTTCGCGGTGCTGGTTCGGGTCTCGAGGCTCTCCGGAGGTGGCGGCGCACCTCCGTTGAGATGACTCGGATATGCTCACGCGGCAGAGAACAGCGTCTCGACCAGAGCGGATCGATGTGAGTGAACCAACGCCGCCGCAATCGACGAGCGTACCAATCCAGGCTGCGGAGGGCCCCTCTCCAGTGACTGCCCAACCCAGGCCGCCTCTGGTGCGCTCGACCGTCTACGTGCTGCGCGCCTTGGTCGGCTCCCTCCTGGTCGTAGTCGGAATGCTCCTGCTCCTGATCTTCGAGAAGGCGCTCCTCGCCGTCAGAGAGGATCTCGCGACGATCCAGGAAGCGTGGCCCGACTGGCTCGGGACGGGTATCCAGGCGGTCATCGTTCTCTTCATCTTCGTTGCGATCATCGGAACCAACGTCTTCCTGCTGTACCGGACGAAGTACCGCCGCTGGATCATGATCAACCTTGCCGCCCTCACGGCAGTGCTGCTCGGGATGCTGGGGAGTCGGACCGTGCTCGCCTTCGCCACGTCCGACACGCTGGAGAGAACCGTCGGAAGCACAGCGGGTGACGGCCTTGGCAACGATGGCCTGACTGCCGTGGTCGCGGTCCTGACCGTTGGCAGCGTGTGGATCGGACCGCGACTGCGACCGTGGGCGATCGGCCTGGTGGTTGCGGCGGCATCCCTGGCTTTCGTCGGCGCGTCCATATCGGTCCTCACGCTCCCCTTCGACATCGGAATCGGACTCCTGGCCGGTGCCCTCGTGGCTCTGATTCTGAAGACCCGCGACCGGGCCGCGACTGCGCCCGAGGTTGTTGTAGCGCTCGAGCAGGGGCGAATCCCGGTGGTGGAAGTGGAGCGCGCCCCGATCGACGCTCGCGGATCGCTCCCGTGGTATGCCCTGACGTCCGACGGGGATTCGCTGTTCGTCAAGACGCTCGATTCGGACGATCGAGCCGCGGACCTGATGTCCAGGGCCTATCGAACGCTTCGGCTTCGGAGGGCCGGTGACCGACGTCCGTTCCCATCGCTACGCCGCTCCGTGGAACATGAGGCCCTCCTCTCCCTTGCATCGAGCGCCCGTGGGATCCGGACGCCCCAGCTTGTGACGGTCGCCGACGTGGGCAGCGACGGGATGCTGCTCGCATACCGAAGGATCGAGGGTCGGTCCCTCGATGAGCTGAACCCGGAGGAGATCACCGATGGGCTGCTCACCGATGTCTGGCAGCTGGTGGTCACGATGCACGATGCCGCGATTGCCCACCGCGAGCTGCGGCTCGCAAACATATTCATCGCCCACGACGGCCTGCCATGGATCATCGGATTCGGCTCCGCCGAGTTGGCTGCCAATGAGTCGTTTTTGGCACGCGACTGCGCACAACTACTAGCGTCGACGACGGTAGCGGTGGGTGCCGATCGGGCGGTGGCCGCAGCGGTGCGCGTGATTGGGAAGGACGGCGTCGCGGAGGCGCTGCCGTGGATTCAGCCGCTTGCGCTCAGCTCGGTGTCCCGAACCCAGCTCAGCAAGGCTGAAGGCTATGCCAAGCTCCGGTCGGTCGCCGGCGCCGCGGCCGACGTCGAGGTGACCTACGAACGCATTGAGCGGGTGAAGCCGCGGACATTGTTCGTCCTCGCGAGCGTGGCAATCGCCCTCTACGTGTTGATACCGCAATTGACCGCAGCAACGAAGTTCCTCGATGAGCTTCGCTCGGCCCAACTCTGGTGGGTTGTCGTCGTCGCCGTGATGTCGGTGTTGACGTATCTCGGTGCCGGGCTGGGGATGGTCGGGGCGGTCCCGATCCGGCTGCCGTTCTGGTCGGTCACCATGGCCCAACTCGCTTCGTCGTTCTCCAATCGAGTGACACCGGCCAAGGTCGGTGGAATGGCGACCAACGTGCGCTTCCTCCAGAAGCAAGACCTGACGCTGCCAATGGCTGCTTCGGCGGTCGGACTGAACACCGTCGCGGGCTTGCTGGTCCACGTCTCACTGCTCGTGCTCCTCGGGTTCGCCGCGTCCCGCGGCGTCGCCCTTCCGCTCCCGGACACAAGAGCGACGGCGATCATTGTCACCATCCTCATCCTCGTTTCCGGGCTCTTCATGATCCTGCCGGTTGGACGGAAGCTCTTGACGAAGTACCTCCTCCCGGCTCTGAGAGCAGGAGGTACGGCGATTGCCACGATTGCCAAGACACCCGCGAAGGTGGTCGCGCTCTTCGCCGGATCAGCGATCATCACCCTGAGCTACACGGTCGCAATGATCGCCTCGCTGAACGCGTTTGGTGCCGACGTACCGGTCGCCACCGCCGCCGTCATCTATCTCGCCGGGGCCGCGGTCGCCACCGCGGCACCAACACCCGGTGGGGTGGGCGCCACGGAGGCGGCCCTCATCGCGGGGTACACCGTCGTTGGCGTCGATCCATCCATCGCGTTCGCGGCCGTACTGCTTTTCAGGCTCATGACCTTCTGGCTACCGATTCTGCCCGGCTGGCTTGCACTGGTGTGGCTGAACCGCAGTGGCCGCCTCTGAGAGCCGACCCGCGTCTGGCCTGAGCCCGGAACCGGGTGATGCGGTGGGAGCCCGGCATCGGGTGTGCCCGCATGCGCACCCGATGTGATAGCCGCCATGACCGACAACGCCGCAATCCACGCCATTCCCCTCAGTCTCCACTGCACCGGCGGAGTCGACGGAATCAAGACCGACGTCGGCTCCTACACGCGAGACGACATCATCGGCTACAGAGCCGTCACCACGAACGGCCAATGGTCGGCACAGGCCTCAACCATCGAGAACCGGACAATCAACCTCGGACTCGTCGGCATCCTCGTGCGCCAGCACGACAACGGAAAGATCCACCGGCAATACAACCAATACACCCAGACCTCCGGCACCGGAAACTGGCGCCTCCACCTCAACGACGAGTAGACCCACACACTCCAAAGCGCGGCACAACCACCCGCCCAAATCGGCACATATGGGAGGCCGCGTGTGAGAGAACCAACCGCATCATCCCTCCCAGCCGGTTATGTGCGGGTCTGCGAGTTGGGTGTATCTTCCTAGAGAAGTCTGAGAAGGCTGTAAATGCCTTGGATGAGTCCGAAGATCGGCCAGATCCCCCAAATGATCACCCAGTAGCCGAACGTGTTCTTGCGGTAACCAAGGTCCCGGTCCCAGATGTAGATGGTGATGGCCGTGTACACGTATGGGACAGCCGCGACGAGGGCGAGGAGGAAGCCCCACCGTTCGCCCAGGAGCATGCCGATGCTTGCTGCGATTTGGATCGGTGCCCAGAAGAAGACATCGGCCCAGGCGTATCCCTGGTTGTAGGCGAAGTAGGCCTTGGGGTCGGTGCTGTCGGGGTCACCTCCGTAGACGTTCTGGACGGTCCAATCGGACCGGGGACGTACTACGGCCACGAACTGCAGTGCACCGAGCAGGAGGATCAGTACGAGTCCTGCAATTGCGATAACCCAGGTCGCTGTGGTCACTTCCACGGTTGCTCCCTCATGCTCGACGGGCCGCTCATGAGCCGGAGAGAGCGGTGGCTGCGGTGACGATGGTGATCAGAGCGACGACGCCCCATACAGCGAGCATGATGAGTCCGAGACGTACGTTGCTGGGATCACCCACACGGAATCCGCTGCGTTGCATCTCCAATCGGGTGAGGAATCCCCTCCCTGCGAAATACAAGTAGATGCCTCCGCCGACCAAACCGAAGTAGGCCCATGCCTCGTGATCCAACAGAAGCAGAACTCCGGCGACCACGAGCGTCCAGAGGGTTAGGAAATCCCAGAGGGCTTCACCACGGATATCAGCCCAGTAGACCGGCTCGACCGACTCTCTCTTCTCAACGAGGTTCAGCTTCTCGGCGGTGCTGGGTGCGAACCACGACAGCGTCTGCCCGGCCCATGCCAGCGAACCCAGAACGATGAGCACCACAGCCCAGGCAGTCCCCATCACGTCCCTACCTCCTCACTCGCCGTGGCCTCAACTCGGTCTCTGATGGTTCGCAGCATCTTCTGTTCCATGATGAACGTGCCCGGCTCCGACAGCATGGTCACAAAGAACGTTGCTGGGGTCTTCTCAAACTTCGGTCGCCACCGACTCACCAACCGCGTCAAACCGTCGTCCGGATAAAGAGCGAGACACCAACTTGTCGAACCGTCCTGCAACACGCTCACAATCGAGTGCGCTTCGTCGATCGACTCAACGACAAATCCCATCTCTGGCATCATCAGGATCTTGTCACCGATCTCCAGGTTCTGGTACTCAGCGAGGATGCGATCAGCGCTTGGTTTGAAGTCGTTGTCGATCCAGTCGTAGCTGTACCACCCGGCTCTGCCGTATCCGAGCTGCACCAACCACGGCCAGACATCGGCGGGAGAAGCATCGATGCTGATCGCCCGCGTCGCCGAGCCGGCGCCGGGGATCAACTCGTCACCAGGCATTGTGCGAGTCGCTTCCTCATCAGTGGCGCCCCACCGCATGTGCCACGCTTTGATCGCCCAGACGTACAGACCAAACAGGACAGCCGCGGCCGCGAGGGCCAAACTCAGGCCGCTGAGCCAGCCCAGCCACCACACCAAGCCCACCACAATCGTGACTGCCGTCAGAACGGCCATCCCAACGATCGCCATGATCATCATCTGAGTCCGCACATCGTCTCCGCTGAATAGGCATCTCCAATGGTCTCTGCAACAGTCCCTCGAATCCAGAGGCTTTCGCCACCATCGATCGGTGCGGAGGCACCCATGGGTGCAACCAGGCGGACATGGGTCGACTCGCTCCTGCAGATCCCACAGCGCCGACCGATGGCCGCCCGTTACAGCGCTGTCGTCCGAATGTGCAGGTACCCACCAGGCGAGCTTTGGTACCCGCCCTGCGCGGCGAGCGAGCTGGGGCGTATGCTGATTCGGGGAGCGACCAGCTTCTCGGTCGGAGACCTTCGACGGATCAGGAGAACATGATGAAGGCGGTAGTCCAACACAGGTACGGCTCACCTGGCGACGTTCTGACAATCGAGGAGATCGAAGAGCCAGCTGTCAAGGATGACGAGGTACTCGTGCGAATCCACGCGGCTTCCATCCACATCGGCGACGCGTACATGGTCAAAGGTCTGCCGTACGCCTTGCGCCCGGTGTTCTCGGCCAGCAGAGCGCAAAGCCGGGTTCCGGGAACGGATATCGCTGGGACGGTCAAGGCGGTTGGAGAGAGTGTGAAACAGCTCCGACGAGGTGATGCGGTCTTTGGCTGGTGCAAGGGCGCCTTCGCTGAGTATGTGTCTGTTGCCGAAGATGCGCTAGCGCCGAAACCAGCGAACCTCACGCTCGAGCAAGCCTCCGCCGTCGGAACATCGGCATTCACCGCCCTCCAAGCTCTCCGAGATCAAGGGAACGTCCAGCCAGGGCAGAAGGTCCTGATAACCGGAGCGTCGGGCGGAGTGGGGACGTTCGCAGTGCAGATCGCGAAATCGATGGGGGCGGACGTAACCGGCGTCTGCAGCTCGAGGAACATGGACATGGTCCGATCGATCGGCGCAGACCATGTTGTCGACTACAGCCAAGAGGACTTCACCCGAAGCGAGCGGCGCTACGACTTCATCCTCGACAACGTGGGGAGCCATCCGCTGTCGGACACCAGACGCGCACTCACACCCCAGGGAACTCTGTCGGCCAACGGCGCACCCGTGAGCGGTTGGTTCGGTGGCCTTGGCTACTTCTTGAAGGCGTTCGTGTGGTCACTGTTCGTGAGTCAGCAAGAGCGACCGTTCGTTTCGATGCCGAACAAGGAAGACCTGGCCATCCTGAAGGAGCTCGCTGAAGCAGGCAAAGTCACACCCGTCATCGACCGAACGTACCCGCTCAACCAGGCCCCAGAAGCCGTCACTCATGTCGGAGAGGGGCACGCCCAGGGAAAGACCGTCATCACCCTGTGACGCGCCGGCCGCCGCTCAGATCACCAGGACCTCGGCAAGCGGCAGTGCAGGACGGCACACATCGTCGGCTTCGCTACTGTCACGACGGCTCTTCCCGGCAGAAGAGAAGAGGGCGGGGCTACGGTGAGTATGAACCGGAGGATGCGTTTGCGTCGAGTGTGGGCCGGAATCTGTTTGGCACTGGTGGCTGCGGCCTGCGGCGGCGGCGAAGTGTCGCTGACCGATTACGTCGGGCATATCAACGTCGCCGTGGATCGAGCAGCCGAGGAGTACTACGAACTCGTCGCGAGCCCGCGAGGGAAGGTCCTCGTCGCCGAAGCGGAGCAGCTCACCGATTTCACTCCCCAAGATCTGCAGACTGCTCTCGAGCGTGTGCGCGAAATCGAGGCCAGGGTCGACGAAGCCGTCAACGACATCGAGCCCCCCGAAGAGGTCGCCGATCTCCACCGCCTCCTCTTCAACTTTGACTCCGACTTCATCTCCGCCCAGGAGGCGCTGGCTGTCAGGGCGGGCACCGCCGAGGACTGGGAAGAGCTCTCCGCAAGCCCTGAAATGGCGGCCTACCGAACAGCGCTCACCGAGGACAAGCAGCACTGCGCCGACTCCGAGGCCGAGATGAACGCCATTGCGGATCGGCGGGAAGTCTTCGCTGACACGCCCTGGATTCCCGGTGAACTGAAGGACGTTGTCGAGGCGGTGCTCGGCTGCGCTGGGTACCCCGAGCATCCCGAGGATGTGTACCGCCTGCTCCCAACCCCCACGTCCTGAGACACCCGGACTCTCAGTGCCTGCCTGCACGGAACAATGCACATCTCCGCGGTCGGCCGGTCATGATCTGCCGGCTTCACCCGAGGTTCAGACCCTCGCCGGAAGAGGAAACGTGCAGAACACCTGGCGGGTGACCTCACGACGCCGGGGGTAGGACGAATCGTGTCACAGTAAGAGGAGATGTCCAGTGATTGCACAGGTCGATTCGTACCCAGCCCGCCTGGATAGCGACTACCCCGAGAAGCTCGACCGATTCACGACGTTCTTCCGGCTGATCTGAGCCATTCCGATCATGATCATCCTGGCGGCGCTCTCGTCGACTGCGAGTTCGACCGTGATCGTGGTGGCGAAGACCGGCGAGACGGTCCCCGAGGTCGCGAGGACCGGCGGAGGGATTGCTGCCGGACTCTGGTTCGCAACAGTGCTGATGATCGGGTTCCGAGAGCGGTACCCGCGCTGGTGGTTCGACTTCGCACGGGAATTCACACGTTTTGAGGCGCGCATCGGTGCCTATCTCGCTCTTCTCACCGATCGACACCCCTCCACGGTTGACGAGCAGGCTGTGCATCTCGACATCGACTACCCCGAGGTTGAACAGGATCTCAACCGTTGGCTCCCTCTGGTGAAGTGGTTCCTGGCAATCCCACACTTCATTGTTCTAGCAGTGCTCGCAATCATCGCGTTCTTCGCGGTCATCATCGCCTGGTTCTCTGTCCTCTTCACCGGTCCCTACCCACGGGGACTGTTCGACTACTTAGTCGGTGTCACCAGATGGGGATTGCGGGTAGTGGCTTACGCGGTGTTGCTGGTCACCGACCGATACCCACCCTTCAGCCTGAAGTAAACTGAACGCGGCAACCGTCCACCGGGGAGATCGGCATGAGACCGAGCGCCCCTCACGACGAGTGCCCCGGAACGAATCCGATCATGGATGGACCGTTTGATGAAGGCGAAGAGACGGCTTCGGACGGAAGGACGAGCGTACGATGGGCTTGATCTGCGGGATGCGTTTGCGGCGTGTTTGGGCCGTCGTCGGTCTGGTTCTCGTCGCTGCAGCCTGCGACGGTGGAAGCCTCAGCCTGTCGGAATACAACGTGCAGGGGACGGCCCTTGTCACGGTGATGGAAGAGCGGATCTACACGCTTGACGCTGAGTGGGAATCTCAGACTCAGACCGTGGAGCGTGCCCGGAGTTACTGGGTCCGACGGGTTGAGGCACGTGTCGGGGCCCTCGAAGGATTCCAGGGACTCGATCCACCCGATGAGATCGCCGAACTGCACGAGACGGGTCTCGACCTGTTCAGCAGGCTCACTGCAGCGGAGGAGACTCTGGCCGTTCGAGTTGCTTCGTTCGAAACGGTGACCGAACGCGACGAGTGGTGGGATACGTCGGAGGGAAGGGCCGTGCGAGCAGTGGACGAGGAAATCGATGCGTTCTGCCACGTCTTCCAGGCGGCGTACGACGCGACGATAGAGCGCATAGTCCTCTCGGATGTCCCATGGATTCCTTCGGAGATGAAGGAAGTTGTTCAGATCGACATCGGCTGTCGAGAGTAGAGGCGCTGTCCTAGACGCATCGCCTGCGGCACCCTTTGACAGTCTGCTCTAGCCAACCGACTCTCGATCAGGCACAGTGGTCCTGTCGAACGAAGGAGGAGACATGAAGCCTGAAGGAACCGCCGAGGAGACCGACGCGGCAGCGATCGTCGACGAAACTGAGCACGCAGACAAGTGCCCGGCCGCGGCCCAGAAGATCGTTGGATGGATCGTCGCGGCGGTCCTGATCTTCGTGGCGCAGCGTGATCTTCGGAAGAGGCCGGCCCAGTTGGTGCGCGGCAAAGTCGGGGTGTGGAAGGCAGTGGCGATGGTACCGCCGGGGGCGGTGGCCTATCTGCTCCTTGGCCGTCGCAGGACCGTTGAAGCGATGCCCCTCGAGGTGCCGATCTCGACAACCGACTGACGGGCATCGCGGGCATCGCTCAGTGCGGGATGTCGCATCGCGACAGCGCTCCCTTTAGAGCGAAGTGTCTGCAATGAGCATCTGAGAGCGCCCTGATCCAGAGACCATCAACTCCGGTGAGGAAGGCATCCATGAAGATGCGAGCCGGGAGGGCGATGTCAGCGCCTTCGCGATACGTGCCGATGCCCGCGGCGGCGATCGTCGATTCGGTGCATGAGTGCGGCGGTGCCAATTGCGACCGCCGCGCCGAGCGCTGCACCGGCAGCAACATCTGACAGCCAGTGTGCTCGGAGGTACACGCGGCTAAGGGCCATGAGTACGGCGAACACAGCCGCCAGCATCTCGAAGTTCCGACGTTTCGGACCTGCCGGAATCAGCACGATCACGAGTGCGATCGCTATCGCGGCTCCCGCAACGGAGTGACCAGAAGGAAAAGACCAGCTCGTCGTTTCGACGAGCGACATCGGCGGCCGGGAACGCATGTACAGGTCCTTCACGGGACCGATCAGGACCTGCGAGGCGGCCATGGCCAGTACCCACGAGAGGAAGGCTTCCCATCTTCGACGCCACGCCAACCAGCCGGCAACCGCGACGATCACCGGCCACGTCACCCACACGCTGCCGATGAAGTCGAGAGTCTTGGCAGCGAATACGATCGGGTTCCACTCCACCGACACCGCCCACCGGTGCATAACATCGTCAATCGACTGAACCGGAGTGGTGAAGAGGGGAACCGCCAGTGCCAGGAACAGGAGGGCGCTGAGGATCCACAAGCCGAGCGCGACTCGCCACGCGAACGGATGGTCGTGCAAGAGGGGGCGCTCCTGGAGCCGACTGTCGGCAGTGGCATCTGGTCGCTCAGCGGTCATCTACTCCTCCACCCCTTCGCAACTTGCTCCGCGTCCCGATGTGCTGCCACCATGCCTCGGACGGTACCCGTCGACGGGCATCCTGCGGTCTCTCACCACGGCGCGGCGATGAGGCGAGAGCCGGCTCGGTGAGAGGGGCTACGCCTCGCCCAGACGATCGGCCACCTCAGGCTCATACTTGTACGCATCGCCGGTCAGTTCCGTCCGATCCTCCTCGGTCATTTTCCAACTCCGATTGACGCGCCAGGTGACGTAGGAGATGAGGCCGAGAGGAATCGGCAGGAGGTACGTGACTGCTCTGAACACGAGAATCGCTGCCACAACCTGGGCGCTGGTGATCTCGTCGAGGCCGATCGTCATCACTGCTGCATATCCGAGCTCCACGACCCCGACGCCGCCGGGTGTCAGCGGAAGCGCCGAGATCAGTCGGACGAACGCGAACGCGGCCAACACTGCTATCCAACTCAGCTCCTCCTGCGACACACCGACATGGCGCAAGGCAACGAGGAGTACGAGATATAGCGAGATGTGGCTCACGAGCGTGGCGATCGTCAGCCACAGCCATCGATGCCTCAGAAGTCCGATCGTCTCAGCGCGGAAGGTTGACGATCGCTCTGCCCAGTCTCCGACCGGCTCTTTACGGAGCAATCGACGCGCCCAGTCAACGACTCGGCCGATGCCGCGACCGATCGCTCTTGCCAGTCGGTCGCTTCGCAGCAGCAGCGCGAAGACCACGACGGCGCCGACCAGCACGGCAATTCCGACGCCAGCCGCGAGCAGCCGTGCCGGTGTGACATCACCTTCGAGAGCCAGGAGCGCCAGGGCAACCACCGGCATACCGAGCTTCACAAAGTTGTTCCAGATCCCGGTCACGACGGCCGAACGTCCGATCGAACCGATCCTGAAACCCCACGAAGTGAGCATTGCGATCGACACGCCAACACCGATCACTCCGCCCCCCGGCATTGTGTTAGAGACTGCCGTTGACGCTTGGTTGACGACGGCCGCCTCGCGCAGGCGCAACCCCGGCAGGGCCGCGGTCAGCACGAACCAGTAGGTGGCCAGGTTCCACAGCCCGATGAGGACGAGCGATCCAGTCTCCGACACCGTCATTGCCCGGATGGTGTCGAATACATCGCCGTAGTCCGCGATCAGTGGCATGACGCCGAGGAAGATGCCCGCGACGATGGCAAGGGAGATCAACGCCTGGATGATTCGCTTCCAGGGGAATCCCCGACGCCTGTTGTCCTCTTCGGTGGCGGCGCCCGACGTGCGCATGTCAGCAGCATCGACGGGGGATTCGTTGTTCACTCGAATCCCCGGTATCCGGCCTGGCGAGCGAACTCATAGAGTTCCTCCATCGGGTACATCCCAATGGCTCGCGCCACATCGGATTTCACCGTCTGCGCACCCTCACCCTTCGCGTCGATGTCGTATCGGATGCAGCCACTCTCGAAGGTGTAGAACCAGCGGGCTTTGTACACCGATTCTTCGACATCATCCTCGATCTCCTCCAGCGCCGCGTCGAAGTCGAGACCAGACTCCTCATCGCCGCCGACGCGACGTACGCTCACCGTCCCGGTGTCCATCTCGACGTCATCGATGATGATCACCGGCGCCCCGGTGGCATGGGCGGACGCGATCTTCTCCGAGATGGGCGCAGCCGATTCGTCCAGGGTGGCGCTGATGTCGCGCCCCCGAACCGACTCGCTCATGAGGTGGGCCACGACCGAAACCGCATAGTTGTGATGCCGGTTCGCCACGGGGATAACCACTATCGCGAAGTCGGCGTTCTCTTCCAGGACCTCGACCGAGAGGTCCACGTCTCCTTCGTCTGAGGTGACCGGGCGTGCTCCCCCGACATCACATGACGGCAGCAGGGTGACCCGCAAGAACTCCATCCCCATGCGATCGGAATCGAGCGTGAAGTAGGCCTGGCCGCTGCGCGCCTGCACATGCTCGAATTGCCACCCTGGACGCAGCGCATCAACACACGGGAGGTACTCGGTGCCGGGAACCGCCTGCGCTGTGAGGACGATGCTGGTACTGAGCCCCTGGGACGAGCCTTCACATTCGACGATTCGCCGACCCAACTGCTGCTCGCCACACCCCGCCGAGAGCACCGCAAGAACACAGGCTGCGAATACGAGACGCCGCATCAGATGAACCCCTGCCCACGTATGTTGTCGATGATGAACGAGATGAGGATCAGAATGGCAAGGACCGTCACCACAGTCATGGCGATCCGACGGCGCGACCACCGTTGAATCGAGATCCGCTCACGTGCAGGCGCCAGGTCTCTGAACGACTGAACAAGGTCGATTCTCCCATCCTTACGAGCGGTGCGCAGCATGCTCCGGGATTGCGACGGCACGCTCACGCTGCGCGTAGCGGCAAACGCCTCAGCGACGTCATCCGGAGAAAAGAACTGGAGCGCACGGTTGTAGACCCTCTCCGGATCAGAGCTCAACGCCAGGACCAGCATCATGTTGGCAAGATCAACGGCCTGGCGCCATGGTGTTGGCCGCACCTGGCCGAACGCCACATCGATCAAAATCACATGACCGTCTCGCACCATGATGTTGGCCGGCTTGACGTCGCGGTGAGCAAGCCCGGCGTCCCAGAGGCGTCGAACAACCTCCAGCCCTTCGTCGATCTGATCGTCGGTCAGTTCGACCTCGCTGATCTCGACCGCGCCATCGAGAAACTCGGTGACGATCAGGTACTCGCGCTCGGGGGTGATCTCGACAAAGCCGTACGGGAGTGCGCACGGAATACCTGCATCGCGCATCACCCGCATCATGTAGTCCTCGTACTCGACAAGCCGCCGCACCGAAGTGAACTTGACCTCATCTTCCAGCGTGCCATAAACCACGGTCCGCCCCCACTTGTACCAACGATCCGCCCGGAGGTGGCTCTGTGCATAGAGCTTGGCGAAGACCATCGATGACTCATCCGAGTCCGGGCTACGACGCACGTTCATCTGCAGCGGGGTCGATCCGGCGCTGCCCGCCAACCCCACGTACCCCAGGTACGTCACTTCGAGGCCGAGCTGATCGTGAACCGCCGTCTTGATGGCCTCCCCGCGGTCACCGCTGATGTCGAGATGTGCGGACTTCCCGTGCGAATACGTGACGGGGAACACCGCATCGGGAACGAACAACTTGAAGACGACGACCGAAACCGCGAGAGCGAACATGGCGGCGACTGCCGCGTCCGACGGGTGATCCACGCCCAAGTAGATCCGCGCGACCACCGCAAGGAAAACCACCACGCCGCCCCCGATGAACCACCGATTGCGCCATTTCCCCTTCGGGATGAGCGAGTAGCCGATCACTCCCAGCGTGGCAGCGATCGACGCGACCGGCACAGACGGATGCGAGTAGCCCTCCCAGGGAACAAGGATCTCGACGAAAGGCCGGGGGCGAGCAACCGCATACACCATGGCAGATGTCACCAAGTCGACAGTGAGAAAGACGGCCATCCCGGCGACGAGGTGGCGCCATCGCCGGTAGAAGATCAGGGCGAGAATCACTCCCCATCGAACCACGCGAATGAACAAGTCAGCCGTGAGGAGGTTGATGCCTTTGAAGAATGCCGTCGCCGCCTCGGATCGCATCTCCTCCAAGCGGAGCAGGAGTTTCATGTCCTGTCTCGTCCACCAATCTGGCGACCCACCGATGAGGAAGAGCAAAGCCCAGATCAGCAGTCCGAGTAGCGCCACAACGGCCCAGAATGTTCCGGTACCTCGGAACTCTCGAGGAAGCGGTTCCTTCTCTCCCGAGGGTCTCCTCCGACGGCCGGCGAGCCGCACGCCGGCGATGCTCACGACGCGACGTTCTCCGATCTGACCGAGGTCGGAGCTTGGACCTCCAGAGCTCATTGCGCCCTCTTCGGTCACATCATGCACATCGGAATCGATCGATACCCTCCCTACTCGGAGCTGACTCTACATCGGTATACGGCGTTGGCTCCAAGAGACCCGCGGTGCCCCCGACCGTCTCAACTTGTCGGTCATGACCAATGCGACCTGTCAGAGATTCGGAAACCCTGACCGATTCTCATCTAGGATGACGGGCGTGACCGCGTTCGAGTGGCTTCGATTCTCTCCTGGACGCGATCGTCGCGCCACCCTCTCCGTGGTCGGGGATCTCGGAGCCTGCCAGTCAAATGCCGCTAGCCCCCTCTCGAATCGGCTTGCGTGACCACCCACGAATGAGAGCGGGCCTCAGGAGATGCACACTGTCGTTGTTCGACCCGCGCGACGCTGCAACTTCCCTGCCCCCTCCAATGGGCACCCCAGTTGGCGTCACTTGGATCGGTCGGCCGGACGCGACTAGAGTCGCAAGGCCCTACCCATCAGCCCGACTGCCTGCGTGAATCGACGCAACGCGTGAGGAGATCCAATGGTTGACATGAACGATGCTTCGCGCACGAGCAGACTCTTTGGCTGGATAAACCGACACATCTGGGCACTGAGCATTGTGCTCGTCGTCAGCGCTGTTGGAGCGGCGATCGCCGGCAGCCTCATCG
>RCNE010004097.1_pt1 | contig 14954 bp, 17 predicted proteins | sample 2041361 | NCBI WGS metagenome assembly RCNE01 (sample SAMN09708229, study PRJNA481090) | Marine sediment metagenome, whole genome shotgun sequencing project.
ACGACGTTGACGGCTCGGAGTCTGGCGCGGTGGGACGGTCTCCATCTGGTTCTCGACCTGGTTTTGGTTGAGGAGTACCTGATTGAGCTCCTCTCCGACTACGACCAGGTGGACGGCATGACGCTGGCGGCTGCAGGAGATGCCATCGACGTCTCCGTCACCGTGAGATGGAAGGGCGTGCGATCCCGAGTCGCCGTGGAACTCGCCGAGCTTCGTCTGCGGCATCGGTACCTGGGTTTCCGCATGCGAAAGCTCCGGGTGTACGGCGGCCTGCCGATCCCGAGAGCCGCTGTCGAAGCGATTCTCCAGTCCATCAACAATCGGATGATCACGGTCTTTCGCGGAAAAGGGATCGTCGTGGTCGATCTCAGAAAATGGCTGCCGCCCGAGCTCGATCTCACCATCGTCACCGTCCAGTCAACCGAGAGCTCGCTCCACGTGTGGTTCGGCGCCGGTGGGTTGCGTGATCTTCCCGGTCGAGACCGCCCGGTTCTGGCTGCCGGAGAGCCCCGGACTCCGGTGCTCGAATCAGGAGAAGATAACCGTCCGACAACCGCTTGACAGACGGTAGGCTCTCGGCTAGAGTCTTGTTCCCTTGCGCCCGCAAGGGGGTTGCAGAAAAGGACGCACGCGATGCAGAGCTACGTTCCAAAACCGGATGAGATCCGCCGCGAATGGGTGGTTATGGACGCCTCGGACAAGATCCTGGGTCGTCTCGCCACCGAGATCGCGCGACTCCTTCGCGGTAAGCACAAGCCCGAATTCACACCGTTCCTCGACACGGGCGACTTTGTCGTCATTGTCAATGCCGATCGTGTCCGCATGACCGGCAACAAGCTCGAGGACAAGAAGTACTATCGCCACTCCGGACGTCCGGGTTCTTTGAAGGTGGAGACCGCCAGAGAGCGTATGGACAAATACCCGGAGAGGGTGATTCAGGCCGCGGTTTGGGGCATGCTTCCCAAGAATCGCCTCGGTCGAAAGCTGCTGAGCAAACTCAAGGTCTACAGCGGTCCTAATCACCCGCATGACGCCCAGCAGCCCAAGAACTACGTCTTCTAGAGAGAGGGGGACCCGTGGCTGAGATTCAATACTACGGAACCGGTCGACGGAAGACGGCCGTGGCCCGTGTCTATTTAAGGCCCGGCAAGGGTGATATAACCGTCAATCGCCGGACCTTTGACGAGTACTTCCCGAACCGGGTGCTCAAGATGATCATTCGGCAGCCGATGATGCTGACCGAGACCAACGACAAATTCGATATTCTGGTTAATGTCGACGGCGGAGGCCCCACCGGTCAGGCGGGCGCGATTCGCCACGGCATCTCACGCGCGCTTCTCGAGTACAACGCCGAGCTTCGGCCCCGGTTGAAGGCCGCCGGCTTTCTCACCCGGGATGCACGTAAGGTCGAGCGTAAGAAATACGGTCAACCCAAGGCCCGCAAACGCTTCCAGTTCTCGAAGCGGTAAGGGAGACAAGGCACGTGGCTACGATTCAGATGAAGGAACTGCTCGAGGCGGGTGTGCATTTTGGCCACCAGACTCGGCGGTGGAATCCGAAGATGAAGCCGTTCATCTTTGGCAAACGCAACGGGATCCACATCGTCGACCTGCAGAAGACTCTGCATTACTTCGACGAGGCGGCGGAGTTCATCCGCGACCTCGCGGCCAACGGCCAGAACGTGCTGTTCGTTGGGACCAAGAGGCAAGCTCAGGATGCCGTTCGCGAGGAGGCCGTGCGCTGCGGGATGTTCTATATGAACCACCGCTGGCTCGGCGGCACCATGACGAACTTCCGCACCATCAGAAAGTCCATCGATCGCTTCAAAGAGATCGAGGTGGTGCTTTCGGCGGAAGAGTCGAATCTCACCAAGAAAGAGCGGATCCGGCTTGAGGGTCAGCGACTCAAGATGGATCGGGCCCTCGGTGGGATCAAGGATATGGAGAACCTCCCCGAGGCTCTCTTCATCGTCGATACGGTTCACGAGCACATTGCCGTCAAAGAGGCGAATCGACTCGGAATTCCGGTGGTCGCCGTGGTCGATACCAACTGCGATCCGGAAGAGGTCGATTTCCCGATCCCGGGCAATGATGATGCCATCCGCGCCATCAGACTCTTCACATCGAGAATCGCCGACAGCGTTCTCGAGGGTCTGAACCTCGCCGATGAGCGTTTTGTCGGCCCTGGAGACAAGGCCGAGACCGAGGCCGAGGCTGATGCGGTTGAGGTTGAGGTTGAGGTCGAGGTCGAAAGCGTGCCGGTGATCGATGAGCCGGCGGCTGAACCCGTAGAGACCGCACCTATTGAAGAGATCGTGGAGGCCGAGGAAGCGGTTGGCAAACCCGCTCTGGTTGAAGAGCCGGCAAAGGCTGAAGAGGCACCCGCCGAGGCCGCACCCGCCGAAGAGCCCGCGAAGGCTGAGGAGGCGGTTGTCGAAGCCGCACCAGCCGAAGAGCCTGCGAAGGCTGAAGAAGCCGCGCCCGAAGCTCCTGCTGAAGACGCGTCGAAGACCGACGACGAGGAGGCTCCGGCCAAGGCCTGAGCCCATAACCGAACAGAGAATCTCGGTGGGGCCAGGAGTTGCAACTCTCCTGGCCCCATTTTACGAAGGGAAATGAAATGGCAATCACAGCACAGGCGGTCAAGGAGCTCCGGCAGAAAACCGGGGCGGGCATGATGGACTGCAAAAGAGCATTGGTAGAGACCGATGGCGACATCGACGAAGCGGTCAAGATTCTCCGCACCAAGGGCCTTGCCGCGGCGGCCAAGAAAGCGCATCGCGCGGCTTCGGAAGGCGCGGTCATCATCGTCGGCGACGCCGCCAAGATGGTCATCCTCGAACTCAACTGCGAGACGGATTTTGTCGCCCGCAACGAAGACTTCCAGAGTCTGGCCACGGCCCTGGCCGAGCAGGCGCTGGCAAGTGGGGTCACCGATGTGGAGGCTTTCAAAGCCATGCCCATGGCAGGTGACGAAAGCCACACAGTCGAGCAGGTCATTTCACAGAGGGTCGGAACCATCGGTGAGAACCTCGTCCTCAGCCGGATCAGAATCGTCGAGGCGGGTGATGGGTCCATGCTCTCGTCATATATCCACGGTGGTGGAACCATCGGCGTTCTCATTGAAGGTTCCTCGAGCGCGGGTGCCGAGGCGCTGCACGATGTCGCCCTGCACATCGCTGCGTCCGAACCTCGTTTCGTCGACCGTGGCGAGGTCACCGATGAGGTTCTCGCCACCGAGAAAGAGATCGCCATCAAGCAGGCGATCGAGCAGGGAAAGCCCGAGCACATCGCCGAAAAGATTGTCACTGGAAAGATGGAGAAATTCTTCGAGTCCGAGGTTCTGCTCGAGCAGCCCTTTGCCAAGGACACATCCATCTCGGTGGGAGAACATGTCGCAAAGGCCGGCGGCGCGGACGCCACCGTGGTAGGGTTTGTTCGATTCAAACTCGGTGAGGAGACCGGAAACGACTGATGATGAGCGACCCAGAACCTCGATATCGAAGAGTCATGCTCAAGTTGTCGGGCGAAGCCCTCATGGGGTCTCAGTCCTTCGGTATCGATCCCAAGGTCGTCCAAAACATTGCTGAGGAAATCGCCGTTGTGGCAGATCTCGGTGTTCAGGTGGCAGCCGTCGTCGGCGGCGGCAACATCATCCGCGGTGTCTCTGCCCATGAGCAGGGCATCGATCGGGTCACCGGCGACTACATGGGGATGTTGGGAACCGTCATCAATGCCCTCGCCCTGTCTTCAGCCCTCGAACAGCTTGCGGTACCAACCCGCGTCCAGACCGCCATCGAGATGCACCAGATTGCCGAGCCCTTCATCCGGCGGCGGGCGATTCGGCATCTGGAGAAGAATCGGGTCGTGGTTTTTGCTGCGGGAACAGGGAACCCTTTCTTTACGACCGATTCGGCCGCCGCTCTGCGGGCCAATGAGATCCAAGCCGAGGTCCTGATGAAGGCCACCAAGGTCGACGGTGTCTACACCGCCGATCCGGTGATCGATCCCACTGCCCGCCTGATGCCGCGGCTGGCCTACCAGGAGGTCCTCCAGCGGGGCCTGCGGGTCATGGATGCCGCTGCCATCTCGCTGTGCATGGAGAACGAGATTCCGATTCAGATCTTCAACATCCACAAACCGGGGATTCTCAAACGAGTCGTCCTCGGAGAAGATATGGGTTCGTTGATCGGCCCTGGGGAGGATGCATGAGCGATGTCGTCCTGAAAGAGATCGAAAGCCGTATGTTGGGTGCGTCCGATGCCTTCAAGATCTCGTTGAAGAAGCTCCGCACGGGGAGAGCATCATTGGCCGTGGTCGATGGTGTGCTGGTCGACTACTACGGTAGCGCGACGCCCCTCAGCCAGGTTGCTTCGTTGTCGGTTCCGGATCCCACTACCATCACCATCGCGCCGTGGGAGCCGGGAATTCTGGGTGCCATCGAGAAGGCGATTCTCAAGTCGAATCTCGGACTCACCCCGAACAACGACGGCAAAGTGGTTCGGCTCAACATCCCGCCGCTGACCGAAGAGCGCCGTCGTGATCTGGTCAAGATCGCCCAGGGCGATGCCGAGACTGCGCGGAATCAGATCCGTCAGATTCGCCGCGACGGCAACGATCAATTCAAGGCCCTCGAGAAGGACAAAGAGATTTCCGAGGATCAGATGCACGACGGCCAGGAATCCGTGCAGAAGCTCACCGATTCCTATGTCGGCAAGATCAACGACATCTTGAAGGCCAAGGAAGCCGAAGTCCTCGAGGTCTAGCGCTGCAGGCGCTAGACCTGAGGTATTAGGTATTAGCAGTTAGGTATTAGGTCCATCGCAGATGCGTCGGCGACGCGATGGGAGAAGCTGCGATGGGCTAACACCTAATACCCAATACCTAATACCTTCTCTCGAGTATCATCAACCCCGATGTTGTTCAGCAGGACACTCCCGGAATGAATCTCGCCATCGTCATCGCCGCCGCCGGCCGCAGTCGTCGTTACGGCGCCGAGAAGTTGGCCGAGAAACTCGGGCGTTCGACGGTGCTCGAGACCTCCGTTGCGGCACTTCGGGGCGTGATCCCCGATGCCCCTGTGGTGGCGGTTGTGGTGCCGGAACGCGTTGAGTATTGGCGGGCCGTGTTCGAGCCGCTCGGTCCGATCATGACCGTGGTGCCTGGCGGGCCGCGCCGGCAGGACTCGGTTCGCTTGGGCGTCGAGCGGGTTGCGGGGCTCGGTGCGGAGATCGTTGCGATCCATGACGGCGCGCGACCGCTGATCCACCCGGATGACGCAACACGTGTGATCGATGCTCTTGGAGAAGGGCCCGCGACCGTTCTTTGCGCCGAGGTCAGGGATACCGTGAAGAGAGTGGACCACCGGGGCGTCGTCGTTGAGACCATCGATCGAGGTTCGCTGCGGTTGGCCCAAACGCCGCAGGTCTTCCGGGTGAGCGCCCTTGAGGCTGCATGGCGGAGGCAGGATCAGTCGCGTGAATGGACTGATGAGGCAGGACTGCTCGAGGCCGACGGCTGCACCGTCCGTGTGGTTGTCTCGAAGCACCCGAATCCGAAACTGACCACTGTGAGCGATCTCGAACTGATGCGGCGTGTGGTGGGTGGTGGATGATGAGCGGCTTCCGTGTCGGCCAGGGCTTCGATGTCCATTGTTTTCAGCCCGGACGACCTTTGATTCTTTGCGGGGTCGAGCTGCCGGAGGGCCCGGGCCTCGATGGCCACTCTGACGCCGATGTCGCACTTCACGCAGTGACTGATGCGCTGCTCGGTGCCGTGGGAGAGGGTGATCTCGGAGAACACTTCCCTGCGTCCGATCCGAGGTGGAGCGACGCCGATTCGACGATATTCCTCCGCCACGCGCTCGATCTCGTCCACCGAGCGGGCTACCGGGTCGGGAACTGTGATCTGACCATCGTCGGCGAGCGTCCGCACATTGCGCCCCATCGCAATGCACTGCGGGAGCGATTGGCCGCCGTGCTCGGGGTTGACTCGATCTCGGTCTCGGTCAAGGCGACCACCACCGACGGGCTTGGATTCATCGGCCGCGGCGAGGGCCTTGCGGCGATCGCCGTCGTTCTTGTGGAAAAGGAGATTCATGATGAGTGATACGGAGTGGATCGTAGGTTTTCATGCGGTCCTCGCCGTGCTCGAGGCGGATCGCCCGGTGGAACTGTTGTGGCTCCAGGACGGCCGCCGTGACGGGCGTCTCGCCAAGCTCGAAGGCCTTGCCCGCGGCCGTGGTGTGGCTCTGCGGCGGGTTCCCAAACGACGGCTCGACGAAGTGGCGCTCGGCCATCCCCACAACGGTTGCGCGCTGCGTTCGGCGCCGGTTGCGCTGAGAGACATCACCGAGATCATCCGCCCGGATGGTGAGCCCGCCGCCGTTGTGCTCCTCGATGCCATCGATGATCCGCACAACCTCGGTGCGGTGGTGCGGACGGCGGCAGCCTTCGCCATCGACGGCATCATCATTGCCGGCCCATCGGCGCCACCACTGGGAGGGGCAACCGCAAAGGCGGCGGCGGGCCATCTCGAGAGGGTGCCGTTGGTGCGGGTCAACGTTGCCGCCGACGCCCTGAGAACCCTCCGTGATGCCGGGTACTGGGCCCTCGGTGCAGCCATGGAGGGCACGCCGAGTCGCGGGATCGATCCGACCCGGCGTTGGGTCCTCTGTGTGGGGTCCGAGCACAAGGGTCTGCGAGCCAAGACCCGATCGGCCATCGACGAGTTTGTTGCCATCCCCATGGCCGAGGGTGTGGAGAGTTTGAATCTCTCCGTGGCGGCGGGGGTTTTGATGTATGAGTTGACGATGCCGAGGACGGGTTGATCGACCTGCGACGGCTCGATCCCGATCCCGATCCCGGCCCCGACGTGGCCCGTTCCGGGATCGGGAACGGGAACGGGATCGGGATCCAAGACTCCGCGCAGACCCTTCCAGAAAAAGGCAAAATTCCCCCGGCATGCCTCTTGCGTCTGAGTCCTTCCTATGTTACTGTCCCAGTCCTTCTGCGTGAGGCAGAGGTGCGTTCTTTTACAGCTTATTTTTGGAGATAAACGGAGTCAGGGAGACGGCCGGCTGCTGGCGTAGCTCAACGGTAGAGCAGCTGATTTGTAATCAGCAGGTTGCGGGTTCGATTCCCATCGCCAGCTCCATAGACAAAGATTGAAGCGCAGGCGTGGCCGAGTGGTTAAAGGCGGCAGACTGTAAATCTGTTGGCGTATGCCTACGGTGGTTCGAACCCATCCGCCTGCACCATTTATTTATTTACTTTTTTTGCGGGCGCCGACGATGCGGGAGTAACTCAGTGGTAGAGTCTCGGCCTTCCAAGCCGTTGGTCGCGGGTTCGAGTCCCGTCTCCCGCTCCAGAGTTTCTGAGCAATTCGTCGGCCCACGTAGCTCAGTGGTAGAGCACGTCCTTGGTAAGGACGGGGTCACCAGTTCAAGTCTGGTCGTGGGCTCCATTATTTGATTAGCGTCAGGGTGAGTTCGTCACCTCGCGAACTGAAAACGCCCAACTAAAGAGGGAGGCAAAAATGGCCAAGGAGAAGTTCGAGCGGACAAAGCCGCACGTCAACATCGGGACCATCGGTCACGTGGACCATGGAAAGACGACGTTGACGGCCGATCACGAAGACCCTGCACGGCAAGGGTCTGGCTGACTTCACACCGTTTGATTCGATCGATAAAGCGCCGGAAGAGAAGGCGCGAGGGATCACGATCAACACGGCGCACGTGGAGTATCAGTCTGAATCTCGGCACTACGCGCACGTTGACTGTCCGGGACACGCCGACTACGTGAAGAACATGATCACGGGTGCGGCGCAGATGGACGGAGCGGTGCTGGTGGTGTCGGCGGCAGACGGACCGATGCCGCAGACGCGCGAGCACATCCTGCTCGCTCGCCAGGTGGGCGTGCCGTTCATCATCGTCTACATGAACAAGACGGACATGGTGGACGACGAAGAGCTGTTGGACCTCGTCGAGCTGGAAGTGAGAGAGCTTCTGAGCGAGTACGAGTTCCCCGGCGACGACATTCCGGTGATTCGCGGATCGGCGCTGAAGGCCGGTGATAGCGACGATCCGGACTCGGACGACTGCAAGTCGATCTGGGAGCTCCTCGAGGCAATGGATACGTACATTCCGCTGCCGGAGCGCGATATCGACAAGGACTTCCTGATGCCGGTCGAGGACGTGTTCACGATTTCGGGCCGCGGCACGGTCGTGACGGGTCGGATCGACCGCGGGAAGGTGAAGGTCGGCGAGGAGATGGAAATCGTCGGCATCCGGCCCACGATGAAGAAGGTCGTGACGGGTGTGGAGATGTTCCGCAAGCTGCTCGACAGCGGCGAGGCCGGCGACAACGTGGGTCTTCTGCTGCGCGGCACGGAGCGTAAAGATGTTGAGCGTGGCCAGGTGGTTGCGAAGCCCGGCTCGATCAATCCGCACATGAAGTTCCGCGCCGAGGTCTATGTTCTGACCAAGGAAGAGGGCGGACGGCACACGCCGTTCTTCCGCGGCTACCGGCCGCAGTTCTTCTTCCGGACGACGGACGTGACAGGTTCGGTGAATTTGGACGAGGGTGTCGAGATGGTGATTCCGGGTGACAACACGAACCTCGAGGTGGAGCTTCTGACGCCCATCGCGATGGAGCGCGGGCTGCGGTTCGCGATTCGTGAAGGTGGCCGGACCGTGGGCGCCGGGTCCATCACCGAGATCTTGGAGTAACACGAGGCTGTGCTTCGTGTTGGGGTGAGCCTGCTCGGCGCGGCCCCGGCGAATGTCATCATTCCGCTGGAATCGTTCTGAGTCGAGAGGCGAGTCCTTCGAGTATTCGTGTAGGCCAGTAGCTCAATTGGTAGAGTCCCGGTCTCCAAAACCGGTTGTCGGGGGTTCGAGTCCCTCCTGGCCTGCCATCTTCGCTGGACTGGAGTCGGCGGTATGCAGTGGTGGAAACGCCTGAAAACCTTTCTGTCCGAGGTTGTCGCGGAGACCAAGAAGGTCACGTGGCCGTCGAGGCAGGAGGTCATCAACACTACGACTGTCGTAGTGATTGCGTCGTTCATCTTTGGAATCTATCTGTACTTCTGTGATCTCGTGTTTCTTTTCCTGACACAGAAGTTATTCGACGTATTCGGTGTGTTCTCCTGACCGAGAGGAACGACATGGTCAAGCAGTGGTACATCATCCACACCTATTCGGGTTTTGAGGATCGGGTCCAGAAGACTCTGGAGCAGCGCGTCGAAGCGCTCGGCATGCAGGAGTTCTTCGGTGAGGTCCAGGTCCCAACCGAAACCGTGGTCGAGGTAAAGAACGGCAAAAAGCGCGAGGTGCGCAGGAAGTTCTTCCCGGGCTACGTATTGGTGGAGATGGAAATGACCGACGACGCCTGGCACCTGGTGCGCAACACGCCCAAGGTGACCGGTTTTGTCGGCGCCGGCAAGAAACCGACGCCGCTCACCGAGGAGGAGGTCAATCAGATCCTCCACCAATCGGTGGCAACGCAGGAGAAGCCGCGCCCCACCGAGGTCTTCGACAAAGGAGAGAAGATTCGGATCGCCGATGGTCCGTTCGCCTCCTTCAACGGAGTCGTCGAGGAGGTCAACTTCGACAGATCCACCGTGAAGGTCATGGTCACCATTTTCGGGCGCGAGACGCCCGTCGAAATAGAGTTCCGCCAGGTCCAGAAGCTCTCGTGAGAGGAATCCGATGGCCAAGAAAGAAATAGGCTCAATCAAGCTCCAGCTGCCAGGTGGCCAGGCCACACCGGCTCCCCCGGTGGGTCCGGCCCTCGGTCAGCATGGACTCAATATCATGGACTTCTGCAAGGCGTTCAACGCCAGAACGCAGAAGCAGCCGGGAATCATCATTCCCACCATCATCACGGTTTACGCGGACCGAACCTATTCGTTCATCACGAAGACGCCGCCCGCGTCATTCCTGCTCAAGCAGGCCGCCGGCGTGCCAAAGGGCTCGGCTGAGCCGAACCGCGACAAGGTCGGCTCTGTTTCCATGACTCAAGTGGAAGATATCGCAAAGACCAAACTTGAAGACCTTAATGCGGCTTCCCTCGAGGGAGCGGTGCAGATCATTCTCGGCACCGCGCGCTCGATGGGAATCGAAGTCGCGGACTGAAGGGGGGTGGCCGATGGCTCGCAAAGGTAAGAATTATCGCGACGCGGCTGCCAAGGTGGAGCGCCGCCCATACGCACTCGAAGAGGCGCTCGGCCTGGTTCAGGGCTCGGCTTTCGCCAAGTTCGACGAAACCGTCGAGATGGCGATGCGTATGGGTGTGAACCCCCGGCACGCAGACCAGATGGTCCGCGGGACGGTGGTGCTTCCCCATGGCACCGGTAAGACTGTAAGCGTGCTCACGGTTTGTGAGGGTGAAGCTCAGAAAAAGGCCGAAGAGGCCGGATCTGATTTCGTGCTCACCGCCGAAGAGGCGGTGGCCAAGATCCAGGGCGGCTGGCTCGAGTTCGACGCCGTTGTGGCAACTCCTGACATGATGAGGCACCTCTCCAAGGTGGGTCGGGTCCTCGGGCCGCGCGGCCTCATGCCGAACCCGAAATCGGGCACGGTAACCCAGGATGTCGCAGCAGCGGTGGGGGACATCAAGTCCGGCCGCGTGGAGTTCAGGGTCGACAAGACATCCATCATCCACGCTCCGGTGGGCAAGATCTCCTTCTCGCTCGACAAGCTCGTGGAGAACACCCGAAGCCTCATCGATGCGATTCTGAAAGCAAAACCCGCGACGGCAAAGGGCAAGTACGTCCACACGATCTACCTGTGCTCCACCATGGGCCCCGGTGTGCAGGTTGATCCCGTCAGCGTAGACGTGAAGTAGGGGGGTCGATATGCTCACAAAAGAGCAGAAGCACGAACAATCCGACCAGCTTCGAGGCGCCCTCAGCGATATCTCGACGCTGTTCCTCCTTGAAAACACGGGGCTCAACGTCAACGACGTCAATGTGCTCAGGTCCGAGATTCGCAAGACCGAGGGCACCTATAAGGTCGTCAAGAATACGGTCGTGAAGCTCGCGGTCGAGGGAACCGACCTCGAGGTCATCTCCCCGTACATGAAGGGTCCCAAGACCCTTGCATTCACCGACGGCGATGCCGTTTCCCTGGCAAAGGTGCTCAAGGCCTTTATCAAAACCCACCCGGAGCTGTCGATTCAGCAGGCCTATTTGGACGGCCAGTTGCTTGACGCGAAGGACGCGGCGAAGATCGCCGACCTTCCCTCGAGGGACGAGCTCATTTCCAAACTTCTCTACGTGTTGCAGTCGCCGATTCGTCGGTTGGCCGTGGCGCTCAACAGTCCTATTCAGCAGCTGGCCACAGCCGTGGACCAGATCGCGGAATCCAAAAAAGATTCGTGAGAATTGAGATATCCCTAAGGAGGATCTGAAAAATGGCACAGATCGAAACAATGATGGAAGAAATCAAGGGCATGACCGTCTTGGAGCTCAACGAGCTCGTAAAGGCCCTTGAAGAAGAATTTGGTGTGTCGGCAGCCGCGGCGATGCCGATGATGGTAGCTGGCGCCGCCGCCGGTGCCGGCGAAGAAGCTGCCGAGGAACAGACGGAGTTCAATGTTATGCTGAACTCCATCGGTGACAAGAAGATCAACGTCATCAAGGCTGTTCGTGAGGTGACTTCGCTCGGTCTCAAGGAAGCCAAGGAGCTCGTCGAGAGTGCTCCGTGTGTGGTCAAAGAGTCCGTGAACAAGGACGAGGCCGAAGAGGTCAAGAAGAAGTTCGAGGCCGCCGGCGCACAGATTGAGATCAAGTAACGCGGTTTCTTGAGCAGCCTTTGGCTGAAGAGAGCTTTTACAAAGGATGTGTCATCCTGCTGGATGAATCCCACCAGACACCCGATGCTCCGGTGTGTGTGAGCAGCGCAGCCGTGCCGGTTGGTACGTTGTTGAGTTGCTTCGCAGGCGCCCGGAGTGCAGGGTCCAGGCGGAGATCGCCGGTGAGGGTCGCGCATTCTTGGTAACTAACTGACGGCAAGGGGAGAGTACGTCTCCCCGTGTCTCTATTGGTCGGGAGGGAGCGCCCATGACCACGAGCCCAAACGGGCGGCTGAACTTCTCGAAGAATCCGTCCACCATCCCGTTGCCGAACATGATCCAGGTGCAGCGAACATCGTACGAAGATTTTCTGCAGATGGATCTGTTGCCGGACGAACGAGGTGCCGCCGGTCTGCAATCGGTGTTGAGTACGATTTTTCCATTCACCGATTTTCGTGAGACCTGCGAGCTCCAGTTTGTTCGCTATGAGATCGGGAACTGGTCCTGCCGGTGCGGGATCCTCGAGGGTCTCGAGCACCTTCGACTGGTCTGCGAGCACTGTGGTGCACGGTTCAAGGCGGGTGATCCCCACGAGACCCAGGTGGTGTGTCCCTCCTGCGGGAAGGCCAACGCCAACAAGATCGAGGTCTGCGATGTCTGCGGGACATCGGTAAGTCTCCGTCAACCGTTCACGGCCGAGGAATGCCGGGAACGAGGGATGACCTACCAGGTGCCGCTGAGGCTGACCTTCCGTCTGGTCACCTTCGATGCCGAGGAGGATGGAACCCGCCAGGTTCGGGACGTCAAGGAAGAAGAGCTCTATTTTGGTGAGCTCCCCCTGATGACCGACACCGGGACCTTCATCATCAACGGAACCGAGAGGGTCATCGTCTCCCAGCTGCACCGGTCTCCGGGTGTGTTCTTCACTCTCGAGGGCCCGAATCACTATCTCGCGAAGGTGGTTCCCTACCGCGGCTCGTGGATCGAGTTCGAGTACGACTCGAAGCAGATCCTCTGGGTACGCATCGACCGCAAGCGGCGCTTGCCCGGGTCGGTCTTCCTGCGCGCCCTGAGCCCGGAGCTCGAGACCAACGCCCAGATTCTCAGGGCGTTCTACACGGTCATCGACACGTCCCTCACCGCCAAGAAAGCGACCCTCAACCTCGACCGACGTCTCGTCGATGTCGAGAACGATCGCCAGAAGGCGCTTCGCTTCCGCCGGGTGGCGGAGCCGACGCTCTTTGCAGGTCTCAAGCTCAACGATGCCGTAAGGGCCAAGCTCGAGAAGGCGACGGTCGAGAAGCCGGCGAAGATCAAGGTCGATCGGGATGACCTCATCGGCGCCGTCGTGGTCGATGATCTCGTCGATCCCGAAACCGGCGAGGTCATCGCGGCCGCCAACTCCCGGGTCACCGAAGAGCTGTTGGCCCAGGCCGATGAAGCCGGTCTGAAAAAGCTCGCCCTGGCGTTCCCTGATTGGGATCCCACCGGTGAGATCCTCCACCAGACCCTGGAGAAGGACTCGAGCACCGCCCAGATGGACGCGCGGATGGAGATCTACCGCCGCCAGCGTCCCGGTGATCCGCCCACTGAAGAGTCGGCAACGACCCTCTTCAACGGTCTTTTCTTCGACGACCGCAAATACGACCTCTCCCAGGTCGGGCGTTTCAAATTCAACGCCAAACTCACCCTCAACAAAGAGCTCGAACGGCGGATCCTCGATGTTGAGGATTTCCTCCATCTAGTCCGTTACCTGCTCTGCCTGCACCGCGATCTCGGTCGCGTGGACGATATCGATTCGTTGGCGAATCGGCGGGTCCGCACCGTCGGCGAGCTCATGGAGAACCAGTTCCGCATCGGTCTGGTGCGCATGGAACGGGCGATCAAGGAAAAGATGTCCATCCACCCCGACATCGATTCGGCCATGCCCCGCGATCTGGTCAATTCGAAACCGGTCATGGCAGCGGTGGACGAGTTCTTCGGGTCGTCCCAGCTCAGCCAGTTCATGGATCAGACCAATCCGCTCTCCGAGGTCACCCACAAACGGCGGCTGTCCGCCCTCGGTCCGGGTGGTCTGTCGCGGGAGCGTGCGGGCTTCGAGGTCCGGGATGTCCACTCCACCCACTATGGGCGAATCTGTCCCATCGAAACTCCTGAAGGACCGAACATCGGTCTGATTTCGTCGCTGTCGTGCTATGCGCGACTCAACGCCATGGGCTATATCGAATCGCCCTACAAGAAGGTTGAGAAAGGCCGGGTTCAGGAACACGTTCAGATCACCCAGGTCGGCGATGGCGGCTATACCCTCGGCGATGTGGTGGTCAAGGAAGACTTCCTCAAGACCAATAGAAAGCTCAAGAAAGCACGCAAGATCGAAGCCTGGTCTCGGCCCCACGCATTCTATCTCCCGGCCTGGGAAGAGGAGAACCTCAACATCGCCCAGGCCAACGCCAAGGTCGACGACAAGGGCCATCTCATTAGCGACAAGGTGATCTCCCGCTCAGGTGGTGAGTTTCTCGTCATTGACCGGGAGCAGGTCGACTTCATCGACGTCTCGCCGCGGCAGGTCGTGTCGGTTGCGGCGTCGCTCATCCCCTTCCTCGAACACGATGACGCCAACCGCGCGCTCATGGGTTCCAACATGCAGCGGCAAGCGGTTCCGTTGGTGCGGCCGGAGGCTCCCATCGTCGGGACCGGCATGGAAGCTGTCGTCGCCCAGGACTCCGGCGCAGTGGTCATCTGCCATCGGGAAGGTGTCGTCGACAAGGTCGATGCTCAGCGCATCATCGTCCGGGTCGAAGGCGGCACCGGCGGTGAGGGAGAGTTCGGCGCCGACATCTATCAGATGACCAAGTTCCGCCGTTCCAACCAGAACACCTCGATCAACCAAAAACCCCTGGTGGCGGAAGGCCAGACCGTCGTCAAGGGACAGGTGCTCGCCGACGGGCCCAACACCCAGGCCGGCGAACTCGCCCTCGGTCACAACGTGCTCGTCGCCTTCATGCCCTGGCGGGGCTACAACTTCGAGGACGCCATCATCGTGTCCCAGAAGTTGGTCAAGGAAGACAAATACACTTCGATTCACATCGAAGAGTTCGAGACCTCGGCCCGTGACACCAAGCTCGGTCCAGAGGAGATCACCCGCGATATTCCCAATGTC
>RCNE010001065.1_pt1 | contig 14950 bp, 15 predicted proteins | sample 2041361 | NCBI WGS metagenome assembly RCNE01 (sample SAMN09708229, study PRJNA481090) | Marine sediment metagenome, whole genome shotgun sequencing project.
GTATATAATGCTATTGGACAACTTGTAATGAGTAAACGTCCTAGTGAAATAGCTACAAAGTTAGAGATGGGTACGCTGGCAAGTGGTACGTATTTAGTACAAATAGAAGCTGGCACCTTGAAAGAAAATTTTAAGGTAGTTAAAAAATAGCCTATTACACATTAAAATAGATAGCACTTATTATATCCTATAATAAGTGCTTTTTTATTGTCTTTTATTGAAGTACCTTTGCACCTTAAAATTTATAAAATGACAGACGGATTATACGCAAAATTTAACACCTCTAAAGGTGAAATAGTAGTGAATTTAGAATTTGAAAAAACACCTGGCACAGTAGGTAATTTTGTTGCCTTAGCAGAAGGTAACCTAGAAAATTCAGCAAAACCACAAGGCAACCCTTATTATAACGGCTTAAAATTTCATAGAGTAATTGCTGATTTTATGGTACAAGGTGGTTGTCCACAAGGTACCGGTACAGGAAACCCTGGCTATAGCTTTGATGATGAATTTCATGTTGATTTAAAACATGACAAGCCTGGTATTTTATCTATGGCAAACTCAGGACCAGCTACCAATGGTAGTCAGTTTTTTATTACACATATAGAAACACCTTGGTTAGATAACAAGCATACTGTTTTTGGTAATGTAATTGAAGGACAAGATATTGTAGACGCAGTTCAGCAAAATGATGAGTTAACTTCAATTGAAATTATTAGAGTTGGCACTTCTGCGGAAGCTTTTAATGCTATAGAGGCATTTAGAAAATTTGAAGGCGGCAGAGCCGAGAGCGAAGCAACTGATAAAAAAGCACAAGAAGATATATTAAATGAAGCGTCAACAGGCTTTGAACAAACTGAGAGCGGATTGCGTTATCAAATTATTCAAGAAGGTAATGGTAAACAAGCAACTAAAGGCGATATGGTATCTGTACATTATAAAGGGCAGTTATTAGACGGAACCGTATTCGATTCCTCTTACAAACGTAAAGAACCTATCGATTTTACAATTGGCGTAGGTCAAGTAATTGCTGGTTGGGATGAAGGAATTCAACTATTAAAAATTGGCGATAAAGCTCGTATGGTGATTCCGTCTGATTTAGCTTATGGTTCTAGAGGAGCTGGCGGCGTAATACCACCAAATGCACCCTTAATTTTTGATGTAGAATTAGTAGGTATTAAATAAAACAGTTAATACAATACTAAAACATCAATAATTTTCGTTTATACTAAAGATCCCAGCCAGTTTTTCGCTGGGATTTTTATTTTGATTACTTTTTTTACTATATTAGTTGAATAATAGGACTTTATGCAAATTTTGAAACCGTCAAAAGGAAAATTGTTGGTCGCAGAACCATCCATTTTAAGTGATTCCGAATTTAACAGATCTATTGTGTTACTTTCTGAACACAATGATGAAGGAGCTATTGGTTTTATTATAAACAAGCCTTCAGAGTTTACCATAAAAGATATTATACCAGAAATTGAATCTAATTTACAAATTTTTATTGGTGGCCCAGTAGCTACAGAAAATTTATATTTTGTACATAGAATGCCTAGTTTAATTTCTGATAGCATAGAAATTGGCGATGGTATTTTTTGGGGTGGTAATTTTGATGATGTACAACATTTATTAGATACCAATATATTGACGAATGATGATATTCGTTTTTTCTTAGGATATTCTGGTTGGAGTAAAGACCAATTACAAGACGAATTAGATACTACTTCATGGAAGGTAATTGAAAATAATCATCAAAATATCTTCGATATTTCTCACAAATCTTTCTGGAAAGATGAGCTTATGAAGTTTGGTGGAGAATATCAAATCTGGGCGAATGCACCAGAGAATCCTAGCTTAAACTAACTCAACAAAGCTAAAGCCTTTAACTTATTGCTAAGTACTTTAGAAACTTCAATTGTATATTCTTTTCTTCGATATTTGGTTACTGGCTGAATACCAACGATTGCATTTGTGATAAATACTTCATCTGCTTTTTGTAGCTCGAAAGGAGAAATTTCTCGCTCTTCCAACGTTAGATTTGGATCTTTTTTTACAATCTCTAGTATTTTTTTACGAGTAATTCCTTTAATACAACCCTCTGTAAGTGCGGGAGTAACAATAGTAGTACCATTAACTAAAAATATATTGCCGTTTGCAGCTTCTACTATATGTTTCTTTTCATTTAGTAAAATACAATTATCATAATTGTTTTCTTCTTTAAAAATACTCGCAACTATGTTGATTAATCTATTGGTTGATTTAATTGTTGATAATAACCCAGAAAACACATAATGATCTTTATACAACTCCACTTCATAAGGCTCTCTTATGAATACTTTCAGGTTGCTAGCTTCTATCAAATAATCCGTTTCATTATTGGTTGGTGTGTAGAGCCCTCCTACGCTTCTAAATAGTGAGAAACGTACTCTAGCATTGGTTAAATCTTGCGCTTCTATTGTTTTTAGAATTTCACTTTCAAAGTATTCTAAGGTAAAATTCATGCTCAACTGCATACGAAGCATACGAGCTGAAGCCATTAATCGGAAATAATGATCTTCTATAAAAAGTACTTTTTTATGTTCAACTTTTATGGTTTCAAAAATTCCATCTCCATATTTAAAAGCACGATTATCTGGTGAAATAGATACAGCCTGTTTTGATAGAATTCTTCCGTTATAATTTAACATGCCTAAAATTTAGACTGCAAATTTACATAAAAAAAAGCCCTGATAAATCAAGGCTTTAAATCTATTTTTAGTAAATTTTATGCTCCTATTTTTTGTTTTAATTCTGATATTTGGTTCTCCCAAAACATCTTAGACTCCTCTACTTCATCTTCATCTGCGAAAGCAGTAACCATAAGCGATACGTCTTTAGTAATGGCGTCGACTTCAATTCTAAATTCAAAATACGTATCATCTTCTTCGGCAAGCCACTTATAACGAATACGTTCATTCGTTTTATACGATATTCTTTTTGCATCTTCTTCGGAATCATCCCATATAAAAGTAAATATATCACTCCTCGAATTTACATTATCGGCAAACCACTCAGCCAAACCATCTGGCGTCGATAAATATTGATACAAAAATGCTGGTGATGAGTGTATGGGAAACTCTATATCGAACTTAATTTTCTCTGACATTTAATTTATTTTTTTTGCAATAATCGACAATATATATAATATTTATATTAAAAAAAACTTTTTGTAAAAATTTAAACGAGTATGCTTGTCTCAACTAAATTTGTTTTTATATTTGCAACCTCAAAATGGCGAGGTAGCTCAGTTGGTTAGAGCGTCGGATTCATAACCCGGAGGTCGGGGGATCGTGCCCCCCTCTCGCTACAAAAAAGGCTCCTAGTTAGGAGTTTTTTTTATGTTAAGAAAACACACTATCTTCAATCAATATACCGTCCTTCGCAGCTACGCTGTCAGAACTACGGCGTTACATGCGTAGAACCGACAACTATACGCCATTTTCTAAAATGAAATAGTTTTACTACTTTCATTCAACAAAACAGCACATAGCTAAGCGGCACATTGAATATAATTAGATAAACAACAGCATGGAAGAAAAATTAAAAACTATAGATAATTATTTAGACTACCATTATATACAACGGAGTAATTGGCTGAGAGCGGCTGTTCTTGGAGCTAATGATGGAATTTTATCGACTGCTAGTCTTGCCATTGGTGTAGCTGCTGCAAGTGATATTAGAGAGCCAATCATCTTAGCAACATTAGCGGGTTTAGCTGCAGGGGCTTTATCTATGGCAGCAGGTGAATACGTTTCTGTGAGTTCACAAACGGATGTGGAAAACGCTGATATAGAGCGTGAAAGACAAGAATTAAAAGAGACACCTGAAATTGAACTACAACTATTAGCAGAAATATACAAAAAAAGAGGTCTGAAGAATGAAACAGCTTTAAAAGTTGCTAAAGAATTAACTGAACACGATGCTTTAGGAGCTCATATTAGAGATGAATTAGGGATTAATGAAATAAGCCAAGCGAAACCAATACAGGCTGCTTTTGCTTCTGGTGCTGCATTTACAGTTGGAGGTATACTTCCGTTGATTGTTGTAATCTTCATACCGCTTCGAAACATGGAATATTATTTATATGGATTTGCCATTTTTTTCCTAATTATTTTAGGCGGACTTGCAGCCAAAACAGGTGGTTCAAGTATTACAAAACCTATAATAAGAATTACATTCTGGGGAACAGTCGCAATGGGATTGACCGCATTGGTTGGATATTTGTTTAACGTGACTATCGGATAAAATATATACAACGAAGAACTGTGTTGAAACCAAGCTGAAGCTGTATATAAAAATAATGTGCTAATAGTATCTAAAAGTATTGATACGATTTTAGATGTAGAAGAGCATTGAAAATTAACTATAAGAAAACCCAAGTTTTAGCTTGGGTTTTCTTTAAAAAGGAGAAAGTAATTAATTAAAACAGTAAACTTCTATTAATACCTAAAATATTATCTTTTGTATAATTTTCTAGAAAGGTATCTGTAAAATGATCTTTACCTAATAATGGTTGTTTTTTTAGGATAGTCTGAATATCTCTACCGCTATAATCTTTCAACATTGGCTTCGCTAATTCTGCAAAACTATAATGCCATGGTTCGTATTTAAACCCTTTACGAGTATGATCATTTGTATACACCCGGTAATAACCAAATTTGTGTGCATTTTCATCCATCCATTCTCTAAATGATTTATAAATACCGTAACCATGAAAGTTTTTAGTATTTAAAGGATATCTAGACGTTTTAATACTACCATCTACTACATCTATTTCTGTTCCCCAATGATGTCTTGAGCTTCCTGGTATGGCAGTATAACGTATATTATATAATACCGCATGTTGAGATGATAAGTTTCTAGAGCGGTATCTTTTATATTTGCGTGTCCAAATTAAGTTTTGGTGGTTAAAACTTCTATAACTAGATACGACGCGAATATTCATATCATGTTTTTTAGCCTCATAATTCATTTCTAAAAATGATTGATGTGCTCTTTTTTGCAATTTATATCCCGTTCCGTATAGTTTAGGGTTGCCTTTACCTATCAAATCATTTTCTGTAAAACTATTTGATGTAGTATTTGTAAAAGCCAAATTAGGGCTAGAAATAATTGCAATACCTGCAAAAGCGGAGTTTTTTAAAAATTTTCTTCTTGAATTCACGTAATTTTTATCTTTAATTAAACTTTTAAAAATAATTCCCCAAACTCCTACCCTATAGGTGAATTAAATTCATAATAACTTTGTTTAACTAAAGTACTTCAATGAAGTTCTTATTTTTAAAAGCAACTATACAGTTATCAACATTTTGGTTGTTTACTTTATGTTAAGAAACATGCAACATGTATTTCAAAAAAAAAGAAGCTAATTATCTATTTATCAATAAATTAACATAAAAAATAATGTTGATTGGTTGATTCTAGTTATCAACAGTTAACAATTTTGGTGATTTTCATTAACAATTTTGTACTGTGAAATTACGTGTAGATGACTATAAAATTGATGCTTATTTAGCAAAAGTCAGTTCAACAAATATGTGTGAAAAATATATGTACAGTTTAGGAGTCTTTAACTTGTTTTTTTGCTTTTTTACTGCCTTCATACATTTCATATTTTACGAACCTACAATCTAACTTACCATTATAAACAGGTATTTTTCTTGAAGTTCGCAAACCTACACTTTTCAAGCCTTGGTCAAAATCTGAAGTAATTAGCCAAGCATCGGTATTTGAATAACCTTGTTTTAAGGTATTACCTATTTCTTTATAGAAAATTGGCACATCTATTTCTAGCCTTTCCCCGTAAGGAGGGTTGAATAAAACAATCGTTTTACCTTCTGTTTGTTTTTCGGTATTAAAGAAGTTTTCTTGCGTCACATCAATAAACTCTTCTAGATGTGCATTTTTAACATTATCTATTGCCTTTCTAACGGCCGAAGGCGCTTTATCAAAACCTATTATTTTTCTGTGTGACTCTCTTGTTTTTTTAAGTAATGACTCTCTAATTTTATCAAACAAATCGGCATCGAAATCATTCCATTTTTCAAAACCAAATTCTCTCCTATTTATATTTGCAGGAATATTATTTGCAATCATAGCAGCTTCTATCAAAATAGTACCGCTACCACACATAGGGTCAATAAAATGTTGTGTACCGTCATAGCCTGAATGTAATATCAAACCAGCTGCCAATACCTCATTGATGGGTGCAATGTTTGTAGCGCTTCTGTAGCCTCGTTTATGCAAAGAGTCACCCGAACTATCTAGAGAAACTGTACAATACTCGCGTTGAATATGAACATTTAACTGTACATCAGGGTGATTTATATCGACATTTGGTCTTTTGCCATACTTATCTCTAAAATAATCTACAATAGCATCTTTAGATTTTAAGGCTGTATAATGTGAATGCGTAAAATTATCAGAATTTACAACAGCATCTATAGCGAAAGTTCCATCCTCCGTAAAATACTTTTCCCATTTTATATATTGTAATTCCTTATATAATTCATCTTCTGTAGTAACCTTAAATTTTTTGATTGGTTTTAAAATACGTACTGCTGTTCTCAAAGCCAAATTTGCTTTGTACATAAAACCATTATCACCAACAAAAGAAACATTACGTACACCTTCTTTTATATCCATGGCACCTAATTGCCTTAATTCTTTAGCCAATAAGCCCTCAAAACCAAACATGGTTTTTGCCACCATTTTAAAGTTATCATTCATTTTGATACATTATTTTACGCAAAAGTACCCATTTTTGAAATGCTAAAATTGGATTCCTTACTTTTGTTGCCTTAATAATTTAACCTACACTAAATGGAGTGGTTTCAACATTGGTTTGACACTAAATATTACCATATACTTTATCAGGATAGAAACGATGAAGAAGCACACCTGTTTATGAAGAACTTAACTTCTTTTCTAGACCTAAAAGAAGATAATAAAGTACTTGATTTACCTTGTGGAAAAGGGCGCCATTCTAAATTTTTAAATTCTTTGGGGTATGACGTTATTGGTGCCGATTTGTCTCAAAATAGTATTGCGTTTGCTAAACAATTTGAAAATGACTCATTACATTTTAAAGTGCATGATATGCGCGAACCTTTTCAAACAAAATTTGATGCTATCTTAAACTTATTTACAAGTTTTGGATATTTTGACGAAGAGCAAAGCAACATAGAAGTTTTAGAAAATCTAAAAAATGGGTTGAAAAAAAATGGTGCAATTGTTATTGATTTTATGAATGTAGCTTTTGTAGAAAAAAACTTAGTTACCAATGAGACTATTGTAAAAAATACTATTGAATTTGATATTAATAGGTCTATTCAAAACGGATTTATACAAAAAGATATTCGTTTTAATGCAGATGCAAAAGAACATCACTATACAGAATATGTACGTTTTATAACGTTAGATAAGTTCAAAGAATACGCAAAAGCTGCTGATTTAAAAATAAAACATACCTTAGGCGACTATGACTTAAATCTATTTGATGAAACCAAGTCTAGCCGATTAATCTTGATTTTAGAATGAATTATTTAGCGCTCATCACGTCTGTTTTAATAGGCTATTTAGTAGTTATCTTACTAAAACCTAAAGGTAAATCTACACAACTATTACTTTCATTTAGTGGCGCTTACCTATTGTCTACTACGGTATTGCATTTATTACCAGAAGTTTTTGAAACTCAACAAAAAAATATTGGGGTTTATATTTTAGTTGGTATTTTATTACAAACAATATTAGAATATTTTTCTAAAGGTGTAGAACATGGTCATGTACATATTGATAGCCATATCCATAAAATTCCTTGGTTATTATTTTTGAGTTTATATATACACGCGTTTGTAGAAGGTATTCCGTTGGCAAACAAAGAAAATAGCACACTTTTATGGGCAATTGTTGTACATAAAATTCCGATTAGTATCGTATTGGTTGCTTTTCTATTAAAATCTGATTTCTTAAAAAAGTATGCACTATTGCTAATTCTACTTTTTGCATTTATGAGCCCTTTAGGTACTTTTTTAAGTCAAGAAATTTCATTTTTTAGCAATTACCAACACATTATTACAGCTGTAGTTATTGGTGTTTTCCTACATATTGCTACGGCAATATTGTTTGAAACAAGCGAAAATCATCAGTTTAATTTCAAAAAGTTTGTTGTGGTATTATTAGGGTTTGCTATTGCTATGCTAAGCACCTTTATACTAGATCACTAATTAGCAACATTACTTAGAAACTTAATCCGCATTAAGCGTAATTCTTCTTCGTCATGATCACCATCAAACTCATCGAGTGCTGTTTGTATTTTATCAGTCTCAGCTTCCATAAAGTATTCATAAATATCTTCTTGCTGGTCTTCATCTAGTAAATCATTCAGGCTATAATCTATATTCAATTTGGTGCCAGAATAAACAATACGCTCCATTTCTTTAGTGAGTTCTTCCATAGTTAAGCCTTTTGATTTTGCAATATCTATTAAAGGCAATTTTCTATCTGTATTTTGAATGATAAAAAGCTTTAATGCCGAATTCGTTCCGGTACTCTTAACAACTAAGTCATCGGGTCTTGTAATCTCATTTTCATCAACATATTTGCCAATAAGGGCTATGAAATCTTTACCGAATTTCTTGGCTTTACCGTCTCCAATCCCATGAACATTAGCGAGTTCTTCCATTGTCATCGGATATTTTAATGTCATATCTTCTAAAGATGGGTCTTGAAATACTACAAAAGGTGGTACTCCTAGTTTTTTCGCCACTTTTTTTCGCAAATCTTTAAGCATACCCATAAGTTGAGCATCAACACTAGCTCCAGAACCTTTAGCGTTAGTAACAATACTACTATCATCATCATTATCATAAACATGATCTTCAGTCATCATAAATGAACCTGGTTTTGCAATGAAATCAGTACCTTTTATAGTAACCTTTAAAACGCCATATTGCTCAATTTCTTTGCTCAAATAACCAGCAACTAATATTTGACGTATCAATGCCATCCAATGACCAGCTTCTTTTGTAGCGCCAGCACCAAAAAATGATTTACTATCTGTTTTTCTAGATTTTAAAAGCGCATTGCTTCTACCTACGACGGTATTTACTATTTCTTTAGACTTATATTCTTCATTGGTGTCTCGTATAACTTCTAATAATAGTTTTACATCCTCGCCTGCTTCAGATTTCTTTTTCGGATTTCGAACATTGTCATCCATATCTGCTCCATCACCATTAACATCATCGAATTCTTCACCAAAATAATGCAATAAAAACTTACGCCTCGACATCGAAGTTTCGGCATATGAAACCACTTCTTGTAATAAAGCATGTCCAATTTCTTGTTCGGCAACTGGCTTACCAGATAAGAATTTTTCTAACTTTTCAATATCTTTATAAGCATAAAATGCCAAGCAATAGCCTTCACCATCATCACGACCAGCTCTACCCGTTTCTTGATAATAACTTTCTAAACTTTTAGGAATATCATGATGTATTACAAAACGAACATCTGGTTTGTCAATACCCATACCAAATGCAATAGTAGCAACTACTACATCTACATCTTCCATTAAGAACATATCTTGATGTCTTGCTCTTTTTTTAGCATCTAAGCCTGCATGATAGGGCACCGCTTTTACACCATTTACTTGTAGAATTTGAGCTATTTCTTCAACCTTTTTTCGGCTTAAACAATAGATAATACCCGATTTTCCTTGATATTGACGTACAAAACGAATAATATCTTTACCTATGTCTTTCGTTTTTGGACGAACATCATAAAAAAGATTGGGACGATTAAAAGATGCTTTAAATGTTCTAGCATCTGTCATCGATAAATTTTTCAAAATATCTTCTTGTACTTTAGGTGTCGCTGTAGCAGTTAAACCAATAATAGGCACATCATCAATCTTTTGAATAATAGCCTTTAAATTACGGTATTCTGGTCTAAAATCATGCCCCCATTCAGAGATACAGTGGGCTTCATCTATAGCGACAAAAGATATTTTTTGCGTCTTTAAAAAATCAACATACTCATCTTTTGTCAATGATTCTGGTGCAACATATAATAACTTTGTAACACCACTTCTAATGTCGGTCATTACTTGTGCAACTTCCGTTTTATTTAAAGAAGAGTTCAATACGTGAGCAATACCATGTTCTGATGATATTCCGCGAATAGCGTCGACTTGATTTTTCATTAAAGCAATAAGCGGAGAAACTACGATTGCCGTTCCTTCTTGAATCAATGCAGGCAATTGATAGCATAATGATTTACCTCCACCCGTAGGCATTATAACAAAAGTATTTTCTTTGTTGATTAAACTAGTAATCACTTGCTCCTGCAATCCTTTAAATTGACTGAAGCCAAAATACTTTTTTAAAGCATCGTGTAAGTCTTTTTTTGTCACTCTGAATTATTATTATCTGTATATTTTAAATACATTTGCAATTAAAGATACTACTTTATTTTTATACCGAAAGAATCGAATTTTGAAAATCAAAAAAAACATTTTAGCAATTGCAAAACAAACTATTTCTACTGAAAGTAAAGCAATAGCTAATTTAATAAATTTTTTGGATATTGATTTTGAAAACGCTGTAAAGTTTATTTTAAAATCTAAAGGTAGAGTAATCGTAACTGGTATTGGTAAAAGTGCCAATATCGCCACAAAGATTGTAGCTACTTTAAATTCAACAGGTACTCCTGCAATTTTTATGCATGCTGCCGATGCGATACATGGTGATCTTGGTATTGTTCAAAAAGATGATATTGTAATTTGCATTTCTAAAAGTGGTAATACTCCCGAAGTAAAAGTTTTAGTACCTCTTATTAAAAATTCTGACAATAAAATTATTGCCCTTACGGGGAATACTGATTCTTATTTAGCCAATCATGCAGATTTTGTATTAAATGCTTATGTTGAACATGAAGCGTGCCCCAATGACTTAGCACCAACTACAAGTACTACAGCACAATTGGTGATGGGTGATGCATTAGCTGTTTGCTTGTTAGAAATGAGAGAATTTACTAGTAAAGATTTTGCGAAATACCACCCTGGTGGAACTTTAGGTAAGCGTTTATATTTAAGAGTGAACGACCTTGTACAAAATAATGAAGCTCCTAAAGTAACTTTAGAAACAAATATAAGAGATGTTATTATAGAAATATCTGAAAAACGCTTAGGTACTACTGCCGTTATTAATAATGACAAAATTGAAGGTATTATTACAGATGGTGACATAAGAAGAATGCTGAAAAACAATCAAAACATCGAAAATCTTGTAGCCAAAGATATTATGAGCAAAAACCCTAAATCTATAGATGTGAGCGCTATGGCTATTGATGCATTAGATATTATGGAGGCTCACAATATTACCCAAATATTAGCAGTGGATAACGATACATATGTTGGTGTAGTTCATTTACACGATTTATTAAAAGAAGGAATCATATAAGATGGCGAAAGAGCAAAATGAAATGTCTTTTTTAGACCATTTAGAAGTGTTAAGATGGACTTTAGTGCGATCTACTGGTGTTGTTTTAGTAGTTAGTGCATTTGCATTTTTAATGAAAGATTTCATTTTCAACACCATCATTCTTGCCCCCAAAGATGCGTCGTTTACTACCTATCAATTTTTATGTAATGTTTCTAAAAGGTTTGGTACTGTTGGTTTGTGTATTGATGAAATACCTTTTATAGTACAAAGTAGAACCATGGCTGGGCAATTTTCTGCACATATCTGGACTTCAATTACCGCGGGTTTTATTTTAGCATTTCCTTTTATTCTTTGGGAAATTTGGAAATTTATCAAGCCAGGTTTATATCCTAAAGAACGTAAAAACGCAAAGAGTTTTATTATCATTTCTTCATTTCTATTCTTTGTAGGTGTTTTATTTGGTTACTACGTAATTACACCGCTATCGGTAAACTTTTTAGGTGCTTATCGTGTTGCTGACGAAGTGAATAACAATATAGATTTAGCTAATTATATTGGTTTATTACGAGCTTCTGTATTATCATCAGGGTTGATTTTTGAAATGCCCATCATCATTTACTTTTTAACAAAAATGGGATTGGTTACTCCCGAATTTTTACGGAAATATAGAAAATACACGTTAGTATTAGTGTTGATATTAGCAGCATTAATTACACCACCAGATATTATCAGTCAAGTTATTGTAGCTATTCCAATGCTTATTTTATACGAAGTGAGTATTACCATCTCTAAAATAATTATCCGTAAAGAGAAAAAAAAAGCCCTTTAACATAAATTAACTTCACCTATATTTTACTTTATGTATTTTTGTTATTATAGAATTAAAGCTTCTCTACTATAAAAATGGCTTAAGAAATTTATATCGAAAGAGAAAGTAGCATAAAAAGATTAGAAAAAATCATACCGATGATCTTATAAAACATCGGTTTAAATGATAAATACAGATAGTATGATATTAAGAGCAGAAAATATTCAAAAAATATATGGCAACCGAAAAGTTGTAAATGGTATTTCTTTACAAGTTGAGCAAGGTGAAATCGTCGGTTTGTTGGGCCCTAACGGTGCTGGAAAAACGACTTCCTTTTATATGATTGTTGGTATGCTAAAACCCAATGAAGGTAAAATTTTTCTCGACGACCAAGACATTACCCAAGACTCTATGTACAAACGCGCACAAAAAGGGGTGGGTTATTTGGCACAAGAAGCTTCGGTGTTTAGAAAACTATCTGTTGAAGATAATATCATGGCGGTACTAGAATTTACCAATCTTTCAAAATCACAACAAAAAGAAAAACTAGAATCATTAATAGATGAGTTTAGTTTAGGGCATGTTCGTAAAAATCGTGGAGATCTATTATCTGGTGGTGAACGTAGACGTACAGAAATTGCTAGAGCTTTAGCTTCAGACCCAAAATTTATTCTATTAGATGAACCATTTGCTGGAGTCGATCCTATAGCAGTAGAAGATATACAAACAATTGTTGCACATTTAAAGGATAGAAATATAGGTATATTGATCACAGATCATAACGTACAAGAAACACTTGCCATAACTGATAAAACATATTTAATGTTTGAAGGTGGTATCTTAAAAGAAGGTACACCGCAAGAACTAGCGGAAGATGAAATGGTACGTAAAGTTTATTTAGGCGAAAGCTTTGAATTAAAAAAGAATCGATTAAATAAATAATATTTAATACAAAACTGTTACTTTTTTATTTTTTAATCGTCTAAAAAGTAACTAATCAACCAATACATGAAAAATAATAGTTCTTTAAAGGCTTTTGTCATTTCTTTTCTCTTAATAGCTGCAAGTTGCGGACCAAAAACAAACGATGAAGCTTTTCTTAAAAAAGTAGAAGGCCGCTATTTATACAGCGGTGATGAAACAGTAACAATACATTCCAAAGATAATGTCTTATTTATCGATTGGCGTGGTGCTACTAACATCAAACCTTCAAAACTTGATGAAAATACTTTTTATGTAAAGGAAATGAATGCAAAAATTCAATTTCTTATAAATCCCGAAGATCAAAAAGAGTATTTAGTTTTTCTACCAAAAAGCAGCGACGAAAAAATCGAATATATTCATCCAAAAATAGATGTCAATAAAAAAATACCAAGTGAATACTTAGCTCAAGGTAATTATGAAAAGGCACTTGAAGGCTATTTAGCAATTAAAGCAAAAGATTCTTTAAGTCCAATTTTAAATAGACGAGGGTTTAGAAATAAAGGATACAATTATTTAAGTAAAGACAGTGTTCAATTGGCAATAGATGTCTTTAAAATAAATGTTGCTTTGCACCCTACAGAATCTAATCCTTATGATAATTTAGGAGAAGCTTATCTTAAGCTTAAAGACACTGTAAACGCCCTAAAAAACTACACAAAAGCGTTAGAATTTGACTCAGGTAACGGGCGTATAAAACGTCGAATAGAAAAATTAGAAGGTAAAGCGGTCGAAAATACTAATTAAGGCATTATATTTGATGCATGTTTTGATTGAAGTTTCAAACATACATATGAAAACATCAAATACTAAAAATAGCATCCTATACTTTTTATTAATCTTCGGATTATTAGCATCATATACTTCAATATATGCTCAAAATGATTCTATTAAAAAAAATAGCCCCACTAAAAAATTCTCAACTTTTTTAGATACACAAAAAAAAGCTGACGGAATTACCATTGCTATTCCAGAAAAAACAAATCTAGAAAATCTGCATCCTGATACAGAAGTTATTTCAATCTTCGTAAGCAGTCGAATCACCAGAGAAATGATCGAAAAGTTACCTAAGCTAAAGTTAATTGCCTGCAGGTCTACCGGTTTCAACAATATCGATATGCAAGCAGCAGCCGAAAAAGATATTACTATCGTCAACGTTCCAACATACGGCGAGTCTACAGTTGCAGAGTATGCATTTACTCTTTTACTGGCACTAGGCAGAAAACTAGAAAATGTCATCAATGCAGAGAGTTCACAAACTGAGCAAGAATCATTAACGGGTCATGACATATCTGGTAAAGTCCTTGGAGTTGTTGGCGCAGGACATATTGGACAACATGCCATAAAAATCGGAAACGGTTTTGATATGAAGGTTCTAGCGTACGACGCAATGCCGCACAAAGAGATAGAAAAAGAACTTAATTTCACTTATACACCGCTAGATGACTTATTGAAAGAAGCTGATGTCGTCACCATTCACGCACCTTACTTACCGGCGACACATCACCTAATCAATGAGCAGCGGCTCAAAATGATAGTAATATTATAGGGATAGCATTTTTTCTTCATTTGCCGGGTCGGTGAGTATACGTTCCAGGGCCACCAGGCGGGCATTGGTGTGATAGGTAGGATCATTAACATCCCAATCGCTTATAAGTCCTGTATCATTGCATTCACA
>RCNE010001066.1_pt1 | contig 14943 bp, 9 predicted proteins | sample 2041361 | NCBI WGS metagenome assembly RCNE01 (sample SAMN09708229, study PRJNA481090) | Marine sediment metagenome, whole genome shotgun sequencing project.
GAGGCCTTCCTCTTTCAGAACTTTCAGTATTTCTCCCACACCATGGTCAATTTCTTCAACAACATCACCATAGAGCCCTCGCTTACTATGACCTTCAAATTCCTTGGAAACGAATAGCGGAATATGTGGTAGGCTATGTGCCAAGTACACAAAAAATGGCTCGTCTTTATTTTCTTTGATAAATTTGATAGTTTCTTCGGTGTACCTTTTGGTGATGGTATTTTGATTGGCCGGGCGTTCAATAATTTTGGTGTTTCGAAGTAAAGGGACATTGTAATCCTCAGGTTTAATGCCCGATGGATTTTGCAGGACAATTTTTTTGTAATCTGCATTCCCCAAATAGTCCATATCGTTTGAATAGGGGATTCCGAAATAGTAATCAAAACCGTTATTGGTCGGCAAGTATTGTTCTTTATGTCCTAAATGCCATTTTCCGATAGATGCTGTGCTGTATCCTGCAGTTTTTAATTGTTCTGCTAAGGTAATTTCACTGGCAGGCAAACCATTTTTGGAGTTGGGAAACAGTACCCGATGTTCATTACTTGCCATACCACTACGAACTGGTAATCTTCCCGTTAATAATGCAGCTCTACTTGGAGTACAAACACTTGCGCCAACATAGAAGTTGGTCCATTTTTGGCCTTCATGGGCCATAAGGTCTAGGTTTGGGGTTTTGATAGTGGGATGGCCATAAACTCCCAGGTCGCCATAACCTAAATCGTCGGCAAAAATGATAATGAAATTAGGAGTTTGTTGATTGGCTTTCTGTCCAAGAACTTCAGCATTGAAACTCAATAGGAACAATATGGTAATTAAGGAGGCAGTAATTCTATTCATATAGCGAAGTGTAATATTTGTTGTAAAGACTTTGAAGATAGTGAATATTGTCTTTCTGTAGATACTTAAGTCCGTAGGATTCTAAGAGACCGGTTGATGAGGTATTGCAATAGATGCTTGCAAAAAACACCCTTTTCCAGTAAGCTATGATTTAGAATAAGATGTTACCAAGAGTTACTATGCATTGAAGGAAGTCAAAAAATGCTTGGCCCAATGTAAAAAGACTTTGGAATGTTCTTCACTACAAACTCAGGGAAAACCCTAGGTTTTAAAATCACATGGTTTACCTGATGTATGAGGGTTTTATTGTAAGCAACTTGCACTTATAATTTTAACACCTAAATATAATGAAGAGATTAGGTTACATATTTTGTCTATTAGTAATGATGGGAGTGGCTTCTTGCTCAAACGATGATGCTGATAATTTGACCCAAGATGTAATCATTGGAACTTGGAAACCGGTCAAAGAAGTTGGTTTTGCAAGTGATGGCACGCCAGAGACTTTTGAAAACACTGCTTGTGAGCAAACCAGCAGGTATACTTTGGCTTCTGATGGCAGCTTTACATATTCAGAATTTCATGATGAAACTGGTGGGGGTTGCGTACCCGATGAAAGTTATATCATAGATGGTATCTGGAGTAGCATCGCCACAGGACAATATCAATTCGATTTTAATTATTTCAACGCAAACACCCAGCAAACTGAAAGCGATTCACAAATACCTGATAAAGTAACATTTTCCGATGCCAACACCGTAATGCGCATCATTGAACTGGTAGAAGAAGGCGAAGAATATATTGAGTTTGTTAGGGTAAACTAAAAATTGAACACCTCTTATTAATAATAGAAAATATGAAAAAGCAATTTATTTGTTTGTTGGTAATTGTATTATCAATCACTTTATTTTCTTGCAGTAAAGATGACGCTGATATAGTGCAAGAACCTGTTAAAAGCAATGCCAAGCAAATTACCGTTTTTGCGTTTAAAGCTGAGATAAACAATGCCTTGGTTACAGACATTACGGCCACCGTAGATGAAGAAAACAAGGTGATCAGGGTAACGGTACCTTATGATACAGATATTACTGTGTTAAAGCCAACCATTCTGATTTCTGAAAAAGCGAACATGGGCGCATCGGGTTTTACCGATTTCACCTCTATTGTTAGTTATGAAGTTATTGCCGAAGATGGTACTAAGACAAGCTACGATGTCTTGGTGACCATAACGCCCAATAATGCCAAGCAGATTTTGTCTTTTCAGTTTTTAATGGATAATAATACCATCGCTGAAGATATTACCGCAGTAATAGAAGAAGAAACCAAAACAATAAGCTTTAACACCCCCCCAGGCACAGATATCACTGCCTTAACACCAACGGTGCAACTAACAGAAGGAGCTACAATAAGTCCTGAAGGGTTAAAGGATTTTACTTTTCCGGTTACCTACGGCGTTAAAGCAGAAGACAACACTAGCGTGGAATATTCTGTTGAATGGGTTGTTTCTGAAAGGGATGCATTGATTGCTATTTATAGTGTCAACCCAGACAATACATTAGGTTGGGATATTAGTGGTCTCAATATCAATCTCTGGCAGGGGGTCACCTTGAATTCCAACGGCGAGGTAATCGGATTAAATATAACCGATAGTCAAATAGCATTTATTCCTCATGAGATCGGGGAGTTGAAAAACCTAAGGGGCCTTTCTATGGCTAGCAATACGATTACCACACTACCTGCCAGTATTGGTAAGCTGACTAATTTGACTAGTTTATACCTTAATAATAATGCTATCACTGAATTACCAGAAGAAATAGGGAATCTGACCAATCTAATTTCCATTTTACTTGATAATAATTCCTTTAACACATTACCGAAAGGGTTTGGCGCGCTTATTAAAATAACGGTTTTAGATTTATCTAACAATAGAATTGAGGTTCTTCCGCCTGAATTTGGTTCACTAAATAACTTGAAAATCTTATTTTTGAATGATAATAAATTATTTGTTCTCCCTCCTGAATTTGGACAGTTAACCAAACTAACTTATTTAGATCTAAGTAATAATGAATTAACAGGCTTGCCTGATGAGTTTGGTCAACTTAGCGCATTATCCACTTTAAATTTAAGTAGAAATTCTCTTGATTTCGTACCCGAACCAATTTTTCAGCTATCAAACCTGGTTGAGTTAGGTTTGGGAGGCTGCCCTATTACCACTATCCCCAAGGAAATAGCACAATTAAGCAACCTAGGTTATCTGATTTTCTACCAATGCGAATTAAATGCGGTTCCAGCAGAATTGGGACAACTTACCAATCTAGATTTTTTGGGTTTAGGAGAAAACAATTTTACCACAATACCACAAGAAGTCTGTGATTTAGAAACTACTGGAACACGTGTTTCAGTGGATTCCGGAGTGACATGTAATTAAAAAGTTTGTTTAATAAAACACATTTATAAAATCCAATAACATGAAAAAGCAATTAATTTACTTTTTAGTAATCGTAATGGCGATCACTTCGTTTTCTTGCAGCAAAGACGATGGCGATGTAGTACAAGAACCTGTTAAAAGCAATGCAAAACAAATTACCGGTTTTGTGTTTAAAGCCAGCGAAAATGAGGCTATAACCGCAGATGTTACAGCGGTAATAAACGAACAAAGTAAAACCATTAGTGCGGCCGTGCCGGATGGAACCATTATTACTTCTTTAAAATCTACCCTACAGCTTTCGGAAAAAGCTATTGTGGACCAAACTGGCGCAAAAGATTTTTCATCGCCTATTGATTACTCCGTTACGGCCGAAGATGGTACAAAAATAACCTATACCCTTACAGTAACCATATCACTTAGCGATGCTAAACAAATTACCAGTTTTATATTTTATAATGATGAGAGTGAATCTTTAGATGAAGATGTTGTTTCCACTATTGACGAAGTCAACAAAATATTAACTGCAATTGTTCCTCTAAATACCAATAGGGCCATACTAGTGCCAAATATTAAAATATCCCCCAATGCCACCATCACCCCCGAGGGCATGCAAGATTTTACAAATGCGATACCGTACACCGTTACAGCAGAAAATGGCACCGAAATAACATATACAGTTACGGTTACTACTGAACTAAGCAGTAAAAAACAAATTATAAGTTTCGTATATGGCAGGGCAGAAAACCCAGAACTATTGGAAGATGTTGAAGTCGCTATTGATGAAGAAAGAAAACAAATTTTAGACGCCATACCAGTTTACATAAAATCTTCTTCACTACTGCCAACAATTGAAATTTCAGAAGGTGCAACTTTAACCAAATCCCAAGATTTTTACACCGTTACGGCAGAAGATGGATCTACACAAGATTATGCCTTTTTTAAAGCTTTCATCGCACACCCGCGCTATGTTCTAATTGAGTTGTTTAGGGACAACCCGGGAAACACATTGAACTGGAATCTTTCAGAAAAAGACCTAAGCACTTGGGAAGGCGTCACCACAAATTTAGAAGGGAACATTACCGAATTACAATTATTGGGAAAAAACCTCATTGAACTACCTGAGAATTTTGGTTTTCTAAATGCATTAGAGAAACTAAATTTAAATTTAAATAATCTTACCACGCTACCTATCGAATTTAATAGATTGGAGGCTTTAACCACATTACAACTTGGCAGCAACAAGTTTAATGAATTACCTGAAGTCCTTTGGGACCTGGAAACCTTAATAGAGTTGGATTTAAGCAATCTAGAATTAACGACCTTACCACAAGAGATTGGACAACTTAATAGTTTAATAACTTTAATTTTAAACGATAATGAAATTTCCAATTTCCCTAATTCACTCAGAGAAATATCCACTTTACGAAGGCTCTTTTTAAGAAGGAATAACTTAATTACTATACCTAAAGAGATCTTTGATATCGAAAAGTTAGAATATTTGGACTTGCTAGAAAATCAAATAACAGGCATCTCATACGAAATAGAAAATCTTACAGAACTCAACTTCCTACGGTTAAGCGATAATACTATAAGATCAATCCCCTCAGAAATAGCTGCATTAACCAAACTCAAAAGACTTTATGTTGCAAACAATGACTTGGTAAACATCAGCTCGGGATTAGGTCGATTAGCAAACATCGAGATCTTGGATTTAAATGGTAATGATTTATTCTCTATCCCTCCTGAAATAGGAAACTTATCAAGTTTGCTACTATTAGATTTAAGAAACAATGCGCTTACTAGTATCCCACAATCAATTTGTGAATTAACAAATGCGGGAAGTCAGGTTCATTTAGATGCTGGAGTTCTCTGTCAATAATTTTATACATCCTTTAAAATGAAAACGCAAAATAAATATATATATCTTATTATGTTCGCAATGTTCGTTACTTCTTGTAGTAAAGACGAGGGCGAGATAGTGCAAGAACCTACTAAAAGCAGCGCTAAACAAATTACCGCTTTTATGTTTAAAGCCAGCGAAAATGATGCTATAGCTGAAGATATTACCGCGGTAATAAACGGACAAAGTAAAACCATCAGTGCAGCGGTCCCTGATGGGACCATTATTACTTCTTTAAAACCTACCCTACAGCTTTCAGAAAAAGCTATTGTGGACCAAACTGGCGCAAAAGATTTTTCATCGCCTATTGATTACTCCGTTACGGCTGAAGATGGTACAAAGGCTGGTTATAAAACTACGGTTTTTATCGCTCCTAACAATGCTAAACAACTGCTCAGTTTTGCATTTAAAAACGAGGACAATGAGTTGTATGGCGATGAGACCATAACGGCAACCATTGATGAAGTAAATAAAACCATTACGGCGACGGTATCTTACAGTGCCAATGCAGCATTATTGACACCAAGTATTGAAGTCTCTCCCGATGCATCTGTTAGCCCAGATATAGCTCAAGATTTTAGCAATCCTGTGACCTATACCGTAACCGCTGAAGATGGCACTACTGTAGATTATCAAGTAACATTAGAAATTACGTTTACAGATAGAGATGCTTTGATTGCCATTTACAGCGCCAACCCGAATAATACGTTAGATTGGGATTTACAGGATAAAGATATCAGCAATTGGGAAAGGCTTCTTTTTGATAGTGATGGTAATGTTGTTGAATTACATCCAAATGATAAGAACTTGGACATTTTGCCACCTGAAATTGGTAGTCTTCCCAATTTAGGGGTTTTAGGTTTGAGTGGAAATAGACTTATCACCCTCCCTTTGCAAATAGGGCAATTAAAAAAATTACAAGATATAAGTATAGAAAACAATCAGTTAGTTTCAATCCCTACTACTATTGGGGAGCTTTCGAGTTTGCAATTTTTATATTTAAATGGTAATCAGCTAACTACCCTTCCTTCAGAAATCGGAAAGCTTATAAATTTACAGTATTTAGAGGTGGATCGTAACCAATTGACAGACATTCCTGCAAGTATCGGAGAACTTTCAAATTTAGAACATATAGAATTAGGCTATAATAAATTAACTGCTATTCCACCAGAAATAGGACAGCTTAAAAAGCTACAAGGTATAGCCTTATTAAATAATCAATTAACCTCCTTACCCAAAGAAATAGAGAACCTAACAAGTCTAACAAGTTTAAACCTTTCCACGAATGAGTTTACAAGTATTCCTCCTGAATTAGGAAGCCTCACCAGTTTATCAAGTTTATCTTTTAAAGAGAATAAACTAATCTCAGTACCATTGGAAATTGGAAATCTAATTAATTTAAGGGGTTTATTTCTGAATGATAATCAACTTACTTCAATACCTAAAGAAATAGGAAATCTTACAAGCCTTACAAGATTGTATTTAACATCTAATTTGTTGACCAGCATACCCCAAGAAGTCTGCAAATTAGAGGTTACAGGAACAGAAATTCAACTTGACCCAGGTGTGAAGTGCGAATAAAAAAAGAAAACTTAAACGTATAAAAATGAAAAAGCAACTTATTTATTTGTTGATAATTGTATTATCTATCACTTCTCTTTCTTGTAGCAAAGATGACGGCGATATAGTACAAGAGCCTATTAAAAGCAATGCCAAACAAATTACTGGTTTTGTTTTTAAAGCCAGCGAAAATGATGCTTTAACCGAAGATATTACCGCAGTAATAAACGAACAAAGTAAAACCATTAGTGCGGCCGTGCCTGATGGAACCACTATTACTTCTTTGACACCTACCCTACAGCTTTCGGAAAAAGCTATTGTGGATCAAACTGGAATTAAAGATTTTTCATTGCCAGTTGACTATTCCGTTACCGCCGAAGATGGTACAACGGCAGTTTATAAAACCAAGGTTTCTATTGCCCCAAATAATGCCAAACAGCTCCTCAGTTTTGCATTTAAAAGTGAGGATAACGAATTATATGGCGATGAGACTATCACAGCAACCATCGATGAGGTCAGCAAAACCATAACGGCGACAGTTTCCTATAGTGCCAATGCATCTTTATTGACACCAAGTATTGAAGTCTCTCCCGATGCATCTGTTAGCCCAGACATAGCCCAAGATTTTAGCAACCCTTTGGTCTATACCGTAACCGCTGAAGATGGTACTACTACAGATTATCAAGTAACATTAGAAATTACTTTTACGGATAGGGATGCTTTGATTGCGATTTACAAAGCCAATTCAGAAAATACCCTTGATTGGGATTTGAATGACCTAAACCTTGCTAATTGGAGTGGTGTTCAGTTAAATAATGGTAGGGTGCGTGTGTTACAAATGAGTTCAAAACAGCTCACCATATTACCTTCTGAAATAAGGAAACTATCAGATTTAGCAACTTTGTTTGTAAATAATAATAGATTTACTGAATTACCATTACTATTTAAGGAATTATTCAATTTAAAAGTTTTATACATAAACAACAATGATTTTACCTCTATTCCAGAGCTAGTTTGGACACTTTCAAACCTAGAAGTGTTGTCACTTAGTGGCTTAAATCTTTCGACTTTATCCTCAGGAATTAGCAACCTTTCCCAGTTGAATACATTGTATTTAGGGAACAATAAACTTACTTCAATACCTACACAATTAACAGGACTTAGCAATCTGCGTATATTGTCATTAAGCGATAATAACATCACTATTGTCCCTTCCTTTATATCGGATCTAACAGCATTACAAAGCTTAGATTTAGAAAATAACGATGTACGGAGTATCAGCAGTACTATTGGACTGCTTACTAATCTGGAACAATTATCTTTTAAAGGCAATGATCTGGTGTCTGTACCAAAGGAGATTGGAAACCTGCAAAACTTATCATTGCTAGGCTTAACCTTAAATCCTAGCTTGTTTGCAATTGCCGTAGAAATATGTAATCTGGCCAATTCAGGTACAGATGTTAGATTAGATAGTCAGACTACATGCCAATAAATAATTGATAAAAAAATGAAAAGAAGCGTAAGTTTATATAGCCTCATTGTTTTATTGATGTTGGGTAGTACACAAACCTTAAATGCTCAAGAAACAGAAAAGATAGACTACCCAGAACTTGGTATTTCTTTTTATGTGCCAGAAGGTTGGGTAGGTAAAAAGGCGGCATCGGGTTTTTTTATGACATCGACCACAACCAAAGGTTTTGTCATGGTACTGTCCCATCAAGTAAAAAGTCTGTCAGAAATGGAGCAGGAAGCAACAAGCGGTTTTAAAGTTGGGGATGGCACGTTCTTGTACCCCGTAAATGGGGTGGAGAAAATTATGGAAAATGCCATTGCCGGCATATATGAAGGCACCATTGATACAAAACCTGCCAAAGCCTTGATTGTTGGTTTGGTAAACCCTTATGGTAATGGGTTGACCATTTTAAGCGCGGCAAAAGCCAACGAATATTTCGATGCGTTAAAAAATGCAGGGCTTATGGTTACGGCATCGGTTCATTTTTATGAACCCGTGAGCGTAGCACAACCCGTGTCGGTCGTGCCACAAGGAGAAACCTCTGAATGGACGGATTTATTAAATGATTCAAGGTTAACCTATATGTCAACATATTCAACTTATGGCGGCGGCAATAGCAGTAAACGGATCATAGACCTATGCAGTAAAGGGTATTTTAATTTCTCATCAAACCATAGCATGGCTTTGGATACAGGTGGTGCTTTTGGCAGCTCATCCAATGGTAATCAAGGTGCTGGTACCTGGAGGGTGGTAAACGACCAAGGGCAACATATTTTATTGTTAAGCTTTTACAATGGAGAGGTTTATGAGTATCTTGTTACCACCGATGAAGACGATAAAACGTTTTTAAACGGTGAGCGCTATTTCAGAACCTATAAAGACTCGGGTAAATATAGCCCCCAGTGCTTCTAATAAATAAATGGATTTATATAAGTGCTATTTTAGAATATCCTAACCAGCTCAATATGAAAAGAATTTTCAAAATCATTCTTATGCTGTTTTTAACAGCAACTGGGTATTCGCAAAATAGTGTTTTAGATAGCCTATTTCATGTAATTTCTTCTTCAAATCATGATTCAATCATAGCCTCAGCGCATAGCCAATTGGCTTTTGCTTTGGCTTTCAAAGATTTTGATGCAGCGATGGCACATTTGGATTCCGCTTCAGTCATCTATGAAGACTTAAAAGATGAAGAAGGAATAGCAGATTCTCATTATAGATATGCAGCACTGAATAGAGTCTCTGGTAACTACAAAAAAGCATTGGTTTATATTGAGCAATTCAACACATATGCAAAATCAAAAAAGGACACCGCTTTGTTGGCCAATGGTTCTTTTCAAAAAGGTGTTATATACGACATGCAAGGGGATTATGAGAATAGTTTAAAAGAACTGTATAAAACATTATTGTATTACGAAACACTTCGGAAAGATGAGAAAATCGGTTTTACATTAAATAGCATTGGTATTGTATATAAAAATTTGGGTAAATACCCCGAGGCCGCAGATAGTTTTCGTAAGGCAATTCGTATTCATGAAAAATTGCATGATTCTGTCAACCTGCCAAACGCATATAATAATTTAGGAACAGTTTATAAGGCGCAAAACGATTATGAACAGGCATTGGAGTATTATAATAAGGCACTGGAAATTGATGTGCTAACTAATAATAACTGGGGTATTTCAATAAATAAACAAAACGTTGGGGAGGTATTAATAGATAAAGGGGAGTATGAAGAAGCCCTGATATATCTCAATGATGCCTACGATATTCAAGAGAGGCATGATTACAATACCGATTTGGGAGTGACTATTTCTAAATTGGGAATGGCTTATTTTTACTTGAACAACTATTCAAAAAGTGAAGCGGTATTAAAAAAAGGGCTAATGGAAGCGACAAATTCTAAATTAGTAAATCAAGATTTGCACTTTACATTGTACAACCTTTATAGAAAGACCAACAATTTTAAACAAGCACTTCATCATCATGAAAAATATATAGCCTATAAAGACAGCATTTTTAATGAAAAAAACTTAAAGAATATCAATTCGTTGCAAATTCAGTTTGAAACCCAAAAAAAAGATAATGAAATAGCGACCCAAAATCTGCAATTGCAAGCACAGGAAAATGACATTTTAAAAAAGAAAAATCAATTTAATCTGGCCTTGGGAGGTGGAGGTTTTTTGCTATTGGGAGGCTTAGGTCTTTGGCTCTTTTATAGGCAGCGGCAAAAATTGAAGAACAACGAGATTTTCGCGCTACACAGCAAACAAGAAGTGGTGAAATTAGAAGCATTGATTGATGGCGAAGAAAAAGAGCGCAATAGGTTGGCACAAGACCTACATGATGGTATCAACGGGGATTTGGCGGTCATAAAATACAAAGTCAGTTCTATTGAAAAATCAAAACTCGATAAGAAGGAAAAAACGGCCTACAATGAGGCCATTAGTATGTTGGATAACGCCGTGGAGCAAGTTCGAAGAATTTCACATAATCTAGCACCACCATCTTTACATAATTTTGATCTGATAGAGGCAATTCAACAATTCTGTTCAAAACAGAATGCATCGCACCCAGTGAATATAAGTTTTCAATATTTTGGTAATCGGTTAGTGTTAAAAAAAGAAAATGAAACAGCTATCTATCGTATTATTCAAGAACTACTAAATAATATTATCAAACATTCAAATGCCTCAGAAGCCTTAGTGCAATTGAATAATCATGATAGTAAGCTGATTATTATCGTAGAGGATAACGGAAAAGGATTTGATGTTAATACTTCCAATAGTGGAATAGGGCTACAGAATATAAAATCAAGAGTTGGTTTTTTGAAGGCAGATCTTGACATAAACTCTACTTCCAAGGGCACAACTTTTAGTATCGAAATTGATTTAAAAAAATTAAAAGCAGTATGATAAAGGTAGCAGTTTTAGATGATCATAATATGGTACTAAGGGGTATAGAGACCATGTTGGAAGATTCGGATGTTATTAAAATAACAGCCACTTATGATAGAGGTATGCAGTTATCGGAAAATATTGCCAATAACTTGCCAGACGTGCTTTTGCTTGATATTAATTTACCTGATAGTAACGGTATTGATTTGTGTAAAGCCCTTACAAAAGAGTATCCTGAACTTGCAATTATAGCCCTGTCCAATTATAGTGAAACCGGATTTATAAAAAATATGCTTCGTAATGGTGCTAAGGGTTATCTATTGAAAAATACGGATAAACAAGAATTGATCACTGCCATTACAACAGTGCATAAAGGTACTACCTACCTGCCAAGAGTCATTCAAGATATATTGCTGAATGATAGTATCGGGAATACTTCCCAAATAACGTTCATTCCTAAACTGACTCGACGGGAAAAAGAAGTGCTCAACCTAATTGCGAAAGAACACATTAATCAAGAAATTGCAGATCTTCTTTTTATCAGTTCTAAAACCGTGGAAAGTCACCGTAACAACCTCATTCAAAAATTAGGTGTTCGCAATACTGCAGGTTTAATGCGGGTTGCTATTGAAAAAGGCTTGTTAACCTAAATTCAATATAAATAATAAGCTTGTAAATTAATACTACCTGGGGTTTTCCCTGATTTTTTAAAACACGGCTTTTACCTGATGTTTAGTAAGTGGATTAACGGCAACTTGCAGTTGTTAATTCCTAAATAAATATCCGATGAAAACAATTTCAAAGATTATCCTTTTATCTTCATTAATAGCTTTTTTATTCTTTGCCTGTTCTAAAGATGAAGATGAGCAGGAACCACAACCCATACCCAAGGCCATACTCAGTACTATTAGTCCAATTCAGGGAAATAAGGAAACTGAAGTGACCATAAGTGGAACCAATTTTGGCGCTGATAAAACAAAGGTTAAGGTACTTTTTAATACTACAGAAGCTACTGTGCAGTCCGTAACCAATACACAAATAAAGGTCCTGGCCCCTAGTAATGGTAGTACAGGTGCAATAAAGGTTTCTGTTGATGGTACCACTGTAACAGGGCCAGTATTTACGTATCTACAGCCTACTTTAAGCAGTATAAGTCCTGAAAGTGCCAAAAAAGGCACTGAAATAACCTTTATAGGAGGTAGTTTTGGTACTGATGCAACCAAAGTAAAAGTATTCTTTTCAGACCGTTCAATGAACAATCCAAATGAGACCGAAGCAATTATTAAGTCTGTTTCAAATACAGAGGTTGTGGTCGTGGTACCAGATGAAGCTGCGACAGGGAATGTAAGAATGGAAGTAGATGGCACCGAGTTAGCAGGGCCTGAATTTACACTTTTAGAGCTCACTTTTGAAAGTGTGGCTCCACAAAGCGCGGCGGTCGGTGCCGAGATAACCATCACAGGAAATACATTTGGCACGGATCCAACTAAAGTAGAGGTGCTCTTTAATGATATTGAAGCAACTATAGTATCAATGACAGATACCGAAATCAAAGTATTGGTTCCAGAGGGTGCAACTTCTGGTACTTTAACAGTACTCTCTGAAGACGATGGTTCTGGTAAGCCCTTTAACGTTATTCCGAGTATTGTTGGAATTAACCCCGCCAGTGGACCTAAAGAAACCTTGGTTACCATTACCGGAACAAATTTTACGATAAATGGCGAAATAAAAGTATACTTTAATGGAGAAGAAGCAATTGTTACATCCGATAGTGATACCCAAATTATAGCCACAGTACCCCCTAAAGCCTTTTCAGGAAAAGTCAGTATCAGTATTGATGGTGTTTTATTGGAAGGCCCTGTATTTAATTATATAGTTTCTGAAATTGAAGTTTCTATAATTGCAGGAAGTGATAGTGGTTTACCTGGTTCTGATGATGGGTTGGGTACCGCAGCTCGATTTAAATCGCCACAAGGCATCGAGGTAGATGAATTAGGAAATGTTTATGTTGCTGATACCGAAAATAATAGCATTCGAAAAATTTCATCAGATGGAGAAGTAAGTACTTTAGCAGGGAATGGCACAATTGGCGATGCAGTTGGTACAGGTGATATCGCGAGATTTAGTGGGGTCAGTGATGTGGCTTTTTTCACATCTGGCGATATGCTTATAACAGATAACAACAATCATAAAATTAAAAGAGTGACCCCAAATGGTGTGGTAACCACCTATGCAGGTACTGGTGCAAATAGTTCTGAAAATGGCCCTGCATTAAGTGCAACATTCGGGCAAACCAATGGCGTTGTTGTTGACAGTCAAGGTAACGCATATGTTGTAGAAAATGATAAGCACAGAATACGTAAAATAAGCGCAAGCGGAGAGGTAAGTACTTTTGCAGGAGGCGGTCAGGCCGGTACAACGGACGGCAACGGAACAAATGCAAGATTCAGTTCTCCTTACGGTATTGAAGTAGATGCAGAAGATAATTTGTATGTAACAGATAGTGCAACTCATTTAATACGTAAAATAACACCAAATGGGGATGTAACAACTTTGGCTGGAAGTACAGTAGGTTACGCAGATGGTCAAGGTACAGCTGCACAATTTAATTTTCCCTCGGCGATTGTTGTAGATAAAAGTGGATATATATATGTATGCGATGGAAGCAATAATAGAATACGTAAAATATCACCCGAAGGTAATGTAACCACTTTAGCAGGTGATGGAACAACTTCGCAGTTCAATCAACCTCAAGGAATTACAATAGATAGTGTGGGTGATTTATATGTAGCTGACAGAAGTAATCATAGAATTGTTAAAGTAACACAAGAATAGTATTGAATTGGTAAGACCCATTAATCTGGTACCTGCATAAAAATCCGTTCATCAAAACACTTAAATTAGGCCAAATGGTCCAAGGAGGTGAAAAATGGGCGGATTTTTTATATATTGAGTTTTGAGTAATCCAATCTTTACTAAGAACAATGTTGAAATTATTCGGTATAGAATCATTTTTTATTCTAGTAAAGAGACCAAGAGAAATTTGTAATGGCAGTAAAGGACCTCCGGTTTTTTCACAGTAGCGCAAAATGTTTGTAATAAGAAGTTGGTTCGTATTGCTGGTCTTTCATATTATAAGAAAAAAGGTTAGGTTAATAACTCGTGACAACTACCTTTTTAAAAATCTTTTGCTTTTAGCTATTTTTATAGGCCATTTTAATTTTCAAAACCCAAGCACGAAATCCCAATACCAAAAATTGGAATTTGGAATTTGATTTTTAATCTGTAACACCTAAACCCATAACCCGCAGATGTACCTGATTTTTGATACCGAAACCACCGGCTTACCCAAGCGTTGGAATGCTCCCATAACCGATACTGATAATTGGCCACGTTGTATTCAGATAGCTTGGCAATTGCATGATGATATGGGCAACTTGGTGGAAAGCCAAGATTATTTGGTGCAGCCAGATGGTTTCAATATACCTTATGATGCAGAGCAAATACACGGTATTTCTACAGAATTAGCGGCTCAAAAAGGGGTTCCGTTGGCTGAGGTTTTAGAGAAGTTCAATATAGCCATGTCCAAAACAAAATTTATCGTTGGGCAGAATGTTGGTTTTGATTTAAATATAATGGGAGCCGAGTATTATCGGATGGGTGTTGAAAACCCATTACAGGAGCTTCCGGTTTTGGATACCTGTACTGAAGAATCGGCTTTATTGTGTCAGATTCCTGGAGGTCGAGGAGGTAAATTCAAACTGCCTACGCTTACTGAATTACATCAGTTTTTATTTGGAACACCTTTTGG
>RCNE010001068.1_pt1 | contig 14940 bp, 16 predicted proteins | sample 2041361 | NCBI WGS metagenome assembly RCNE01 (sample SAMN09708229, study PRJNA481090) | Marine sediment metagenome, whole genome shotgun sequencing project.
CACCAATCATGAGAGACGCCGTCCTCGACGCCTTCGCTGCAAACAAGGAAGACCTCGCTCGAGTATCCACACCCGAAACCCTTGACAGAATCATCACAAATAGTCTCGGCCTTCGCCTTGACGACGAAGAGTTCGCATCCGAGATGTATACAGACTTCCGGCACCAGGCCGTTGAGGCACCCGAGCGATGGCGTGACGCCAGCGTGTCCATCGATCTCTCCGCAGCCAAGGATGTGCCCGGCGACGAGGACTACTTCGAAGTCACGGTTCGCTGGGAATACACCACCATCCCAGGACATCCGCAACGGCGATTCGTGTGCGTGTCCGACCAAGACGAATACTCCGAGCTTGCTCGCGGCGGCAGCGATACCTCAGCCTGGTTTCTCCGTCCCGGAAAGGGCTTGTCAGCGAGCGATCGAGAGGCGTATGAGTTGCTGCAGTTCGCAATCGACGGTGAAGAGCAGAAGATTCGGCGATCGACCCTTAAAGACTTCCAGATGTACACGGCGATTGCCCCAGGTTTAGTTGGTGTTCGTTGTTAGAAGTTTTCGGCCGCTTGTGCGGCGTGTTGGTTGATTGTTTCGAACGCGATTGGGGTGAGTTTCCCGAGCCGGCGTGGCTTTCGCCGCCGATGGTAGGTGCCTTCGATACACGTCACGATCGCTATTCGTAGATCGTCACGAGTGGCCCAGCCTTGACGGTTGAGCACATTCTTCTGGAGCAACGCAAAGAACGACTCAGCCGATGCGTTATCACCAGCCGCGCCAACACGGCCCATCGACCCGACCATGTTCAGTTCGTTGAGCGTGGACACGAACGCTCTGAACGAAATTGTCCAGGTTCAACCAGTCGTTGCAACACCAGCTTGTTGAAGAGATCTTAGGTGCTCATCGAAAGCTTCAGCCGGGGTCTTCCAGCCAAGGATCTTTCGTGGCCTGGTGTTCAGGGTGTGGGCGACGGCCTCGATCTCTTCGGCTGACCATCTCGACAGATCCGTTCCCTTCGGAAAGTATTGGCGCAGCAGACCGTTGGTGTTCTCGTTCGTGCCGCGCTGCCATGGCGATCGCGGGTCGGCGAAGAACACCGGGATGTCGGTCTCGACGGTGAACTGGGCGTGGGCGGAGAGCTCTTTGCCGCGGTCCCATGTGAGCGATCGGCGGAGTTGTTCGGGCAGCGTGCTCATCGAGTTCGCAAGCGCGTTCTTCATGGTGATCGCGCCATAGCCGGCGAGCGCGGGCCCGTTCTTGGGGGTGTGCTTGTGGCGGTAGCCAGGCTCTCGGGGCAGGTGGACCAGGATCGTGAAACGAGTCGTCCGGTCGACGACGGTGCCGATCGCCGAGCGCTCGAGCCCGATCACGAGATCTCCCTCCCAGTGGCCGGGGACAGCACGGTCTTCGGCTTCGGCGGGCCGTTCGCTGATGAGCGTCTCGGGTGTGACGTGAGCCCACGTCTTGCGGCGGGAACGCTCCCTCGGTGCTCGCAACGCTCGCCCGGTGCGTAGACACCAAACAAGTTCTCGCTTCAGAGCGCCGCGTCCTTCGATGTAGAGCGCCTGGTAAATGGCCTCGTGGCTGATCCGCATGGACTCATCATCGGGGAAGTCGAGCTTGATCCGGTTCGCGATCTGCTCAGGACTCCACGCCCGCGTCCAGGCACGGTCCTTGCGATGCGGCTTGTTCAACCCGGTCCACCGAGGCGCCGGAGGTCCCGTGATCTGGGTGCCGTCTGGGCCGCAGATCCGCCCGGCGAGACGCTCCTCAACGTAGGCGTGCAGTCGTTCGTTGGCTACGAGTTTGGCGACCTTTGGTCGCCGTGCCGCCATGTCCGCCTTCCATTGAGCGACCGACGCCCGGTACTCGATCGTGCCGCTTCGCGTCGCGGCATTGCGGCGCAGCTCACGAGAGATCGTCCCCGGATCACGACCGATTGCCCGGGCGATCTCGCGGACTCCCTTGCCCTGGGCACGGAGCAGAGCGATCTCCTCGCGCTCAGCGAAGAAGAGGTATCGGCCTGAGGCCTGTTGCTTGATATCGAACGGCGGCATACCTCCAGCGTTGCGGAACCAACGAGCACCCACAGCCGGAGCCACGCCGGCCACCGCAGATGCTTCCTCGGGAAGGAGACCCCCGGCGATCTGGGTCCAGAACGCCGCCACTACATGACGCTGAAACTTCGGATGACCAGGCGACCTCAACCTCGGTCGAATCGCTCGATCTGCTTCCTGCTGTCGACGAACCACTCAACACCTCCGGAACGGGGTGTTGCGACGACCAATTGAATCCGGCTTGAGAACCCCGGTCGGTGTGAACAATCACGCCGTCACAGCCGCGGCGGAGCCCGGCGTTACGTAACGCCACAACAGCGAGGTTCGCTGTCATCCGATCCGAAATCGAGTAGCCCACAATCCAGTTCGACCACAAGTCCCTGAACGTACGCAAATACAACTTGCCCCCACCAGTCCAGCGCTCGGTGATGTTACCAACCCAGCGTTGATTGATGCGTTCCGCGGTGAGATCGCGTCCGACCAAATCGTGGTGAGCTGGTGGCCCTGGCTTCTTGGCGTGACGGCCCTTCTTGATCGTCGTCGAGAAGATCTTCTGCTGCTGGCACAACCGATGAACCCGGTTCCCTGACACGGCATGGCCGAGCCGGTGAAGCTCATCGGCAATGAACCGACACCCAAACTCGGGATCATCAGCGTGAATGTCGTACATCACGTTCACCAACTCCGCATCCGACCGGTCACGTGCCGAGGATGGTTCATTGCGCCATTTGTAGAAGCCCTGCGGCGAGAACCCAAATACCCGACATGATGTTGCGAACCGCACGCCCTCAGCTTTGAGTTCTTCCACGATCGGGTAAATCATTTTGGGGACACGTCCTTGGCGAAGAACGCAGCCGCCCTTCGCAAGATCAGATTCTCTTCCTCGAGAACCCGGTTGCGGCGCTTCACCTCGCGTAACTCATCAGCTTCTTCCTGAGTCAGACCAGCCCGGACACGGTCATCGATGTCGGCCTGTTTGACCCAGTTAAGATCGACGCTTCCGAGACGCCGACGTCGACAGCGAGCTGTGGGTACTTCAGATCACTCCGACGCGCTAGCCGCACCACGTTATCGCGGAACTCTTTCGGATATCGCTTTCCCATGATGTCCATCCTTGCCGAGACCAAAGCCTCGAATCAGGAACATCAACTAACTAAGGGGCAATCCCGTGCTGTAGAAGGCCAAGATTCTCGTCTGGCCGCTCTGGACCGACTATAAGGAGCCATGTCAGGGAGTGTTGACGACGAAGGGACAGTCGGTCGACTTGTGAATCACCTCGATGTCATGACTCAACGAGGCTTGGGCCTGTCGGGTGGAAGGAGGCATTGTTTGCACCGACCGTATACAGAATGAAGAAGGACTGTCCGTGGGTCGCTCAGGAGATCCGCCGATCGAGCCGCCGCAAATATGTGAGCGTGTCGGCACAGTTGTGCTGGATGAGTTGGCGGTAGGGATCCGCATGCATCGGCAGATTGTTTGTTTGTCCACTAATCAGTCTGGTCCTGTCAGGACTTGAAGTAGTGTGAAGCTAGAAAGGGCTATGGACTTTGACAGATGGTATTCGTGCGAGTACCAACGTGTTCTCGCAGTGGTCGCTGTGGTGTGCAACAGGCGAGCAGCGAGCGTCGAAGACGCTACACACGATGCCTTCGTCAAGGCATTGGAGCGTTGGGACTCTGTTTCGGTCATGGACGCTCCGACAGGCTGGGTTACTAAGGTCGCAATCAACTCAGCACGTCGCTCCTTTCAAAGGTCCCGCCGAAGGGAAGAGCTGACGAACTCCGAGCGCATCGACAACGTTTTCTTGGACTCGCACCCGGATGCCGCATTGATTGCCGCGCTTGGTGCGTTGAGCTTTCGGCAGCGCCGCGCTGTGGTGTTGCACCATGTTGAAGGCCTGTCCCAGGCCGAGGTTGCTCGTGACCTAGACATTTCCCCCGGGACCGCGTCAGCAACCTTGCACCAGGCCCGCAATCGGCTTCGCTCCGCCCTCGAGACAACGCAGGAGAGTCAGCTATGAGCGATGAGATAGATGACCTTATCGGCAGGATCGCCGACGACTTCGCCACCCCGAACATCGATTCCGTCTACGGCCGAGCCAAAACGAGGAATCTTCGCAGACGCCGCTTTCAACAGGCCAGTGGTGCGCTAGCAGCTGTGGCCGTGATCGTCGGATTTGCAGTCTGGTTCAACAGGGCACAACCGAGTGAGGTTGCGACTTCGGTAACTCAAGATGCTGTTGGTGACGACAGCGCACCAGTGTTACTTGAGCGTCCCGACCAACTGGTGGACGAGGTGCGCAACGCGTTGCTTGGCGGAGAGAAGTGGATTCCAACCGAGCGCACGGGAATACCCACCACGACCTGGGATGATGAAGCCGTCTACTTCTGGGACGCCAACAACGTCAGTTTCGGTACTTGCGAGTCTGTGTCGTACGACATCGATTGGACCGACGACGGCTTCATCAACTTGGGACGCCGAGAGCAGGGTGCGACACCTCAACCAGGGTGCGACGGGCCGGTCGGCGTCGGCGACTTGCACATCAACACGGGCGAAGAGGTGACAATCGCAAACAACAACGATGGTACCTACACCCTCTCTACCGACACCTGGTCTCTCAGAATCGAACCTCCAATCGCACCTGCTGAAACTGACGCAGCCATTGACGTGCAGACAAATGAATCGCAAAAACTACTGACCTCCGGACATCGTTGGCATGTGCACTCGCGCGACGGAATACCTGAACCTGCCGAAGGAAGCCGCGAGGAGCTGATCTTTCTTGCCTCGCCAGACCGGTTGATCCTCTCCAACTGTGATCTATCCATTCATTCTCTGGAATGGACAGAACGAGGCTTCGTTGTTGGTGATGAGATTCCCAGTGTCGGAGAACCGTCAGCCATCGACTGCCCCAACGACCCTGGTGGCATCCTCAACATTCCCGTTGGTGCAACTGTCGATGTTGAGGTGAGTGATGACGGCCCTTCATCAGTGAGAATGTCAGCACAGGGCTGGAGCCTGCTGACAAGGCCGACAAGCATCAGCGATGCTGCCCCTGAATCTGAACAAGACCTTGAGCTGCTTACTTTCTTGGCACCGCTCGAGCTCGGCCGCTGGAAACTGGTCGAAGGAAACGAAAGCTACCCCGACCGCACGGAGCTAGATCAAGGTATCTCCTTCGGAACACTCAAAGATGCCGGCGACCGCATGTTCCTCTACGGACAGCCTTGCTTCAATGCGCAAGTATTCTTGCAGTGGAACAAACCTGGCCAAGCAGTCGTGACAGAGGATCGCAGCGGCATCAAAGTCTTCAAACCGTCCATCTACTGTGAGCCCTCGCCCGGAATCGCAAACCACCCACCCGCCATTGGATCGACGATCACCGTCGAAGGTGACGGCAACTTCATAAACGTCACGCTCCTTCACCGGAACGGCAGCGAAGAGTGGAACGCACGCTTCGAATACCACCAATATCATCTCCTAGAAGACCAATAGAGCTGAGAGCGCAGCGGCGTACTGACGCAACTGTTTTGCTACCGTCGTTGGCGCAAAATCGGACTTCCTTCCCGCGTTTCAGGAGCGAGAATGTTCTTGTAGTCAACGGCGCAAGGATCATCAAGCTGGCTCTTCGGATTTCAGGTTGGTGTGTGTACGGGCGTCCAGTTGGGTATGCCGGCGCACCCGATGCAGGCGATCGTCCTTGCGACTCGGTGACCGCACACTTAGTTCTGGACACGACGGCGGACATCATCGAGCATTGGTTTCCCAACTGGACAACATGAAGGGGTCACAGCGACTTGGGCGGCATCAGGATGTGACCTCGCAGCGTTCGTGCCCGATCATCGTGCGGCGACAATCACACACGGCCGGCTCGGAGACGGCTTCGACAGGGACCTCCAACGGTTTCAGCTGGGCACGATGCCGCGGATTCGGCGCTGTTCGGGCAGGCCAAACAAGAACCGCGCATATACGCGTAGCATCGGTGATCCACATCGCGGCGAACGCATCTGCTGCCAAATCGAGCCCAAAGGCTCGGCTGTTCCGATGATGGACATCAGGTCTTATTCACCCTCGAACGTGATGACCGCTTCTGCCTCAGCGGATTCGCCCGGTGACTTGGGACTGTCAGGAAGTTTGTCTATCGCCGTGATCTGAGCGCCTGCTGTTGCGGGCTGGAAGGATCAGCGCAATCGGGCCGGTCGCAGGGGCGGCCAAGCACTGAAACGAGCTCTAAGCTCAACGAGTAGATGGGCCTGCCCTAGTTGTTCCTCCAAACGCCCCGAACCCGACACAAGCGAACCTAAACTGCCCGCCTCCGCAGCGCCAGAGCGTCACCCATTTCATACCCGATACCAACGCCATCGAGAGCCCGAATGCCAGGTTCCGAAGAGCGGTCCGGCGCACCGAGGCCATTTCCCGAACGAACAAGCCGCGATGAAAGTTCTCTACCTCGTTGCGACCACCAGACGGAAGAATCGTGAGAACATGACCGGGCGGATCACCAGCTGGAAAAGCATTCTGAACGCACTCACCGTGCACCACGGCGACCGGATCGCCGACCACATTCAATGAACACAATCACGGCCCGTTACAAAGAAAATCTGACAGACCCGGTGACTTGCAATTGCACCCACGTTGTGCGTGCTATGGGAATACGTCGGGCGGCCCGACGAAAGGTTAAACCGAATGAAGGTAAGTACCCGATTAGTTTTGGTGCTGGCGATGATCACAGCTCTGTTGGCGGCGGTACCACGAGCCGGAGCGCAAGAGCCGACAAACAGGGAAGGTCCACCTGAAGATATTCTTCCGGGCGAGGAACCCTTGAGTGAATTGACCAAAGATGAAGTCGACGTGTTGATCCGGTCGGAGATGAGCGTCTGGCTAGCGGTCCGTGAATCGTGGGGCTTTGGTGGCGATGTGAATTTGGTGTCGAAGCTCGTTCGCTCACGCGAGGGCCAGCTGGGAATGGCGGCATGGTCGGTTCCTCTTTCCTACGATGAGCGAGCCGAGATGGACGAGCGTGTGCGCGCGTCGAGCAACCCTAGGGAAGTGAGAGCAGCGCTCGAGCGGATGGATGGCTACGCAGATATGTACATAGATGAGAGACAAGGAACAGTCTTCGTCAACTTCTCGACAGTCTTGAGTCCAAAAGACAAGCAGGACATCAAGTCCCTATTTCCGGTTCCCTCACGGGTCGAATTCCGGGCTGTAAAGCACTCACTTCAGGAGCTCGAGGAAGTCGTTCAGGATCTTGTGCGCCTCCATGATGGGCTTCCTGAAGTGAGCTCTCTCGCGATTAGTCCAGAGAAAAATGCTGTGCTGGTGGGTGTGCACGAGGCCGGGGTCACGGCTCCTTCGAATCCTGAGGTGTCCGCAGGCTTTCTTGAGGAAATTGCTGGTCGAGTGAAGGCAGAAATCAGAAAGTCAGGCTCGCCTGAATATGGCGATCTCGACTCCAAAATTACCATCCGAGTGTCGCCCATTCCAAAGCCCTCCGGATGCTACGGCCGGTTGAACTGCGGCACAACGAGCACCGAAAATTGGCGCGGCGGTACGGGACTAGATACAAATCAACCTTCCCAGTGGCAAGGGTCTAGCTGCACTACCGGCTTCGTCTTTACCGACGGCAGCGCCAGATTGTTGGGATCTAGTGGTCATTGCGATCGCTTTTCTAATCGCAATGTCGCCGTTGCTGGACAAGATCACACTACCGCTGGGACTTATGATATTTTCGTCTCGAATTCGGTCGTTGTCGATTGGCCTGTGCTGAACGGGACAGATATCAACAACGCTGTCGATTCAGATGCGGCGATGATCGCCATTCATCCGGATCGGAGTGATAACAGGGTTTACAAGTCGTACCAGAAGAAGAATTGGTTCATCAACGCCCGCAACGACAACCTGATGGTCGGTGCTCCGACGTGTGTTTCGGGAGTAATAACTGGTTGGAGATGCGGCAATGTTCTTCCTTTCTATGCTAGCGACGTGGAATTTGGTCCAATCATTCCCAATACATCCACTCTCTACTTTGTCGAGAACCTGCACTTAGTAGAGATGACGTTCCGCATGCCTGGCTCCGTGACAACGACCGAAGGGAATAGTGGGGCACCCGTGTTCGCCGGACGAGCTGCACACGGCATGATGTTTGCGGACGGATCCTTCACAGCCGTGGGGTCGCCTTCGAATCCGGACACCGACGTCACAGCTTTTTATTCGACGATCCAAGGTATTGAGGACGAACTGGGAGTCGAACTCTGCACAGCTGCGGCTGATTGCTAGCGATTCGTTTCGGATGCGCTGGTCGCCTTGGGCTGTTTTCTGCCTGAGGTGACCGGCGAATCTGATTCTGATGAGGCAGTTCGAAGAGTCGCGTTCTGTTGGGATCAGCACTGCGATCGCGACATGGGCGCGACTGTGTCTTGATTGGGTTTGGGTTCGGTGAGATCACGTGCGTTACCAGCGTTGTGGCGAGAACCCAAGCTGCATAGCTCGGGTCTTTTCACGCATTTGAGCTCGAAGGAGCGACGGACGCCCCCTACGTTGCGGAGGTAATGCAATCTCTTTCGAGATCCTAGTCACACTAACTGACCCAGCGCCGGCGCCCAGGCAGAACTAATAGTTCGCGGTCTTACGCCGTAGTGATTTCGTTTGGTGACTTGTAAACGTTGCGGGGACGTGCGTGCTATTGAAGTACGTCGGGCGGCCCGACGAAAGGCAATCCAGATGAAAGTAAGAACCCGAGTGGTTTTGGTGCTGGCGATGATCTCAGCACTACTCGCAGGTGTGCCGGGGGCAGGAGCTCAAGATCCGATAGGCGTCGAAGCTCCCGACGAGGAGAGCGAACTTCGAAGCATTGTGCGAGCCACACCGAAGGATCGGTCGGCGCTCAGCAGAAACCAACTCGGGTTCCCCGATGATGAAGCGAGCAAGAGCCGAGCAATAGCTGAGGGTGAGGGCAACGGATCACGCAGCACGTATGGATTCAATCTCACGGATGACGAGCTGAAAACGATTGAAGAGCGACTCGTCCTGTTGGATCATGCCGATGATATTCGTGCACTGTTGTACGACATGGATGGGTTTGGCGAGATGTGGCTCGATCATGATCGGGGCAAGCTCATTCTCAACTTCAAACAAGGCACCGTGCCCGACACGACCAAGTTGATTGAGCGCCTCGTCAACGAGGGGTTGATTGCGAGATCCTCGAGCAACCTTGTTGACGTGGACGTCGTTGCTGCATCCATAGACGAACTATTTGATGCGCGCGATCAGGCAATCGAGTCGATCTCGGACGGCGATATTCAGCATGTCGGGATCAGCGTCTCAACCAACAAACTGCAGCTCACCTTCGATGAAAACATGTCGTTTGAGGCTGCTTCCGAGCTGGTTGGCGAGATTATTCCGACTGCCTCCAAGGATGTCGAAGTCGCTCTCGGTTTTTCCGCTGCATCGGTAATTGACGTGAAAGCCTGCACTGACAGGATCAACTGTGGTGGAAACAGTGGGCGTCGTGCGGGGGTTGGGATTCACTTCGACCCGCCCAGCATCCCTCAATACCGGGAAGTTTGCACCACGGCGTGGGCTGTCGTGCTCAACGGCGATGAGTACATCGTCACTGCCGGTCACTGTTTCCTTGATCCGGACACATTTGTGCCGTTCACGTCGGGCACGGTGCGGACAGGCTGGAATAGCAGCATCGGAGGGGGACAATGGTTCGGGACACTTACGGGGATCAACTATTACCTCAACCCGAGAAGCACCCATACGACATGCGATTGTCGCCTCATTCAGGTGAATGATTCGAAGACCTTTGGCGTGCTGTATCGGAGCAACAACGTCAAGTGGCTCACGATGAGCGGACGGGTGCAGTTCAGCACGGAAGGCGACATTATTAAGATGTTTGGTGGAGAATCTCACCCAGGCTCTCCTGTTGGTGAGGTGACAGACGTGTTCCAAGGAAACTTCAACAGCCAAGGCGTTTTCGTCGATAGTCAGACTTTTTCGACAATGACAGGCTTTGATGGAGACAGTGGAGCAGCAGTCAGTCGCGTCAATCAGAACTACGCCTCTGGCGTCTTCCACTCGACGGGCTTCGACGACAATGGATTCGAAGTCGGGGTCACCTCAGACTTCTTCAATCTGGAGTTTGAGTCTGGATTCAACGCAGCGACAGGCCAGTTCAATTTGGAAATGCTGATTGAGTAGGGCTGGCTCGTAAGGATTCTCTCCTTTGAGCTACAGACTCAGCAACTAGTTTGGAGTTTCTCAGGCTGAACCGCGTTTGTCGGTTCGACGGGAGTTGACCAGGTCGAGGTGAGAGGATGGGGTGCAACGATGAACAGCATCGGTGCGCCCCATTCGCGTTGCCTCCCGCTCCGGGCTAGGTAGAGCATGCTGAGTCGCTGTGGATCGTCTCGACCTCGCTAGTGCAACAGGGAGGGTACGTCTGGAGTCGGTCCTCGAGTCAGATACTTGTTCTAGCTCGCTCGCGCTGGAGGTTTCTCACCGCATCCGGCACTATGAAGTACTGCGACGTGCACGCCTCGACGACTATTCAGGCAAGGCCGTGAACGTGAGCTCTGAGGCTGCATTAGAGAACACTATGTCGTCGCCGCTGAGAGAGACTTCAAAGCTCGACTCAAGGAGTCGCGATAGCTGAGCGGGTTCCTCCGGCTCGCAATTCGTGCCGGGACTCGTCTGGAGTATCGCTCTTCCTTCGTCATGCCGGTCGCCTTCGCCATACCAAGCGCTCTCAGCGTTCTCGAGATATAGGCGCCCTTGACTCAGGCTTCCGCACACCGTTGCGAAATTAATGACGAACTGGTTTGTGCCGTCAGATTGTGGGAATGCAAACATCACCATGACGAGCGCACCCTCGTCAGAGAATTGCGGCGCATGGGTTCGGACCGTTTGGGGATGGCGCTGTGAGTATTGCCCCACCCAATTTGCGAGAGTTTGGTCGAATGCCACAGGAGGCGAATCATTTGCGGCCGCTGGAGTCGAGCCGTCGTCACCCTGTGTCGCTGGTGCGACCGGGTCTGATTCTGCAGCAGTTCGGACTGGTGATGTGCTCGAGCTCGTGCTTGCGATGTAAGCGACCGGAAGTAACGCGGCGAGCACAAGTGCAATTACAGCGACCGTCCGTTGCACACGGATGCGCCGCTCGGCCTCTTTGACCACGTCATGTACCTCGGGGGCAACTATCGCTGGATCCGCGATGATGGCGCTGATCAGCGAGCTAACCGGATCTTTCTCGCGACTCGAGTCCATATCAGTCTGTCTCCTGTAGTAGTTCCTCGCGAAGAGCGATGCGGGCTTGGTTTAACGTCGCCGCTGCGGTTCCGGTTGCGATTCCCATTGCAGATGCGACTTCGTGCTGTGACATATCCTCGATGTAACGGAGCGCCAGGGATTCGCGCTGTCGGGGACTTAGGCGGCGAACGGCGTTCCAGATTTCGTCCGAGTACTCATTGCCTTGGGGTTCTGACATCAGCTCAGCGTGGCCCGTTCGAATCTCTCGCTTGCCTCGCAGTGCCTCCGAACGCAATAGTTGACGTGATCGGCGAGTAGCGACCCGCGCAGTCCAACCCACGGGTGAATCCATGGCGGCGACTCTGCTCCAGCTCCGGTACGCCTTGACGAAAGCATCGGCACACGCGTCCTCAGCGAGATCCCTCCGGCCACCTGAGACGGCTAAGGCCGCCCCAAGGATCGTTGGATACACTCGCTGGTACCACGTTTCGAAGTCACTCACACTATACAAAGCTTGCCACCTGGGTATTTTGTTTAGCCAGATCCACAATTGTCTCGTGGCCAGCGAGACTGGGTGGACAGCAGCCACAGCCTTCCCGGGCATGGGTCTGCCAGATTTTCCATACAACGGGACGTGATGGTGTTCGTTGGGTGTGGTCGGCGATCCGGTCGCCGTAGTGCATGGTGAGTGTGTTCAGAATGGTTTTCCAGTCGTTGATCCGCCCTGTCATGTTCTCACGGTTCTTCCGTTTCGTGGTCGCAACCAAATAGAGGACCTTCATCGCTGCCTGTTCGTTGGGGCTGTGCCCGCGATGCCCGACAACTTCTTCGGAACCTGGCGTTGAGCACTCGATCGCGTTTGTTGTGTACACGACCTTCCGGAGTTCGGGTGGGAACTCGAGGAAGGGCACGAACTCGGGCCATGACTGTTCCCATGACCTGATCATCGCCGGATACTTCTCTTGCCAGTTGTCCGAGAAACTCTCAAACTCCGCCTCGGCTGCTGCAACCGTTGGGGCGGTGTAGATGGCTCGCATCTGTTTGGTGATCTTGCCCCAATCCGACTTCGAGGCGTAACGCAGCGAGTTGCGAACCATGTGCACCACGCACGTTTGCACGGTGGCGTCAGGCCAGGTCGTGCGGATCGAATCCGGCAAACCTTTGAGCCCGTCGCAGCACACGATCAACGCATCGACAAGACCCCGGTTGCGGAGCTCGGTGAGCATCGTTGCCAATTGCTTCGCGCCCTCGCCACCAGTTGGGCCTAACCACATTCCCAACACGTCGCGTTCGCCCTGCAGATTCACGCCGATGGCCACGTAGACGGGCCGGTTGGCGACCTGGGTGTCGCGGACTTTGATCACGATCGCATCGATCAACCGCGTAACACGCGTCCAACGGCCGGTTCTGCCAGGCCGTCATGTCCTCGATGATCTCGTCGGTGATCTTCGAGATCGCTTCCCGCGACACCGTGGTGTCGTAAATGTCCTCGAGATGAGCTTGGATCTCGCCGGTCGTTAACCCCTTTGCATACAACGAGATCACGTTCCCGGACAGGCCATCGAGCCGGCGCTGATGCTTCGGGACAGTGACCGGCTCAAACGTGTCCGGCGGTCCCGCGGAACCGCCAAATCCACTTGGCCGATCTCGGTCGTCACCGTCTTCGGTGTGTAACCGTTTCGGCTGTTGCCCGACCCGCGACCTTCGACACTGTGCGGTTCGTAACCGAGATGTTCGGTCATCTCAACTTCCAACCCCGTCTGGAGCACCTGGCGGACCAGCCCGCTGAGTAACCCGCCGTCACCAGTGAGCTCGACCCCCTCCGAGCGTGCCCGCTCCACGAGCATCTCCGCCCAATCTCTCCTCGGTCATGATCATGATCCTTTCAGTCCGCAACAGCGGACGCTCGAATCACGGCCGTTACACAAAGTTTCTGCCAGACCCCGCTCCGGACCAATCGGCGCCGCGCCCGATAGAGCAATGCCGGTCAGTGCCGTAACTTCATCCGTGCCGTGATTCAGCGGGTTTCGGGCATCGGGCTCGCCAGTACCTGCTGCGCTCGTGGTCCTGTTCTCTGTCCTAATCGCCAGCTCGCCACCGACTCAGGCGGATCTTCGCCGCCAGCGGCGCCCGTGACCCAGAGATCCTCGCACTCCGCCACCAACTCCTTCGGCCACACCGAGGGATCGGCCAACGAACGCCCAATGACACCGACTAGGTCACACCGATCCGACCAAACGATCGGATCGACCGAACCACAACCTGCGACGGGTTCATCAACCAATACCAGCCAGCAGCCTGACCCAAACGCCGCCGCACCCCTCTGCTTCAACGCATCCGGAAAGCCACCTCAACAGCCCCACGAGGACCACAACAACGAGCCGAAACCAACCCGTGGAGTTGTCAGTGAAGATGTTGATGGCGCTGTCGATGCACGATGGTGTCGGGCATCATCGTGCGGGTCTGACTCTGGAGTTGAGTGACCGCTGGTCCTAAACGGGAAATGTCGGCCTGTTCGGTGGTGCTTGTTTTGCACGTCACCGAATGGGCGGGAGTGACTTCATAGGAGCCTGCTGGAATCAGACTCCTGCTCATCACTGTCACGTCCGCCCGCCCGGTCGGCGCGTGCCCGTCAACGAGAAGGGCAAGTGATCAGCATGACAGAAACCATCATTGAGGTTGTCGGCGGTGTCGACGCTGACGGTGACACTCACCACGCTGCGGTGATGGACATCGTTGGGCGGGTGCTCGGGAGTCTAGAGTTCTCGGCGACCGGGAACGGTTACGCGAAGTTGTTCGAGTGGATGAGCGGTTTTGGCCGCCTCGAGTTAGTCGGTGTTGAGGGCACCGGAACTTACGGCGTCGGTCTATGCCTGAAGGTGCCGAGATTCAATCCTTGGCCATTTCGTGGCGGCGGTCGAGTTGGAGGTGCTGTGGAGAATTGGCGGGGCGCGCGTTGAAGCAGTGGCTTGGTTGTTTGGGTGGGTTGGCCTTAGGTGTTTAGGCTGCCGTGCGGTATTCGTTGATGAGTCCGCTGCAGGTGGCGTGTTGTTGGATCGGTTGGCCTGGCCGGATCGGGGTGACATCGTTTGTGTCGTTGGGTGCTCGTTGCCGGATTCCGCGGTGGGGCCGGTGGTTGTTGTAGTGGTCGATGTATTCCTCGAGCAGCCGGCGGAGTTGGCGTTCGTTCCAGATGATTGTTCGATCCAACAGTTCGTGGCGGAGGGTGCGGACCCATCGCTCGGCGAACGCGTTGGCTTGCGGCGATCGCGGCGGGATCCGAATGGCGGTGATGCCCGATGCTGCGAGGACTGTGTCGAAGGATTGGGTGAACTGCCCGGCTCCATCTCGAATCAGGAATCGGAAAGGGTGGTGTTCGCCGAGCCGCATCATGAAATTGCGTCCTGCCTGGGTAGTCCAGGGGCCGGTGGGGTTGGTAGTGATCCCTGCGAGATGAATCCGTCGTGTGGCGTGTTCGATGACGAACAGAACGTGGAAGCGTTTGAGCATTGCGGTGTCGATGCAGGCGAAGTCGGTGGCGATGATTGCTTTGGACTGTGAGTGGAGGAACCCTGACCATGTAGGCCCGGTGCGGTCGCGGGTCGGGTCGATACCGGCTGAGCGCAGGATCTTCCACACGGTCGAGG